>Ga0209066_10003297_pt1 | contig 18562 bp, 17 predicted proteins | sample All_14_2_FD_187198 | JGI IMG/M metagenome (GOLD analysis project Ga0209066, IMG submission 187198) | Freshwater microbial communities in response to fracking from Pennsylvania, USA - Allegheny Zone_MetaG_DW_15 (SPAdes) (version 2) ... | reverse complement strand
GGTGCTGGTGGGGTTGCTGGGTGGGGGGTGAGTGGGGTTGGATTTATTGAAATCGATAGCAGATTTTGAAAGTCCCTTAGCGATTTTCAATGCGTGAATGTGGCCTCAGTGGTCTACCCGCCATGCCTGAGCCGCCAACCGAGCCATCCGAACCTGACGAGCCGTCAACGTGTCAGGACTCCACACCTCCGGGCCGTCCTTCGCCAGTGCCTGTGTCAGCCAATAGCCGCTGCGGCCATACAGCGCCTGCTTGTCGGCCCAGGCTTGGTTGCCTGCCTGCCGGTTCAATGATGGCTCAAGCAAACTGAGGTTGCCCAAACGGTAGATGTGACTCAAGTGGCGATCTGCTTCAAACTGCTCGGTCCAGGTGTCCCCCGGGTTCTCGGGCAATATGTGCTCGATGGTGCCCGAGTCGTTGAGGAAATGGCGCTGAACGCCCGAAGCCTGCGTTTCCAACCGACACAGCACGTACTTCGCCAGCCGCTTGCGCTGACCGCTGGTGTCAATGTCCAGCTGGGCGAAATCCCGCTCAAACGCCTCGTCATCCACGTAAATGACACGCAACAGTTGAAACACATCGTCCACACGCGTAGCCACCCTGTCCAGCACCGCTTTGGCAGCACGGTGGTACACCGGCTCCAGCTCATTGGTGTTCAGCCCGCCCACCACGGTGTAGCGGAATGACACCACGCTCACCAACCGCAGCACGCGCACAAAATCAGTCGGGCTCAACCGCTCATAAGCCGCAAATAGCAAGGGGGTGGGTTGTTTCACCCGAAACAGCAGCAGTTCTTCCACATGTCGCCTGGCCTCCGGCACCGACAACCAATACTCATGATCTGCATCGCTCAACGCGGCAAACAGTTCTGCCCGTGCTTCCAGCGCCTCCATCAATTCAAAAACCTGAGCAGCATCGCGCACGCGCGCCTGAACCAGCTTGAACAGCCTTTGCTTGCGAACCTGCGGCAACTCGCATAGCAAGTGGTAGCGCAGAAAGTCGGGAAAACGCTCCTGCCTCACCGTGTCCACCAGCGATTTCCACCTGCGCTGAAGCGCTGCCAAATCGGTTTTGGCCTTAACGCGTGAAAACAGAAAATTTTTCAGCAAATCGGTGGATGACAGCTCCAATCCTCGGGCATTCAGTGTTTCAAACACCGTGTACGCGCTCAACTCGTCTTCCACCGTAATCAAAATGAACAGCAGCTTGCGCGCCACCGTTTCTGACAGCAACGCCGCCAGGCCTGCGCCCTGCAACTCAGGCCGCTCAACCAAGCGCGCCTTGAACCACTGGTGGCACTCCCACAGCAACCGGTTGGAGCGTGGCAACCGCCGCGGGTTAGTGGGCGTGCGCAGCTGCACCAAGTAGTCCTGATAAAAGCCGTTGTCTGTTTCGTTCAAAAAAAGTTTGCTGCTTTCCAGCAGCGAAGCAGGGTCTTTTTCGCCCACAAAGCGTTCACGCAGCCGCCGTGCACGGTCTTTGTTGGCACTTAGTTCTTCATCGGTACCACCCTGTTGCAGCAGGGTCGCAATGATGGCAAGCGCAAAAATACTCAGCGTGGCCATGCGCTGCTGGCCATCCACGATTTGAAAATCGCGGTCGGTGGTGGATTCCACCACCAGCGCGCCCATGTAGTGCCTCCCATCGGGCTGGGCCAGCAGCTCCAAAATGTCGTTCCACAGGTCTTCCCACTGCTCTTGCTCCCAAGAGTAGTCGCGCTGAAACGCTGGAACGTGGTACTTCTTGCCGTTGCCAATCAGGTCCAGAAACGTGACATCGGTGGTTTTGAGCAAATTCGTTTTGGCCATGTTCATGCGATCCTTGTCAATTGCCACGGCTGGTGGGGCGCGGACTCTCCCTCATTCACCACATTTGGGGAAAAGGAGCCATGCTACCAACGTGGAACCCGGCTGCCAGGCATGCCTGTGCAGAGCAACGTTGGGTGGCCAATGACAGCACACCCGCCGCGCCTATGATCCGGGCCAGTGGCTTCCCTGCCCCATACCCCCCGACCCATGGCCCACCGCATCCTGCTGCTGGAAGACGAACAGGCGATTGCCGACACCTTGCTGTTCGTGCTGCGGCGCGAAGGCTTCGAGGTGCAGCACCTGCAGCTGGCCCGCGAGGCCTTGGTGGCCTTTTCGGCGCAGCCGCCAGACCTCGCCATCCTCGACGTGGGCGTGCCCGACGGCAACGGTTTTGACGTGTGCCGCGCCATCCGCAAAACCAGCGACCTGCCCATCGTCTTCCTCACGGCGCGCAGCGAAGAGATCGACCGCATCCTGGGCCTGGAGCTGGGTGCCGACGACTACGTGAGCAAACCGTTTTCCCCGCGTGAGGTCTGTGCACGGGTCAAGGCCATCTTGCGCCGCAGCGCGTGCCACACCGCCGCGGCAACGGAAATTGCGATGCCGCTGCTGCAACTGGACGAAGCGGTGCAGCGCATCCGCTGCGGTGGCCAGTGGCTGGCGCTCACCCGCTACGAATACCGGCTGCTGGCCACCCTGCTCAAGCGGCCACAGCGCATCTTCTCGCGCGCCGAACTGATGGACCTGGTCTGGCACGACGCACCCGACACCGCCGACCGCACGGTGGACGCGCACATCAAACTGCTGCGCGCCAAGCTGCGCGAGGCGGGCACCCACGCCGAGCTGATCCAGACCCACCGCCACATGGGCTATTCGCTCCACCTCTGAATGCGCATCGGCCTCCGTCTTTTGCTGGGCTTCTTCCTGGTGCTGGGCCTGGCGCTGTTTGTGGTGCTGCGCGTCTTCATCGAAGAAGTCAAACCGGGCACGCGACTGGCCATGGAAGACAGCCTGATCGACGCGGCCAACGCCCTGGCACTGCTGGCGGCACCCGACATGCAGGCCGGCGTCATGGGCAGCGGGGCGTTTGCCCAGGCCCTGTCCGCTCTGCCACAGATCGACCCCGGCGCCAACCTCTGGGGCTTTCACAAGTCGGGCATCGACTACCGCGTCACGGTCACCGATGCGCGCGGCATCGTGGTGTTTGACAGCCTGGGGCGGGACCTGGGCCAGGACCATTCGCAATGGAACGACGTGCTGCGCACGCTGCGGGGTCAGTACGGCGCACGCTCCAGTGCCGAGGCACCTGGCGACGTGGACCGGACCGTGATGCACGTGGCCGCACCGGTGCGCGACGGTGCGGCCATCATCGGGGTGCTCACCGTGTCACGGCCCAACCAGACGCTGGAGCCCTACATCCAGCGCAGCCGCGACCGCATCCTGCGTTGGTCGTGGGCTTTGCTGGGCGTGTCGCTGGCCATGGGCCTGCTGTTCACCTGGTGGATGGCCAGCTCGCTCTCGCGCCTGCGCGGCTATGCCCACGCCGTGGCACAGGGCGAGCGGGCCGAGCTGCCGCGCATGGGGCGGCTCTCGGGCAACACCGAGTTCAGCGACCTGGCGCAGGCCGTCGAGCGCATGCGCCTGCGGCTCGAAGACAAGGCCTATGTCGAGCACTACGTGCACACGCTGACACACGAACTCAAAAGCCCGCTGGCGGCCATCCGTGGCGCGGCCGAATTGCTGCAAGACCCCATGCCCGAGCCCGACCGCGAACGCTTCGCGGGCAACATCCAGCGCCAGACCGAACGCCTGCAGCAGCTGATCGACCGCCTGCTGGCGCTGGCCGACGTGGAGCAAATGCGCGGCCTGCGCACGGTAGAGCCGGTCGACCTGGTGCCGCTCACACGCGAGCTGCTGCACACCCTGGAACCCCGGCTGCGGCTCAAGGACCTGCATGTGGTGGAGGCGATGGCCACAGGGCACGGCACGGTGGTGAAAGGCGACCGTTTCCTGATCGCCCAGGCGTTGGCCAACCTGCTGGACAACGCCATCGACTTTTCTCCGCAGGGCGGTGTGCTCACCGTGTCAATCAAGCGGGTGGATGGCACGGTCGAATGGTCGGTGCAAGACGAGGGCCCGGGCGTGCCCGACTACGCGACCGACAAAATTTTTGACCGCTTCTACTCGCTGCCGCGAGCGGACACGCAAGAGAAAAGCTCGGGCCTCGGGCTGTGCCTGGTCAAAGAGGTGAGCAACCTGCACGGTGGATCGGTGACGCTGGCCAACGTGAGCGAACCCCGTGGCTGCAAGGCCTGCCTGAGCCTGCCCACCTGACCTTGCCCGCCTGACGGCGACAGGCCAGGGACAGGCCGCTCCCCTGCCCGGTGCCCACGGGGCATGCGACTTCAGCGGGACTTCACATTCGCTTCACACACGCTGCCTGAGCACTGCACAGGTGTGTTCAACCATCGCACCGTCCCCCACTTCAGAGCCCACACGGAGCGAAACATGCACAAATACCCCCTGCTGAGCAAGCTGCTGCTCATCGGCTTTCTGATGGCCTTGCTGGCCATCCCCCTGTCTCTGGTGCGCGATGTCATTGCCGAGCGCACCGCCAACCGATACAACGCCACCCAGGAAGTGGCCCGCGCACACGCCGGCCCGCAGACCATCACCGGCCCAGTGCTCTGGCTGCCCTACACCGAGACCTTCCTGCGCACCGTCAAGGTCGACGGTCAGGTGGGCCAAACGCGCGAAGAGCTGGTGACCGAAGAGCGCGTGTCCATCCAGTTCCCCCAAACGCTGGACACGACAAGCCAACTCGCCACCGAGACGCGCCTGCGCGGCATCTTCCCGGTCACGGTCTACACCAGCCAGCACGCGAGCCGCGGACGCTTCGTGTGGAAAGAGGTGCTGCCACACCACCGCGGTGGCCAGATCGCGTTCGGCCAACCGCTGCTGCTCGTGGGCGTGAGCGATGCGCGCGGTCTGCTCGCCGCGCCGCAGCTGCGCCTGGCGGGCGCGGTTTTGCCGGTGCAGCAGGCACCCGGCAGCAGCCCCCTGCCCCTGGCCGCGCAGGTGAACCTGGCCCAGCTCAAGCCCGGTGCCGTGCTGGACTTTGACCTGAACTTCGACCTGGCGGGCACAGGCCGCATCGGCTGGGTACCGCTGGCCGACGAAAACAGCGTCACCCTCACCTCGCCCTGGCCGCACCCGAGCTTTGGCGGCGACTTTTTGCCGCGCACCCGCCGCATCAGCGCCAGCGGCTTTGAAGCCACCTGGCGCGTGCCCTCCCTCTCCAGCCGGGCACAAACGCAATTCGCGCAGGCAGGCAAGGAGCGGGCGCCTGTGGAACAGTTCTCCGTGGGCCTGGAAGACCCGGTGGACGTGTACCGCCTGACCGAGCGCGCCACCAAGTACGCGGGCATGTTCATCGTGCTGACCTTCGCCGCGTTCTTTGTGCTGGAAATGGTCAAGCGCTGGCGCATCCACCCCATGCAGTACCTGATGATCGGTGCCGCGCTGGTGCTGTTCTTTCTGCTGGTGCTGTCGCTGTCCGAACACCTCAGCTTTGCACTCGCCTACGGCCTGGCCAGCACCGCCTGCATCGCGCTGTTGGCGCACTACCTGCGCCACGTGCTGGGCGGCTGGCGCCCCGGTCTGGCCATGAGTGCTTTGCTGGTGGCGCTGTACGGCGTGCTCTACGGCATCCTGGTGTCGGAAGACAACGCGCTCATGATGGGTTCGCTCCTGCTGTTCGGCGTGCTCGCCGCCATCATGGTCGCCACCCGGAAAATCGACTGGTACAACGTGATGGGCAGCGATGTGCCGCCTGCAGCCGCGCCGCACGCTGCCCGTCGCACACCCGGTCAGCACCCGGGAGCTCTGGCATGACCACCCGACCCCACCCCATGACCACCCAGCCGTCGGCTGCGGCCATCGGTCTGCCCCCGCTGGGCGGGCACTTGTTCGGGACCGAGCGCCACGCCAGTTCCCGCGAGCACCGGCAACTGCGTCGGTTGTCCATGCACCTGCTGGAATGCCGGCTTCGCACCCGGCCATTCGGTCTGCAGCAGGTGGGCGAACGCCCGGTGGAAAGCCCGGATTGAATCTTTCAAATTGATAGCTGCTTGCGCTTTATTTATAAGCGTAAAGTGCCAATTTCTTTGAAAATTCCAAAAATCCCCGCCCCGCTGGCACAAGCTTCGCTTGCCTGGGCTCAGCGCCAGGCCCGTCCGGGGCGAATGGCGGATTTCTGCCAAGGTCGCCATGTCCGAATCCACACCGTCCCCCTTTTTGCCCGATGGGCCCTTGCACAACGCGGGCTTTCTGGGCTTTTTGCACAGCCCGCAGGGTGCGGCACTGAAAGCGGGTTTCCGGGTGCGTGAGCACGCCCGTGGCGAAGCGCTGGCGCTGCCCGGTGGCGGGCGTGACGAGGTGTTCGTACTCGAAAGCGGCCGGGTGCGCGTCCACATGAGCGATGGCCGCCGCGAGCTCACGCTGATGTTCCTGGAGCCCGGCGATGTCTTCACCACCCACACCCCCGCCTACCTGACCACCGCCGCCCCGGTGCGCCTGTCGGCCATGCCAACACGCCAGTTTGCCCAGCACTTGCGCGAAGGCGGTGCCCCTGCCCTGGTGACGGTCATGCAAGTGCTCGGTCGCCTGCTGGGCCACACCATCGAACGGCTGGAAGACCTGGCTTTTCGCGACGTTCACCAGCGCTTGACCCGTCTGCTCGCCACCCTGGTACGCCGCCAGGGCCAGCAGCTGGCGCAGGGCGGCTGGGAATGCCCCCTGCCCTTCAGCCTGACCGACCTGGCGGGTGTGCTGGGCACCAGCCGCCAAAGCCTCTCGGGCGCGTTTGCCGAACTCGAACGCGCGGGCCTGGTGCAACGCCAGGGGCGGCGCCTGCTGCGCGTGCCCGACCTGGCCGCACTGGCGCAGCGGGCACAGGCCGAAACGTCAACTGGCTGACGGACGGGCGGCACACCCCGGCCTAAGCTGCCGAGTCACCCGCCCCTTCACCCAGGAGATTGCCCCCATGACGGTCACAGACGCCACCGCCCTCCCTGCCTTCGACAGCCCTGCAGACACGGCTTCAGGCCCGAACGGGGCCATTGCCCGGTACACCACGTTCAAAGGCATCGATTGCGCCGGCAACATCGCGCGCGTGTTCGCCCACCTGGACCGCCACCGCCGAGCCGACCCGGGCGAGCGGCTCATCGCCTACCTCGACCGCCAGCGCGACAGCCCACACGGGGCGCAGCGCGACGATCTGCTGCTGCTGCACAGCCTGGTCAACCCCATCCGCGACCTGTTCGAAGCCCATGGCGACACCGCCGCGCTGGACGATCTGGACCGGCTGGAGCGCGAGTGCTTCTGACCCCACACCGGCGGCGAAGCGGGTTTGACATCCGTTCTAGACCCCCCGTGCCACTGCCCCCACACTGGCGGCATGAACACCTTGCCTTGGTCCCACTCCAGTTTCACCGCGCCGTTCACGGCCAGCGGCCAATCGTCCCTGCTGCCCCCGCCACCCTGGCATTACGCGGGCTGGCTGTTGAACGTGGCGTTCGCGTTTGACGCCGCGCAGGCCACCGGGCTGGTGCCCCCTGGCGCAGGCAAACCCGTGGGCCGGGGTTGCCTGCACTTTGCCGACTGGCAGGCCTGCACCGACGGACACGAACTGCTGGACCCTGTGCTCTCGCAATACCGCGAGACCATCGTGGTGCTGGAGATCGAGCGGCCCGACGGCAGCCGCTGCATGTATTGCCCCGCCATCTGGGTGGATCAGGACATTTCCCTGGTCAGGGGGCTGCTGCAGGGTTGGCCCAAAAAAATGGGGCGCACCTGGCTCACGCGCAGCCTGCCCATCGACCACCGGGCCGCCGCCCCCCTGCAGGCGGGCACGCGCCTGGGGGCCTCCCTGGCCACACGCGACCGGCGGCTGGTGGAAGCGGCGGTCACCCTCAGCGGGACACCGGGGCAGGCCCTGGGCTTTCTGGCCATGCCCACCGTGGGCGCGGTGGGTTGGCCCGACTTGCGCACGCCCCACGTGGCACCGCAGCCCACGCTGGTGCGGCCCGACATCCGCCACAAAGTCACCAGCGACTGGCACGGGGCGCAGGTGACCGCGCTGCAAGTCTGGCCACACCCGCAGGAAGAACTGGCCCACCTGGGCCCCTTGCAGCCGGTGGACGCCAGTGTGGGCTGGGTGGGCATCAGCGTGGTCGGGGCGGTGGATGCCTGACGGCACGCGCCGCTCGCGGGTGCAGCGGTTCCAGTGGCTCGGGGCCGATGTGGTCGAGCACACGCAGGACGGGCAGGCCTGGATGCCGCACTGGCACACCGAGTGGTCCATCGGCGCGGTGGTGCAAGGGACGTGCTGGTGCACCGTGGGTGGCCAGCCCTGGCGACCCACCCAAGGCGACCTGATGGCCATTGCACCCGGCGAGGTCCACACCGGCATGCTGGCCTCTGGGGCAGAAGCGGGGGACGGTGGACCCGGCGTCAGGGTGCTCATGGTGCACGTCTGCGCACAGACGCTGCTTTCCCTGGGCCTGCCCTTGCCCCGGGAAAGCACGGTGGTACACGCACCCGCCCTGGCGGCACAGGCGGACACGCGATCGGGCCCGCTGGACCTGCCCTCCTGGCTGGGTGCGGCCACCGCCTGCCTGGGCGCAGTGGCCCGCCAGCCTGCGGCACAGGCTCACACGCCCGTGCCCAGCGCGGCCGAACGTGCACTGCTGGTGCACATCGGCCACGCGGTTCAGGCCGGGGAATATCAGGTGCAGGCCCTGGCGCGGCAATGCGGCGTCAGCCGCGCACGCATCCACCAGATCGCGCGCAAGTGGATCGGGATGGCCCCGTCCGACTACCTGCGCATCGCGCGCCTGCACCAGGCCAGAAGCCTGTTGGCCAGTGCCGAGCCCCTGGCATCGGTGGCCGTTGCGTGCGGGTTTGCCGACCAAGCGCATTTCACCCGCTGGTTTCGGCGGGTGTTTGGCTACACACCGGGCGACTGGGCCCAGGCCCTTCACAGCGACGCGACATCTGCCACCATGGGCGCATGAACGCCCCCGAACCGACCGAACCCCTCACCGTCCAAGGCGGCAGCCGCATCGTCGCCCGGCACCACTACCGGCTGCACACCCTCACCGCCCGCAACGACGCCCTGGTGGTGGTGCTGCGCGGCACCAAACAGCTGATATCGCCCACCCAGACACTGACGGTGGTCCCCGGCCAGGCGGTGATGATGGCCGCTGGCACCACCTGGGACGTGATCAACGACCCCCGCGGCCACACCCGCTACGAGGCCCTGGCGCTGGCCTTCGAACCCGACTGGGTGCAGGCCACCACCGGTCTGGCCGGGGACCGGTCACCACACACCGTGCACACCGCCCGGGTGTGCGCCACCGACACGGCCCTGCGCGACGCCGCAGAGCGCACGTTGGACCCCAACCTGTCGGCCCCCTTGCTGCGCCACCGCCTGCAAGAGGTGCTGCTGTGGCTGGCCGAACGGGGCTGGGCCTATGCGCCACGCCAGGAGCGCCCCTGGCCCGACCGCGTGCGCCACCTGGTGGCCCAGCGCCCGGACGCGGACTGGTCGGTGCCCGCGCTGGCCTCGGTGTTCCACACCAGCGAATCCACCCTGCGCCGCCGCCTGGAAGACGCTGGCCTGCCGCTGGCCACGCTGGTGCGCGACACCCGTCTGGAAGTGGCGCTGGGCCTGCTTCAGACCACCTCGCTCAGCGTGGGTGAGGTGGCACAGCGCTGCGGGTGGGCGTCGCACAGCCGTTTCAGCGCCGCTTTCCAGGCCCGCTGGGGCGTGCCGCCCCGGCTGGTGCGCAGCCAGCCCGCAGGCCCGCACCGCTTGGAAGAGACGGCACACCCCCTGACCGAAACGGGCTAACGCCCCCGCTGCGTTGCGCGGGACCATGGGCGGGTGTTCAACCCCCCATCACTTGGAGTTCCGTCGCATGACCCCCCGTTCACATTCCCTTCGCCGTGTGTCCCTCCCCGCTGCCACAGGCATGGCAAGCCTGCTGGGCGTGCTGGGCCTGCTGGCCGGTGCCCCGGCCCAGGCGTTTGAGGTCAAAAGCCCATCGCTGGGCACCGAGCAGCGCCTGACCCAGGAGCAAGTGTTCGCCGGTTTCGGTTGCGAAGGTGGCAACCGCTCACCCGCCCTCACCTGGTCAGCCCCTCCTGCGGGCACCCAAAGCCTGGCCGTGACCGTGCACGACCCCGACGCACCCACGGGCTCCGGCTGGTGGCACTGGGTGGTCTACAACCTGCCGCCCCAGACCACACAGTTGCCCGCCAACGCTGGCCGGGCCGACGGCCAGGGCCTGCCCCCGGGCACCGTGCAAGGTCGCACCGACTACGGCACCACCGGCTTCGGCGGCGCATGCCCACCCGTTGGCGACGCGCCGCACCGCTACCGCTTCACCGTGCACGCCCTCAAGGTGCCCCGGCTGGACTTGCCCGCCGACGCTTCGCCCGCGCTGGTGGGCTATATGCTGCACATGAACCGCCTGGCCAGCACCACGCTGGAAGCCCGTTACGGGCGATGAACCCCACCGCTGCCACCACCATGACCCCAATGCCCATGCCCACCGCCCACAGCCGTTTGCACCCCATCCACCTGATGGCGGACCACAACCACTGGATGAACACCCGCCTGTACGAGGCCGCCCGCACCCTGTCGCCCGAGGCGCTGGCGCTGGACAGGGGGGCGTTTTTCGGGTCCGTGCTGGGCACGCTCAACCACCTGGTGGTGGCCGACACCGTGTGGCTGCAGCGCCTGGCCCATCACCCGGCCCTGCAGGCCCACCTGTGCACCGGACAACTGGCCGAACTCGACGCCGTGTGTCAGCTGCCCGCGCCCACCCGGCTGGATGAGACGGTGTGCACCACCCTCGACGGCCTGTGGCAGCGCCGCCAGGTGCTGGACCGGGCCATCCTGGCCATGGCCCACGCGCTGAAGGAGCCAGACCTGGACGAGCCGCTGGAATACTTCAACATGAAAAACATGCCACAGCGCAAATCTGTGTTCAGTTTGCTGCTGCATTTTTTCAATCACCAGACCCACCACAGGGGCCAGGCCACCACCTTGCTCAGCCAAGCCGGGGTGGACGTGGGCGTGACCGACCTGCTGGCCTTGATCCCCGACGCCCCCGCCGCGAAAAGGGGCTGAGCCCGCCGTTTCATTGATCTGTCTCAAAGTCCGGGGCCAGGTCACCGAAAAGTCATGCATTTGCCGTCAACCCGTCAAAAGCGGTGCCCACAGTGGGGCCTTCTTTTTTTCAACCGGAGGCTTGCATGACCCCTTTCATGGACGCGGTGCGCACCCTGCGCTGGGACGACCACCGCTACTACCACCAGTGCCGCATCAACCAGACGCTGCACCTCGTGAGCGCCATCAGTTTTCTGGTGGCCTATGCGCTGCTGTTCATGGAACCCGCCTGGGCCGGGCTGGTGGGCTGGCTGGTGGGCATGGTCACGCGCCAGTCGGGCCACATCTTTTTCGAGCCACGCGGGCACGACCGCATCCACGACGTGAGCTACGAGCACAAGGAAAGCATCAAAGCGGGCTACAACATGCGCCGCAAGGGCATTCTCATCGGTGTGTGGCTGACCCTGCCGGTGCTGCTGGCGCTGAGCCCCAGCCTGTTCGGGCTGATCGCACCGGCCACCGGCTGGCAAGGCTACCTGCACGACGTGGGCCTGGCCTGGCTGACGCTGGGGGCCAGCGGCGTGGCGCTGCGCACGTTGCACCTGTTTGCCCTGCGCGGCCCGGTGTGGGGCCTGGCCTGGGCGTTCAAAATCCTGACCGACCCGCTGCACAACATCGACATCTACTGGCGCTCGCCCCTGGCCTTGCTCAGTGGCCAGCGGTACGACCCGCTGGACGAAGCCGAACACGCGCCTCAGCGGGGCTGATCAGCGCAGCACGTCCATCAGCCGGTGCCACAGCATGCCCAGCGCCAGCGTGGGGGTGCGCAGCAAACGGCCACCGGGGAACTCCCGGTGCCGCAGGCGGGCAAACACATCGAAGCGTTCGCTGTCGCCTGCCACCGCCTCGGCCACCAGTTGACCGGCCAGGGCGGTCAGGGCCACACCGTGGCCACTGAACCCCTGCAGGTAGTACACGTTGGGGCCCAGGCGGCCAAAGTCGGGGGCGCGGTTCATGCTGATGTCCACAAAACCGCCCCACACGAATTCGACGTTCACGTTTCGCAACGCCGGGAACACCTGCACCATGCGCTGGCGCATGACCTCTTTCAGGTTTTTCGGCGTCTGGGTGGTGTAGCTCACGCGCCCGCCGAACAGCAGCCGGTGGTCGGCGCTGAAGCGGAAGTAGTCGAGCACAAAGTTGTTGTCGCACACCGCGGCGTTGCTCGGCACCAGCTGCGCGCACAGCCCGGGCGACAGCGGCTCGGTGCCGATGATGTAGGTGCCCACCGGCATGATGCGTGGCGCAATGTCAGAAGCCACCCGGGGGCCGAACTCGGGCAGCATGCAATTGCCCGCCAGCACCACCTGGGGCGTGTGCACCTCGCCCCGGGCCGTGTACACCACGGGAAATTTGCCGCGCTGCAGGTCGATGACGGCGCTGTGCTCGAACACCTGCACGCCCAGGCCCTGGGCCGCACGGGCCAGACCCAGGCCGTATTTGAGCGGGTGCAGGTGGCCGGACGTGGTTTCGTAAGCGGCCGCTTGGTAGAGCGGGCTGTCGATGTGGCGGGCCACATCGCGCCCGGTCACCACCTCGGTTTTGAAACCGTAGCGGCGCTCGGTGTCTTCCATGTCGGCCAGCAGGGCACGGGCCTTGGAGGGCGAATCGGCCACGTACAGGTAGCCGTTCACCCGGTCGCAACCGATGCGAAAACGCTCGATGTGCCCGTCCATCACCTTCAGGGCTTGCAGCGACAGGTCCCAGGCCCGGCGCGCGTCGGCCTCGCCCAGCTGGGCCTCGAACGGCCCCTGCCCGCTGGCGTAGCCCACGATGGCCTGCCCCCCGTTGCGGCCCGAGGCCCCGCTGCACACGCGGTCGGCCTCCAGCACCACCACGCTGTAACCGCGCTGGCGCAGTTCGATGGCGGCACACAGGCCCGCAAAACCGCCACCGACCACCACCACATCGGCCTGCAGCTTGCCTTGCAGTGGGCCCCAGCCGGGGCCACGGTCCACGCTGGCCTCGTAGTAGCTGCGCTGGTTGAGCCGCGTGTCGGATTGCAGCAGGCCACTCACGGCAGCACCTCCGGCATGTGCCCCGTCAGCCGCCGTTTGGGGTGCATTTCAATGGCCTGTTGCGGCTGGGCCGACAGGTGTTTGGCGGTCTGCCCGCTCAGGTAGGTCCACACGGCGGTGGCGGCGGCGTTGGTGGTCAGCTCGGCGTGGTCGTAGGCAGGGGCCACTTCCACGCAGTCCATGGCCACGGTGTTGAGCGGGGCCAGGCCTTCCATGAAGGTGAGCAGCTGGCTGCTGGTCAGCCCGCCGGGCTCGGGCGTGCCGGTGCCAGGGGCAAAGGCCGGGTCGAGCACGTCGATGTCCAGCGTCAGGTAGCAGGGCCGGTGGCCCATGCGCTGGTGGATGGCAGCGATGACGTCGGCCAGCCCCTCGCCGTCTTTGCCGCGCAGCTGGCGGGCGGTGTAAATCAGGCCGCCCATGTCTTGCACGTATTCGCGCGCCTCGCGCACGCCGCTGGAACGCAGGCCAATTTGCACGGTGTGGCTGGCGCTCACCAGGTCTTCACGGATGGCTTCGTACGTCCAGGTGCCGTGGCCCGAGGGCTCGCCAAAGTGGTCGGTCCAGGTGTCGCAGTGCGCGTCAAAGTGCACCAGGGCCAGCGGCTCTCCGTTGCCAAAGCGCGCTTTGGCTGCACGCAACAAGGCCAGGGTGACGGAGTGGTCTCCCCCCAGAAACACGCTGTGGTGCTGCGCCATCAGCGCGGCGGCCTGGCGCTCGATGTGGGCACGCACCTCCGACAGCGGCGAGGCGTTGGGCAATCGCATGTCGCCCGCATCGGCCACATGGGCCAGGGGCGACACGTTGAACAGCGGGTGGATGCCATCGCACAGCATCAGGCTGGCGGTGCGGATGGCCTGGGGCCCAAAACGGGCACCGGGCCGGTTCGTCACCGCACCGTCAAACGGGACGCCGGCCACAGCGAAAGGCACGTGGGGTCGCTCGTTCAGCGAAGCGGCGGCCAGAAAGCGGTTGCTGTGGTTGGCGTAGGCAAAATCACCCAGGCTCATGGGGGGTTCTCCTTCAAAATCGGGTCAACTGGTTGCGGACCTTATCCCTTTCAAGCCCTTTGTACAGGGCCAATTACCCTCGAACGGGCACAGCCAGGGGGCGTTGGCGCCACGCCAGCAAGGCACCCAGCCACAGCGCCAGGGCCGAGCACAGCAGGCCACGGGCCAGTCCACCTGCACCATCGGCAATCCAGCCCACGGCTGAAGGGCCAAAGATCTGCCCCACCGCAAACACGATGGTGAACGCGCTGATGCCCGCAGGCCACTGGGCCACCGGCAGGTTGTGCCGCACCAGTGCGGTGGTGGACGCCACCACCGACAAAAACACCCCGCCAAACATCACCCCAGACAACAGCAACAGCGGCCACGCGGTGGTGACGGCGGGCAGCACCGTGGCCACCCCGAGCAAGGCATTGAGCAGCGCCAGCGCCCCACCGCCCTTGGCGCGGTCCAGCAAGCCAGCCCACAAACGGCCCGAGGCCACCACCGCCGCCCCCAGCAGGGCGTAAAACAGGGTGATGTCGGCGGGGGAGACGCCCTGATCGCGCAACAGGGCAATGACGAAGGTCATGTAGCCGATGTACCCCACCCCAAAACACGCGTAGCCGGCCATGGCAAACGCCAAGCGGCGCACCCAGTGCGAGGCGGTGGGCATGGGCATGGGCGGCGCGGGTGCATGGGGGGCATCTGCACTGATATTGATAGCTGTCTTCGCTACACCATCCAGCGCTGAAGCCTCTTTCTTCATAAAAAATTGAGCTGGCCACACCAGGGCCGCCGTGGCCAAGACACAGGCCAGCGCCAGCCACCACCAGGCCCAGCCGTGGGGCTCGGTGGCATGGGCCGCCAGCACCCCGGGCACGGCCAAGGCCGACAGCACAATGCCCCAACCCACGCCGCCGTACACCACGCCCAGCATCAGCCCACTGCGGGTGGGGTGCCACTGGCCCAGACGCGCGGCCAGCAGGCCACAGGCCACAAACACCCAGGCACTGGTCACCCCGGCCAGCAGGCGCTGGGCCAACAGAGGCGCGGCGTGGGTGAAGAAACCGCTGCCCGCCATGAACACGCTGGCCAACAGCGACGCACCCACCAGCACACGGGGCACCCCGGCGCGCCGCATCAACCACGGGGCGCTGAGGGCACCCACCAGGTAACCGGCGGCATTCGCGGTGTTCATCGCCCCGGCCAGGGTGTAGCTCCACCCCAAATCCGCCCGCATGGGCGGCAGCAGCAACCCATACGCAAACCGTGTGATGCCGAGCGACACCGCCGCCCCCAACGACAGCACCAGCGCCACGGCCAAGCCTTCAAAAACAGACGAAAAAACCGGCGAAACCCGAGAACCCATGTGTTGTCTCTCTTATCTTTATCTTCTATTTCAAATTAGTAACAGTAGTAGAGGGCAGCACCGGACGGTGGACAACCGTGTTTTTCCCCGGTGTGACAAGCACTTACCGCATCCGCCAGCATGTGCCCAAGTGTGCTTTTCCGCTGTCGCGCCAGGGTGAACAAGTGTGGTCTTATCCACATTTCTGTGGATAACCCATGGGTTGTACTTTTTTTATGCACAGACTTGTGCCAAAGGGGGTGGGCAAGGGGGATCAGGTGGCGCGCCAGCGTTTCAACAGCAGGGCATTGCTCACCACCGTGACCGAGCTGAACGCCATGGCCGCCCCGGCCAACATGGGGTTGAGGTAGCCCAGCGCCGCCAGCGGAATGCCTGCCACGTTGTAGGCAAAAGCCCAAAACAGGTTCTGGCGGATCTTGGCCACCGTGCGGCGTGAAATGTCCAGCGCCTGTGCCACCAGGGCGGGGTCACCGCGCATGAGGGTGATGCCCGCCGCGTGCATGGCCACGTCCGAGCCCCCGGCGCTGGCCCCCTGGTCTGGGTTGCTCATGGCCATGCCCACATCGGCAGCGGCCAGGGCGGGGGCGTCGTTCACCCCGTCGCCCACCATGCACACGGTGTGGCCGCCTTGCCTGAGCGCGTTCACATGCGCGGCCTTGTCGCCGGGCAGCACCTCGGCCAGCACATCCCCCACGCCTTCCATGTCACGGTCCATCAGGCGGGGGTTGAATCCCAGGCGTTCGGCCATGGCCTGGGCGGCACCGGCGTTGTCACCGGAAATCATCACCACCTTCAGACCTTGCGCTTTCAGGCGCTGGATGGCGGCGGCCGCTCCGGGCTTGGGCTCGTCACCAAATGCCAGCAGGGCCAGCACTTGCGGGCCCACGGCCAGTGCAGACACCGTGGCACCCGCCTGCTGCAGCTGCAGGGCTTTCACTTGCAGGCCGCCCAGGTTCAGGCCAAGGTCGGTCATCCAGCGCAAACTGCCCAGGCGAACGGGCAAGGCTTGTCCGCCGTCCAGGAGGGCCATGGGCATCAGCGCCTGGGTGCCACGTCCGGGGACGTTGGCCGTTTCCACCAGGTCGGGCACGGACTTGGCATCCGCCACGGAAGACGCCGCCGCCGTGCGCACGGCGTGGGCCAGGGGGTGCTCGCTCTGGGCTTGCAAGGCGGCGGCCAGTTGCAGGGCGTGGGTTTCGTCCACCCCGGGAGCTGCCACGAGTTGCCGCAGCACCGGTTTGCCTTGGGTGAGGGTGCCGGTTTTGTCGAATGCCACCACGTCCACCCGGTGGGCCAGTTCCAGCGCCTGGGCGTCTTTGATGAGAATGCCGTGTTGCGCGGCCACGCCCGTGCCCGCCATGATGGCCGTGGGTGTGGCCAACCCCAGGGCACACGGACAGGCAATCACCAGAACCGCCACCGCGTGCAGCAACGCCTGCTCGGCGGGCGCACCCTGGGCCAGCCAGCCCAGCAGGGTGAGCAGCGCAATGCCCAGCACCACCGGCACAAACACCGACGCCACCCGGTCCACCAGCCGCTGCACCGGGGCTTTGCCCGCCTGGGCGTCCTGCACCAGCGCAATGATGCGGTTGAGCGTGCTTTGGGTGCCCACCGCCGTCACCGCCACCTGCACCACACCGTCGCCGTTGAGGCTGCCGCCGGTCACGCCCTGACCCGGGGTTTTGGGCACGGGCAGGCTTTCGCCGGTGAGCATGGATTCGTCGGCCTGCGTTTCACCCTCTGTGATCCGGCCATCGGCCGGAAACCGTTCGCCTGCCCGCACCACCACCCGGTCACCGGGCAGCAACTCGGAGACGGCCACATCGGTCACATCGGTTCGGCGCACGCCATCGGGCAGCAGGTGGGCCACCTCGGGCCGCAGGCTTTGCAGGGCGCGAATGGCACTGGTGGTCTGCCGCTTGGCACGCGCCTCCAGCCACTTGCCCAACAGCACCAGGGTGATGACCACGGCCGACCCTTCAAAGTACAGGTGCACCATTTCGCCGGGTTCGGCTTTCCACCACAGCCAGGTGGACAGTGCCCAACCCGCCGTGGTGCCGATGGACACCAGCAGTTCCATGTTGCCCGCGCGGTTTTTCAGGGCATGCCAGGCCGATGTGTAGAACACCCACCCCAGGCCGAACTGCACCGGTGTGGCCAGTGCAAACTGCAGCCAGGCAGGGAGCATCCAGTGTCGGCCCACCACGTCGCCCAGCATGGGCAACACCAGAGGGGCCGACAGAAGCAAGCCCGAAAATACAGGCAAAAATCCCTTTTCAACGCCCATCCAATAAGCGGTGTCTGCTTCTTTTCCAGAAGCATCCAAAGGGCGGGGTTCGTAGCCCGCGTCGCGCACGGCACGGGCCACACGGGCGGCAAACAGCGCGGACGCTGCCGCCGGGTCGGCCTCGGTCGGGGTGCCCGCCTCGGCCAGCGCCGTGGGCTGCCACACCACCCGGGCCGACTCGGTGGCCAGGTTGACGCTGGCGCTGTCCACGCCGGGCAGCTTTTTCAGGACCCGCTCCACCCGGCCCACGCACGAGGCACAGGTCATGCCACCCACGCCAATGTCCAGGGTGCACAGCTCGGGGGAGGCGTTGGAAGGGGTGTCGGGGGCAGCAGCGGTGTTCATGGGGTCAGCTTAAACCCTGACCCCATGGCAAGGTCAAGTCTGTGGGCTGGCGGGGGTCAGGGCGTTTCGGCCAGAAACGCCCGCACCGCCGACAGGCTGGTTTCAGACTGGTCGTTGAACATGAAATGTCCAGCGTGCTCAATGGCGACCAGCCGGGCTTGGTTGCTGGGGCCGAAGCGGGCCATCATCTGGCGCTGGTGGGCTTCGCCCTGCAGGGTGTTGCAAGCGCCCCGCAGGAACAGCACCGGGCGGGTGTAGCGGGCCAGACCTTGGGTGAAGTCCAGTGTCTGTGCCCAACTGGGGTCTTTCATCATGCGACCCAGAGTGGCTTCGAAAGCAGGACTGCCAAAACGCCATGCCTCCATCGTGCTGGACGGTCCAGTACAGGCCAGGTTGGTGGGCTGGGTCAGCGGCAGCACCCGCGTCAGAAACCAGTCGTCCCGTGCATAGGGATCGGCATCGGTGTCCACGAACCACTGGCCCACCCAGGACGTGGCCACCCCCCAGACC
>Ga0209066_10003295_pt1 | contig 18575 bp, 18 predicted proteins | sample All_14_2_FD_187198 | JGI IMG/M metagenome (GOLD analysis project Ga0209066, IMG submission 187198) | Freshwater microbial communities in response to fracking from Pennsylvania, USA - Allegheny Zone_MetaG_DW_15 (SPAdes) (version 2) ... | reverse complement strand
ATCATATTGTTTCCACAAGCAATGCATCCCAGCTTTCGCCATTCCACATCTGGCGGGCATCGTCCGGCGCGACAGGAACTTCGATCCAGTCGCCCGGCACATCGCTGTCCGGCCCGGCACAGGCCCCAATGAAATTACCATCAGCATCGCGGTAATAATGCACGCGCCATGTCCATTGGTTGTTGGCCCAGTACTGGTCTGCTGCATCTACTGGCGCATGGTGGACGAGCACCGCACCATCAGGCGCGCTGCCGTCTTCATATTCACCGAGATAAATGCCCGACTGATTTACATAGTGACCCATGGTTAACACCTGCCCTTCAATACGATGCGCCAGTTGGCCGGAGTGATTGCAAAATATGCACCCGTCGATACGTTCATTAAATAGATGGCCGCGCCGCCGACAACATAACGGGTGTTTGTGGCGTCAACGCTGCTGCCAATAACACCTGCTGACTGTGGTGCTGCATTTACAAAAAATGTTGCAGGCACGTCTTCACCGACTGACCATCCACCCTCAGACGTTTTACATCTGAGATAGGCTTGTACGGTTGAAAGTTTGACGCCCTTTCCATGCGCGATGGTCCCGCTTGAACTCAGCGTGATCGAGATTTCCGAGCTTTCAAAATCAAGGTCAGCTTCATTGCTTGGCGACATTGTTTTTGTGCTTGATGATTTGGCGCGGGCTTCTGCCGCCGTTGCTCTTGCAGATGCACCGGACTGCGATGTAGACGCAGCCGTCACAAGCAGGTTGCCGCCAGACATTGTAAGCGTTGCATCAAGCCCAACGGCTTCCGGGACGCCCGTTGAAGCAGTCGCGCGGCCAATCAATTTGTTGGCAGCAAGGTTGGCCATTTTGGCAAGCGTTACGGCGGAATCAGCAACCTTTGCTGTTGTGATGGCTGCATCAGCAACCTTTGACGTTGTGATTGAGAGATCAACAACATTGTCTGTTCGAATTGTATATGGATTCGTCAGAATGAAATCTGTGCCATTGTAGAAGATCAGCGCAGGGAAACCGATGATAATATCACCAACAGACAAAATCGTTGACGCACTGCTGCGCTTTATTGTCTTTGCGCCAATGCCGTTGATGTTGATTGTCGGCGTTGTCGATGTATTCGACGCCGCAGCTATAAACACAAACGACATGCCTGTTACGAGCGCGGTCATGCCAAAGGCAGATGTGGCCGTAATGGCATCCGCCGTTCCGCCAACCGATGTGAGAAACTGCGCCGTGTTTTTCTGCACCTGATCGACGCGGGCATAGTCTGTTTGCCCTAAAGCCGCCGCGACGCCAGTGTGTCGATAGCCGCCCATGGGAAGGTTTGCGGTGGGAACCGTCTGCCCGTCCTTCGCAATCGAAAAGGTAAGCGCCGTCGCAATTTGGTCCATTTCAGAATTGACATCTATTTCGGAAATCACCGTGTCAAATGTATATGGTGCTACAGGGCGCTCGTATGTTCCTGATCCGTCACGGGCCATCTATTGTCTCCTTCAATGGAATTGTGGCGTTAATCCCGGCGACTGGTAGAAACAACCGCGCCAGTAGTCAAAAGTTTGGCCAGATTGCGGCGCGATGCTTCGCTCGCAGTTTGAGACTGAAACGTTTTTTCAAGCTGTGCCGCATTTCTCCCGGCAAGGATTTTCGCCAATTCACGCCGCACTGGCTCGGGAACTGTTCTCGCGCTCGCGTTATTGATAAGTGCTTTTGACCCTCTCAACCAAGCCGACGGGCTGAGAGGGTTTGACAAAATATCAACGCCAGCCATGACGCCAGCAGCAGGGTCAACAGCCAAATCGGCATCAGCGGCAAGCCGCTCTGCGGTTTGTGAACCGCCTTTTACCGCCGCATAAGTGTCAAACATCGCGCGTTCATTATCAAGCATGTTGATATATTTCGAGAACGTATCAACGTCGCCAAAAGCCGCGCGGATTTTTTCCTCAAGCGCCGGGATGTCCTTCAGCTTCTTTGTGGCGTCGGCCCTGTTGACAAGGTTTCCGATCCTGTCCCTCAAAGCCGTTGCCGCACCAATGCGGAACTGTGCCGCTTCTTCCGGAGACATCGCTTGGACAGCTTGTTTCACAACGTCAACCTCGCCGCGCATGAACTTGCGGCCAAGATCGCCAGCATCTATAACGCCGCTGTACTGGCTCCACACGTCCCGCGCAATTCCATAGTCTGGGAAAGCCTCATCCGCCATACCAATAAGGGCGTCCTTTTTCTGCATCAACAAACGAGCCGCATTATTATTCCCGGTTCTCTGAGATGCTGAAATCTGATCATCAAGGCTTCTCTTGACGGCATCAACAACCGGCATGGAATTGTCCGGCAAGTCACCCATGCCGTAAAGTGGGTTTCTTTTCACATTGGCAAACTCAGCCGCCAGATAGGGGTCAGATTTTACAATGGCAAACTTTTCATCCGGGATGAGATTATCAGCCATGTTTGCTGATCTCTGGTAAAACGGCTCTGCTGCCGCTGTTCGCGCTGCCTCCATTCCGGATCGCTCAGTCACGCCAAATCTTTCAGGGATCAAATCATCTATGCCGCTAGTGATGCGACCGATCTGGCCGCCCTGTAGCACCATGTCCGCGCCGCGAGTTCCTTCCTGCCGCGCGGTGACAAGCTGATCAATCAGGGCCTTTCCTTCACCGGGAGCGCGAGCCGTAGCAGCGGCCAGCGCCCGAGTGTTCGGGCCGATATCCATCAAGGCTGCATCCGGCCCCATTTGCGTCACGCGGGCAATGGCATCGTCCGGCGTCATGCCGTCGCGCATCATGGCCTCTACAGCCTTACGCGCAGCAACGCTGGCTTGATTGTTCGCGCCCATGCGTCCTATCGTTTGGTCACCGATAGCCTTTAACGCTCTCGACCCGACTTCTACGGCTCCGGGCGCAAGAAAACCGACACCACCGGATAGAATGGCCGAGAGGGCGGCGCTTTGCATCCGATCATCGGCGTTATTTTCACCGGAATTGAACCCATAAGCCGCACCCTGACCCGCTGCATTCAATCCACCCGCGAGCATCCGCGTGCCAAGACCTGCACCCTGCGCCGTCCTGATCTGAGGGGCCAACATTGATGTTGGTATAGCACCGGCCACCTCAGACGCAATGGCAGACACGGGATAGTCATTGCGGAACTGCCCGAGGCGCTGGCGCTCCCGATCAAGATAGGCGTTATATCGGTCGCCATACGTTCCGCCAGAGCCTTTCAAAACAGGATCGAGCGCGGCGGCTCCTGCGGCTACCAATTCATCCCCACCGCCAAAAACACCCCCCTGCAAGGCAGAGCGCGAGACGCCCTCGGCGTAGCTTGGGCGGCCCTCTTGGCTCAATCCGCCATATTGACGCTTGAAAGTTTGATCCGGCGTTTCGCCTGGCTGTGGACGCGCAGCCTGTTCGCGGAGATAATCTCCAAACGGGCCATCTTTAGCGCGGGCAATGGAAAGATCAGTCGGATCCATTGCTGCGGCTTGGGAGGAAAAATCAGGCTTCTGACCAAGCGGTGTCCACGTCTGACCGTCATAGACAAGACTTTCACCAGTCTCAGGGTTGACAGCCTTTTGGGCTGGCTTCCATGCGCCATCACTATCGAGAAAAAGAGCGTTGCCATTGCCATCTGTTGCTATCGGCATTTACTGACCCTGAATCTGGAAGCCGGGAGGCGGCGGCGGAAGATTGCGCTGCCCCGGCATCTGGGGGGCTTGTTGCGGCTGTTGCTGTACCGCGCCGAAGTCCTGCTCAAAAGCCTGCCTGCGAACATGCTGGTTCTCGGAAAGAACACGCTTGAGACGCTGGAGATTGGCAACAAACTGATCTTGCGATTGAGATTGGTCGAGCGAGCCAAGAACCGATTGCAGAAGGGTGTTTTCTCGATCTGATACCTGACCAAGTGCGCCGCCTGTCGGTGACGCCTCTCGCATGGCCTGCAACTTGTCAAAGCCGATATTGGCCTTGATAGTGTTGAGCGTAGAAGCGAGATTCCCGGCATCTGACCCCGGCATAACGGACATGATTGAGCCTAAGCCGGTTGTACCGACGGGGCCAAAGCCCCCGCTTTGAGCGAGTGAAATGGCCCTGTCAATATCCTGCTGCACAACGCCTTGCTGAGCTTCGAGCCCAGACATGGCGTTTTTCGCAGCCTTTAGACGTTCCGGCATGGAGCCGATGCGCTCACCTTCGATAGCACCAGCCTTTTTTTCTCTCTCCACGTCATATTGGGCACGCGGATCAATGCCAGGCGGCATGACTGGGCGAATGTCGCCAGATGGTTGCCGCGGCATTCCGGAAGGCGGCATCTGGATACCGGCTGGAGGCGGCATCTGGAAGCCAGAGGCTTGGGGCGCGGTGCCAGGCTGCATTGCACCATGCATCATCTGCGGCCCACCTGATGGAACGGGAAACGGTGACGGCTGTCCAGTTCCTGGATTGAATGCGGGCTGGAACGTAGACCCGATCTGGACCGGGTTTCCGTTGCTGTCCATCCCCATGCGAACAGCCATGCCAGACCCCTTGTCGATCAGGAAATAGCCATCTCCTGATGGAACCGCATAATACTTTCCAGCCGTGGCCCTGTCCACGTCCGCTTTCATTTGCTCAAGCGCCATACGATCAGCAAACTCTCTGTTCATGCGGGCTTCTTGAGCCGCGATCTGCTGCGCTTGTTGTGCCTGCTGTGCCGCGATCTGCATGTTCATGCGTTCATTCTGTGCTTGGTTCTGCACGTCAAAACGCTGCTGCCATTGGCTATTATCAGCATCCACCTGCGCTTTCTGCATCATCAATTGCGCGGCAAGATTACGGGCGTATGGATTGTCTCCAAGACCCTGCAATGCAGTCGCTGCACCGGAATATCCACCGGCGGAATCAGCCGGTGCGACTTCTCCGGTATCGGGGTTTACCCATGGCTTGGCGCTCATGCCGCTGACATATGCTTCCATCGCGGCTTGCTGGTTCTGATCGTCTTTTCTCGCATTGCTTCCTTCTAGATACTGACGCAATACATGCGCCAGACCGCCGGTAATCGTGCCATTGTTATAGTCTGGCTGATTGGCGAGAAGCGCGGACAATCTGTTGCCGCTGCTCAGGTCTGATCCGGGGAGTTTTTGAGCCATTATCCGTGCGCCTTCGGAAAGCGAGGCCGACTGTCAGGGCCGAAGAACTGTGAACGCATCTCAGGGTTACGCCAGCCACCTTGCATAAAAAAACTCAATATGGCCTTGTTTGCCTGTTTCCGGTTCTCAAGATTGGATTGCTGCCTTGACATTGGAAGGCTCTGGCCCCAACCGCCAAACTGCTGTTGGGTGGAGTTTCCCAAACCGCCGCCAGCCATCGAACCTGAGCCGTAACCCCATGGATTTTTCATGTAATCACCTCTCCATAGTTGACCATGAGAAACCCGCTTTCATGCATCGCCACGGCTGACGGAATGACCTTCGCCACTTCTTGAGCCATGACGCCACGATGGCGACCGCCACCCCACACATAATCGAAATCATAGACGCCGAAGCCCCGCGGATCACGATACACCAATTCAACATTTTTCTTAAGGCGAATGTCTGAGAAAGAGAAGGCAAACGGATTTGCTGCATAGGCACTGGCGCCAGCGCCCAGCAACCCGAACAGCCCTTGTGTGTTGGCCGCGTTCTGCGCCTGCTGCGCGTTATAGTTATTCAACTGGCCGTTGTAGCTGGCATAAGTTGCGCCCATGACATCCGCCGGGTTGATCTGCGACTGTGGCGAGTTGACAAAATTCGGCGGCTGCACCTGAGTTCCGCTCATCATCGCGGCCAGTTCGTTCAAAGGCATCTGGCGCGATGTGATAAGGTTGTTCAGGTTCTGATTGTAAGCCGTGTTCGCCATGCCGAATTGCTGCGCCTGCTGGCCCAAGGCGGCGTTTTGCGCGGCAAGAGAAAAATCATTCTGGCTTCTGTAGAAATTATCCATCGCGGAATTATAGGCTTCCGAACCATAGCCGATGCCCTGATTCGCAAGTTGCGTCTCAAGGATGGAACGCTGCTGATCGGCCTGCGGCTGGTTGCGTTGGATAATGCTGTCATAGGCGCGTTGCCATGCGTCGTTATCCGCCGTCGGCACAGGGCCAATGCTCGAAATATCAAGCGGTGACGAAAGAGTTTGCGACACCTGATCGAGCTGGTTATTTGCCGTCTGCCCATATTTCTTAGACGCCTGATTTGTCAGGTCATAAATCGCCTGCTGTTCAGGAGATAGTGTCTGCGTCACGCTATACTGTGGTATGCCGTCCGCCGACGTGCCGCGCTGCGCATATTCCAGTGAGCCGCCAGGCGTGTACTGGTTGACCATGTTCAACTGCGATTGCGCGATAGCCGTTTCCTTATTGGCCGCAGCCTGCGCATTTGCAGTCGCAACGGGATCGGGCGCGGGGGGCGGCGAAGGCGAGGATTTTCCCATTTCATTCTCCAAAAATACGGATGTAATCTGGCTTCAACATCCGGCATATTACAGCATGACGCCTGCGACCGAAATGATGCGCAAGTGTCGCCTCTTTCTTGAATCCTATATGAAGATTGACGCGCAACGCAGCCTCATTATCGTGCGGCGTTGCGGTCCATACCTTGTAAGCGCCGATCTGGTTGAACGGATATGACAGAAGGGCTCTAAGATGCTTTTTGCGGCTCCACATTGGGTTATCAGCCGCCATGCTGATCTGTATCGTTCCAAACTCGGGTTGAAAGTCATGGTATACCACACCGGCGAGCATCTTGTTTCCAGAGTAAACCCCGATTGCCGCACATGGGCCAAATCCACGCGCGACATGCGGGATGCGATCTTGCACCCAGCCCGCAACCGCTTCATCACATCCGAATAGGAGGTCGCTCAAATCGGGCCGCCACGCGTGAATATGAAACTTGTCGAAATCCAACTGGGCCTTGCTGTGAGACTGTCAACGCGAACGCGCAAAGATGCAGATCGGCCATGGCCTCGCACGCCACGCCAGCCGCGATAAATCCGTCCCGCTGATGCCCACTTGTCGATGCCCCAATGAGACACACCCCACTTTGACACATCAACTGATCCGGATGGAACAGGGCTGCTCGAAGCTGGACGAATTGTAAAGTCAGTGTTCAGATCAATCGCCGGGTTTGGGTCGCCGCTGCTCTCAAAGATCGGCTCTACCAGCTTGAATGCCTTGTTGATGCCGGATGACCCAAAATAGCTGAATGCCTGGAGCGCATCGCCCTTGATGTACGAACCATTATCGTCGCTGTCTGTGTCAAACTGATAGACCGTTCCGTCAGTGCCGCCAAAGAAAATGGCATCTCCTTTCATGCCCCAACACCGCGCGTTAAGCCCCGTAAACCGGCAAGGTGCACCAGTGATCGTGTTGAAAACATATTGATGATAAGCCGTGGATGACTGCGGAACATTGAAAATCATCATTGCAGCGCCGGGATAGATAATCGGCTGCCAGCCATAGAGAGAGCCATAGTTCCGTTGAGCGTCGTTCACCGCCTTGTTGATCTGCTCTGAAAGCGCGACCTTTTGCGTCTGTGATCTGTCCATGCTCAGAACCGAAGACCCGGCAACAAATCCATCCTGTGTAATCATCACAAGATCAGCGCCAGCCTTTATCATGCATCGTCGCCCAATCGGTCTGCCGAGGCGGAAAACGCCAACCAGCGACCACGTTGACGCAGAAGACGGGTCTGTCCCGCTATAGATGATTGCCTCGCCCTCTGAAGTGAGGAACACCGCAACATCATCCGTTCCAGCGCCGCCGTCCCTTGTCCATGTCCCCATGGCCATGATGTAGCCGCCAAGGCTTGACACAGCCGCGAGAGAGAACTGGGCAGCCGTCCCAGAAATGCTGTTAACAGGCAGATACCATGCTGTCAGGCTGTCTTTCTCGCCAAACCAGAGGCGGCGCTGATGCAGGTTGCACCATATGAGATTGCCCGGCGTCGGCCCCGTGATGGATGCTGTTGACCATGTTGTTCCATCGTACAGAATCGGCGTATTAGCCCCATTCACGGCGAATAGAAACTGTCCCCCTGCCGTGCCGATCTGCACCTGCTGAAACTGTGCGTTGGAAAGGCTTGTTACAACGGCAGCGCCAACCGCGCCAACCGCCGACACGTTGTAAATGTTTGCCCCATTGGCCGCAAAAAGAGAGTTCACCCCCGCAATAGAAGAATAGCTCAACAACGTATCTACATTTCCGGTCATTCCGGTCGCGTGCGCCTTGTGGCCACGGCGAAGCGTTACCTTGTCGGTTCCTGGAAACCAATTATCAAGAATAATCGCATTCTCCGGCGGCATATCCACAAGCGCGTTCTTGGCATCCCACCCACCATATGGAGGCGGAAGCGATGCGGATTGGCTCGCTGATCGCATCAGTAATACCCGGTCAGAATTGATTGAACCATCGGAGCGCCAGAAAAACGCCGCCCGCCACGTTGGAAAATATCACCCGCCAGCATGGTTTTTGACGCTGGTTGGTCATTCTCGATCAGTTTGTCAAAGTACTGCTCGAAATCAGCGCGGGCGCTGCCTGACGGCAAATCCTCACCATCGAGATACGCAAAAATAATGCCAGCTATGAGAAGGTTTTCATCCAGCGCGAAAGTATCAGCATCATTCGCGAACGACGATTGCCCGACAGACCCAGGTGACAGGCACCATTCATTGGATATGTATTCGAACGCGAGCGTCTCGCCGCCAGCCATGACAGGCATGACCTCAACGCCACCACTGCGATAGATAAAGCGGCGCTCCGGGTAATTAAAACCGAACGTCTTGAAGCTCTGCCACTCAACAGGCGTAACAGGCCCTGTGATGAGTTCGGACCCGGACCTGTTCCAGAATGTTTCAGGAACCATCCTGTCAAAGTCGCTCGGCAATAGGCCGGTCTGCGTTGCGCCTGAAATCGCTGTGAATGTCTGCTCCTTGCGAAGCGACTGCCAGTCATAGACCTTCATCATGCGGTTTCCGATCTTGTTGGCATACCGCAAGAGCTTCTGCGCGTCAGGATCGGAGTTTGAAATGACCGTGACAGGGCGTAGAATGCCGACCTCATCAGCAACAGACTGGCATATATTGAGAAGTGTCATTCGCAACCCCGTTAAAAGAAAACGGGGGCCAAAGCCCCCGCCGTTTGTCAGGCGATGACGCCAAAATTCTTCAGACGCGCTTCGAGCTGAGACACGCGCGTCTGTAGATTGAGAATGACACTCAGCACCGTGTTACCCTCATCCGCCGTCACAAACCCGTATGGCGTTGTGGTTGTGAGGTTCTGGATAGCATAGTCCGGCGTGCCTGGGGCCGTGTGCGTGATCGACGTAAGCTGTGCCGTCAGGGCAGCGCCCTTGGCAACAGGTGTCGCGCCGTAAAGGCCGACAAGATCGGTTGACGATTGGCCGAGATTGGTGCCATCGGGGCCACCGTCAGAAAGCTGTTTTACAGCCATGATGATAAATCTCCAAAATTGGGGGAAAGAGAGAATGGGGCCGAAGCCCCACTCAATTAAGCCGCGCCGGAAATGCGCACAGCCTGACGCGGATCGACGGTTTTCACACCGTAAAGCACATCAAGACGCCACATGCTTTCATCCGAGATGCCGTCATAGACAGGGATCACGCGAACGCTGGTTCCCTTGTACGTCTGGCGACCGACATCAACCGCGCCGGGCGGGCTGACAAGCGGAACCGTCACGAGGGCAAAAGCCTTCTCGGTGAAGATCATGTTCTGACGATAGCCTGTCGAAGCCGTGCCAACGCCGGTAATGGCCTTGCCGTTGAGGTCCGTCACGCCAGATGTGACCGCGACATTCTTGAAGGCTCCTGTCCAGATCATGGCCGGCGAAAAAACCAGCGTATCGGCGGCATACGAAACAACGGTGAACTGTTTCAGAAAGCCGAGAGACGCTTTCGTCACAGGGTTCACCGCGTAAACATCAGCGATTGTGAACACGTCGCCAGCATTGAAGCTGACCGACGATGTCGTGATCGTCTGCTGGTTGGTGTCCTTCACGGCGTCATACGTGATTGTTGCCGTCGTGATGGATGAGCCGACCGTGCCAGACAAGTCAGACCCAGTCGTGTGTGTCGCGACATTCTGCGACATGTAGGTATCGACATTGCCGACCATGCCAACGCTGCCGCTGCGATACGAAGGCTTGTTGATCGTATCGTTGTAGAGCGACGTCTGGGAGCCAACCAGTCCCCAATGATCCGGCGGCGAGAGAACGGCACAGCGGCCACTCTGATCGACGGCGTATTCATCAAGACGCTGCGGGCCTGCCGAAAAATCAGAAAACGAATTGATTGTCTGACCCGGCGTGCCAACCCAGTTCGGCACGTCCTTGTAAAGAGCGTGCAGGTCCATATCCATATTGTTGGCAAGCTGGACCATCGCATTCTTGATGACACGCTCGGAGAGTTCCTTGATGTTCAGCGTCAATTCCTGAGACGTGAACTTGAAATCAACGCCGATACGCTTGTTAACGGTGATGCTCGTCTTGCCTTCAACAACGTTCTGTGCCGACGCAGTAGCGCCAGTACGAACGATGAAATCAGCGGGCTTGCGGATCGAGATTGTCTCGCCTTGCTCATACCCGTTGACCTTTTTTGAGAAATCGTCCTCATAGCCGCGAAAAACCTTTTTCGCCATCACGAGTTCGTTATCGAGAATAGCAACAGCCGCCTTGGCGATGATGCTGGCAGTCAGTGTCGTATTGGACATCTGATTATCCTTCCATGGGATTAGCGCGCCTCACGGCGGGCTTGATTTTGGGTTAGCCCGGAAGACCAAGATACTTCTTCATTTCACTCACGCTCATTGAAGTCGCATCCTTCACAGACGCGCCGCCCTTGCCCTTCGACGGGGTGAACGGTTTTGCCTGCTCTGGTTTCGGGGCCGATGATTTGTTCTTGGCTGTCGCCTGCATACGGTCGTACATCATCGCCTTATAGGCCATCTTCGCTGTGTTCGGATTGAGCGGCCACGTCTTGGCCTCATCCGGGGTCATGCCGTAATTCTTGACCACATAATCAATGATCTCCGGCTCTCTGGCCGCAAAATCCTTGATCTCGCGCTCGACCAACTGCCTCCCCACTGTCATGCGGCGCTCAACTTCCTGTTGCTGCGTTTGCATGAGGCTGGTTTCAGTCTCATCGACCTTTCTGATGATGTTCGAAAGCTCCGCCTGCTTCTGTGCAATCACGTCTGAAACACGTCGGGCCTGATCCGGGTTGGATTGCCACAACTGATCGACATTGATTTTCGAAAGCTGCTCAAGCTCGTTCTTGATATGCTGGCCGCGTGAAAATGCTGTCAGAAGCTCGCCGTTCATGGTCGAAAGTTTCTGGACTGCGACTTCTTGCGCTTCCAGAAGTTTCGCCCTTTCGGCGACGTCTTGTGACTTGCGGGTGTAGTCCGACCATGTTCCGCTTGTGAACTTGTCGATCTCCGCAGCGAGTTCGTCAGGGATAGACCCCTTGGGAACCTTCAGCTTGTTGCCGCCGAAGTTGAACTCGATTTCCTCTACCGGCTCCGGCTCACCTTCCTCATTTGAATCGGGGTTGTCGTTCTCGGCATCATGCTCCTCTGCATCCGTTTCGATCTCGGGCGCATTATCGTCCCGTATCTCCGCGACTGCCTCAGGTGCGGATTCAACTTCCCCAGCGGGGACGGTTGAATTTTCTTCAATCATCTTGAATCTCCTGTTCGGGGTGCATCACTGCAAGCCCTGTTGGACTGGCATCATTCCGCTCATCGGAGGTTGGCCAGCAGGATTTCCCGGAACCTGTCCGGGAATAGGTTGTGGCATCGGCTGTCCGCTCTCAGCCGCCTGAATTTGCGGAGGAAGCAAAACCTGCAATCGCTTTGCAAGTTTGTCTGAGCCGGGGAAATCCATATTCTCGGCAAGAATATCGCCGATCACCGTAGCAGAGCCCGGGACCTGGCGCATGATCTCGATCAGAGTATCGCGCGTCTGTTCCCGTGCCGTGGCGAAATTGGCCCCAGTCGAAACGGAAACATCATAGCGGCCAACCGAAAGATTGTATAGCTGCGGCCCAGTGCCTTCTTCATTCTGGACCGACGATCCGCCGTCCTGCTGCGTCAGGTGAATGACCTGCTCTCGGCTATCCTCGCCAAGAATGCGGATTGTCTGCTGCTCGGAATATACCGCCGGGATGATCTCTACCAGAATGCGCCCGCACGCCTCGACTGCGCGGTTCAGGTTGTCAACAAAATGGAAATTGGATGCGTTCGACTGCCTCTCACGGGCCAGAATGGCCTTTCCGCTCTTTTCATTCGATTCCGCGCCGATTGAACTGTCAAAAATACCCGTGATTGATTTCATGTCGTCAGCCGCCGTCATGGCCTCATTCAGTGCTCCCGCAGGAACACCCGCGAATCCCTGGCGCTGAGGCATCGGACCCTTGCTGGCGTCGTATTCCAGATATGGGAATGACCGCGTGTTGGCGCTGGCCCAATCCGCCTCCGACCCCTTCGGGATGCCGCCCTTCGGAATTATAAACGGCGCTTTGGGCGCAAGCGCGACAAGTTCAGTCGCAGCCGTTCGCCAGTAATTGAACATCAGTTGAGGGTCTTTGGCGTCCCGTATCAGCGAGCGGAAATGTCTGCGACCGTCAATGATAACCTCATCTCCCCACACAGGGCAGATGGGAATGGTCGATCCGGGCCATTCATCCTCCTCAAGAACCTCCACGCCGTTTATGATCCGGCGCATGACCTTGTGGTATTTTGCCTCGCGCTGGCGGGCAATGGTCAGCCCATTCACCTGCATGAACGCGGCTGTGATTTCATCATCATCAACCTGACCACCAAGGCTGACGCCTCCCGCCTCGAAAAACCGCCTGGCGATGTCCGGCAAGGCATCCTTCCGCACATCCCGCCCGTCACTCAGGCGATATAGCGTCCGCTTGTTTTCCTCCCGCGTGAAATACTCGGCAACGCGAATTCTGTCATCCTCTGACCAATTAGACTGCATGTCAGCCTGACTGCCCTCGAACGAAACCGGCGATGCATCTGGATAGCGTTTCTTGAACGTCTCCTGCGTTAGAAAATCAGAGACGAATGCATAGTCCCAGTCAGATGAATCAAACTCCGTACTCGACACGTCCCAATGCACCATCAGCGGGTTTGGCACGCGGTCAATGTATGCCTCCATGTCGAAGCTGTCAGGGCTTACAAAATCAATGCCGACGCGGAAAAACCCAAACCCGCCGGATACCGCGTGCTCGATAGCCGTGTCATAAGCAATGTCAGCCTTGCGCCGCCCGTTCTGGATACGCCTGATCAGGCCGCCAATGACATTGGCCGTGTCAACGTCAGCACCGCTATCCACAGGAGAGACCTGAACTGATGGCGTGTTCTGACGCGCATCGTTAACAACCTGCCGGATGAGCGGCAACAGCCTGTTGATTGTCAGGCAAGGGCGACCCTCAGCCTGACGCTGCTTGACGATTTCGTCAGGCCACTGTTTGGCAAGCCGCGAAAACACAATGTCATCATGCGCCTCACGCCTGTTCTGATCGGACGATGAATGGCTCTCCTCGAACTTCTCAAGAGCCTCCTGCAGAATGGGCTCGTCTGTCTTTGCTTTAGCCATCACATGCCCTGTTCTTGCATTTGTGCAGCCTGTTCTTTGGTAATTGCGCCCATGCCAAGCGCACCAACGATGCCGTATTTCTTCACAATGTCGATAATCTTAGGGTCAAACACGACATAGTTGCGTGAACCTTCGCCTGCGCCGCGGGAGCCTTGGTCGAGGTATTTGATGCCAGGAATGCCTTCACGAGCAAAGCCCTGAGAAACGGCGTCCACACTGTCGGCCCCCATCTTCTGTGGGGCATATAGCGGATTATTGAACATGCGCCTTAGGTCGGCACCTACTGGCATTGGGCCATCTGGCGTCTGGGCTTCGCGCAGTCCCAGCCGTGTTGCAGCTTCCTGAACTTGTTGGCCCTGCTGACTCAGTGGCTTATCCCAATCGAGGAATGAGTTGGGATCGGCGTTGATGTTGACTTCGTACATATGGCCGGGGTTTTCGAGAAGTCGAGCAGCTTCGGAATATGCCGGTAGCATGTCATTTGAGACATCAAAAACTTTTGCATAGTCCGATGGTCTTGAAATATCTCCGGAGTCCATTGCTTGACGGATATTGTTCACTATGCGTCGAGCATTGTCTCCACTGCCCTTATATTTTTCCGGCAAGGCGTTAGATATTGATGTATTCTGAAAATCTTTAGATAGAAGGTTTTTGTAAGATTGGGCTACGTTCTTGTTCTCGGCAAAATAAAGCCCATGACCATAAACCTGCGCACCCTCGCCCGTGCCGATCTTGCTTAGGTCGAACTTGTCAAAATCATGCGGGCTTCCGTGATAAGCCTTGATGCCAGCGCGGAGGCTGTTCTTTTCCGCCGGTATAGCGCCAGCGCCAAGCGTCATCATGCCAGCCAAATCAAACGAGCGGCCAATGGCCTCGTCAGATAGTTGCCCGTCTGCGCCGCGAATGGGTATGTCGCCCGTCATGACATCATGGGGCAGTTTGAACGCGTTAATCGCGTCATCCACGATGCCAGGAACGGCAAACTGTGTCTTTCCGTCTTGCGTCCTGCCAAGTGGCAAGAGGTATCCGCGATAGGCCAAGCTGCTTGCGAGTGGGCCTAGCTCTTCTTGCCTTTTTCCGCCCAACATTTCCGCAAGGCTGCTCATCCCATCCACGCCCCGCTCGTTCTGTAGCGCGGCATCTGCGCTGGCTCGCTGACCTCAGACACCATCGCCGGGAAAAGCTCCGTCAGCGCCCACACAGCCGCGTCCAGACGATCCGGCGACCCTTCGCCCTGATAGCCTGAACTTGTCATCATGGTCATCTGGTTTTCCAACTCGCTGAACGATCCGACATGGCTGACGCGGCCCTGCTCGTACAAGGCGCTGATCGGCTCAGCCCTTACGTGCTTTCCGCGCGTGGCACGAACCTCGATAATCGGGAGATTAGGCCTTATGCTGTCCAGGACGTGACGCACCATGTCACCGCCCTGATTGATTTCAATCACAATAGCATCCGCCTGCAACCTGTCAAATGTCGATATTGTCCGCCTCGCCCACTCGACCGGCGATCCCGTGGTCGATGCATCGTCAATTATATATCCGCGCTGATCCTCTCCGACGCCAGCCGCGATAATCCCATGCTCATCGCTCGTTTCCGTGTCCGTCACAGCCGGATCGACAGCAACAACAATGCGTTCCAGTTTTGGCATGTCCCTGACGCGGTAAAGGTCAATAGCGCCCTGCTGCCATAGAGCGCCCGGCATGTCGCCCAGCACCTCGCCATTAAGCTCCTGCCTGCCCAGCCGAGTGCCAGCATATCTGGCCTGTATTTTCTCGATAAACGGTGCGGCAAGGTTCGACTTGTTGTCCATCGTGCTGCCGCGCGTCACGACAATCTTGCCCTCATTTCCGCCAACCAGCGATTTCACCAATTCAATCGGCCTTGGCGTCGTTGTAATGATCTGCCTCGGATGCTGACCTTTGCGCATGCAGAATTGCAGCATGTCCCATGTTTCGCGGGAGTGCCTGTATTTGGCGATTTCGTCAACCCATGCGACCTCGAACTCGGGACCGCGCAACTGCTCCGGCTCCGTTCCGTTGTAGCCAAGAGCCTCCGCTCCACACGGCCAACTCAACCTGACCGGCTTGTATCGGACCTTCGGACCCTCGCCAGGCGGATATATATCCAACAGGCGCTTGACCATTACCTCCTCAAGGTCTTTCTGTGTCTCAGCAACCAGCGCAATGCTTTTGACACCAGCCGCAATCTGCTCCTTGATCCACTGTGCGCCAACCTCGGTTTTACCCCACCCCCGGCCAGCGAGAACCAGCCATATCGACCAATCACCGTCCGGGGCCACCTGATCCGGGCGGGCCAGAAACCCGCGCCAGTCATAGAGCAGTTCAGCAAGTTCCTTGTCGCTGAACGCCTTGAGGGCCGCGTTACGTTCCGCTACGGGAAGATCAGCTATCCGTTCCGCTACGCTTTGCGATTTCATCCAGATATGCCCTCAGTCGTTCAGATGCGGGAGCGTGATCGATCTCGATGGGTTTGCCATCCGGTCCGCTATGTTCGAGGCGCTGCTTCTCGCTCCACCGCTCATGAAACCGCTGCGACATGTATTTGAGGTTTGCCTGCCCCTGAAACTCGGACGGAGGCAGCGTAAGGCCATCCCTGACGCGCCTTGCATGGAAAGCCTCAGCCGCTGTCTGTGCCCGTGAGAACGTCTCAGCGAACTCCGGCCTGGCCTTGGCCCATTCATACAGGCTCGACACTGCCACGTCGCAGGCATCGGCCATCTCAGCGACAGCGCCGCCCTCTCGGCCAACGCGCATCACTGTTTCACACATTTCAGGCGTGTATTTGGTCGGACGCCCTCCGGCGTTTTTTGGGATGTCAGTCATCGGATGCAGACCAGGACAATATTCGGGGCATTCGTCTGGTTGACCGGCGCAGCAGCCGTGCCAGACCGGATTTTGAGATAGCGCACCCCGACGAAATCAGCAAACGGGATAATGACAGACCTATCCGCCGTGATGGCCCCCACAATCACAGTGTATTCGGACCCCAATGCGTCATGGAGGTTTGCCCAATTCACGCCATCATAGCTGGTTTGGAACGTGATGTTTGCCGCCACCCAGCCCGAACCGCCGGTATATGGCAGCACGATGCGGCACAGCCGCGCCCGCCTCAGGTCAATGCCATCCGTGATGCCAGAGGCACCCGCCGGGAGATTCACGATCTTGACCACATGATCGCCGCCCTCGGCTACCATGGGAGTGGGGGTTGTCAGGCTCTCTGATACAGCCATGTTTTATCTCTCTGTGTTATTCGTGCACTTCGGCCAATATTTCATCCGGCTGATCGACCATGACACGGCACAGCCAGTCGCCTGTTTCGACCATCGGCGTTGTCATCACCGTTTCGCCGGTTTCCGGGTCAGTACTCTCCACCGGAGCGCCCGGCACCATCTCAGGCCATGGCATGACCACGCGGGAGGCGCATAGCACCGTCTCGCCCTCGAACTGCCACACATAGGGGCTGGGCTTGTCAATGCTGGCCGCAGCGAGAATGGCGATGATGCCGTTTCGATCAGCGGCGCGAATCAAATATTCGTACATGGTTCACCTCACACGGTTGCCGCGAGCGCAAGCGCCTGCGCCTGACTGATGGCGGCAAGTGTCGCCCGGCGTTCCAGAATGTCATTCAGATAGTTGCCAGCTTGGCTCGACCCAACGCGCTCGTTGGTAATGCCGCCCGGCAGGCTCACTGCCCCGAAGGTTGCCACGTTTCCAGCCGCGTCCCCGATATAGCCGCCCGCTGGCGACCAGCCGAAGGTCAGCGGCTTGCGGCCCGTGGTTATGGCCGTGGTCAATGCCGTGTCGGTCTGCGTTGTGCCGCCGGTCACGATTTTCAGCGCAGGATAGCCGCTCGCATTCACATAGCCGCGGATGTAGTTGCTTGCGTCCTTGATGTACTGGAACAGCGGACGGTCAACGCCATCGCCGACATGGTTCCATTTCGGAACGATAATCTCGGTTGCACCGATACCATCAAGCGGCGTAAACCACGCCATGTTTGCCGCCGTCACGTCGCTCGCAAGTCGCGTAGCTGATGAGCCGTTTGTGATGATAGGCGGAGCAGCAAAACTAGCCACACCATATTGATTGAGCACGAAATATAGAATTGCGCCAGGTCGAGCACAAACTCGCATTCCAGCAATGGCTGTCGCAACACTCGGAATGCCGGAATAGAGAGTTGGTACACTCGTTAATGTCGTGTTTCCAATAGACCCGCCACCACCGCCAGCATTTACTTGGGTAAAGAATTGTCCAGAACCCCATGCCACAACCATCTGTGTACATTTATCAATAGTATTTGATTGGGTCCCGGCAATAAGTGCCCACGCATTTGTCGATCCCAATGAATTATCCAATTTATATGCATTGCCATTGCATATATTACCAAATCCCGCCGAGTTCAATTCGGTCGATTGATCGACAATCGTTAAGACTGCGTTGGCATCGCCTTCCTTCGCTACATTAGTTAATTGTGGTGCTGCGTTATAGTTTGCACAAATATTACTCAGCGACATGCCGATATACGCCCCGACGCCAGTGTTCCGCGCCAGCACGTTATTGCCGAAGCTCTGATAGACGCCACTGGCATTGGCAAGCAGATGCGTCGATGACCGCGCCGTTGTGAGCATGTCCGTCACAGCGGGTAGTGTCGCCCCCTGCCAATAGCGGTTGTTGCGCAGGTCGATGTCGCGCGCAGCCAATGCGCCGCCGCCCCTAAGCGGAAAACCACGGGTGCCGCCAAAAAGAACGGCTCTCCTGGCTCCGACCATTGCCGTCATTGTCGGCCCTCAAAAAAAATGGCCCGCGCCGAAGCGGAGGCCAGGTGGCGATCACATAGACCGCTGGGGGAAATAAAATCGCAGGTTTGGGCGCAAAATCTGATTGTCCCTAATTTCACACAGATTGACCCCCGTGTCTAGCGTGAAAGG
>Ga0209066_10003293_pt1 | contig 18576 bp, 17 predicted proteins | sample All_14_2_FD_187198 | JGI IMG/M metagenome (GOLD analysis project Ga0209066, IMG submission 187198) | Freshwater microbial communities in response to fracking from Pennsylvania, USA - Allegheny Zone_MetaG_DW_15 (SPAdes) (version 2) ... | reverse complement strand
TAAAATGAAACATTTTATGTTTATAGTACAATTCAAAACTTAAATAACAACATCCTCTATAGCTTGCAGACAGTAATGATGCCTCATATCTTTCCACCTTTTCCTGTATTTGTAGAAAAAAAGCATCAGTCAATGAATCATTTCAAACTTCCTAGCATTCTCATTTGTTTTGATCATCCTTGAATCTTAGCTTTGCATCAACTACTTGATTCAAATTAAGCGTATATAATTCTCCCACATGAAACGTTTTGCCATCATTACCGGTCTTCTTTCCGGTTTCCTTTTCGGCATTGCCACGCCATTTAGTAAACTGTTTTTAAATGGTTTAAACTCTTTTCAATTGGCAGGTTTACTCTATCTGGGTGCAACTGTTGCAATGTTTCCCTATATATTCAGGAAAAACATTAACCTGAAACTCTTATTGCAAAAAGGAAAGTAGCCGGTTTCGTTAAATACGCTCTTTGCACCGAATCATGCCAATGCAACCCACAAGATTTACATGTGCATTTCTTTTGCACTGCATGCAAACAGACATATTGCCTCAACGAAATACCTGTTCCTTCCATCAGTTTGCCGGTTCATTTTAAGATCGAAAGCATTACTATGGTTGTGAAAGGAATCTGTGCAAATTGCCAATAAAACTTTGCAACTGAGTTGCATTATCATTTTTACTACTTTTGCCATCCTTATGCTGAAACGTTCAATAGCAATATTTTTACTTGTGTTAGCCAGTACAGTCTGGCTCACTCATGCTATACTTCCGCATCACCACCATAATTCAATGGCATGTTTGGTCGATGATCATTGCCAGCACGATAGTAAATACTACTCACACTCACCGGAATCTGATTCACATGAACACGACAATAATTCAAGTTCACATTGTGTTTTAAATCAATCAGCTATTGTTCCGCAACCTGTTTTTAAAAGTAACAGCGGATTCCCGGAACCTCCTCAATTTGATATTGATCTTGATTTCATTCAGGCTATAATAGGCAATACGTATTCTGCTGCTCTTTTATCGCCTAAAACCCATACGGTTTATTTGAATAGAGTATCTACAGAGCTCTATTTAGCTTACATTGGCCAATCTCTTGGCTTGCGCGCTCCGCCCGCAGTATAATTCCCTCAAAAACACTTAATGTTCAACGTTGCGTGAGGCTTTTAGCCTTTGCGTATCATGTGTATTTAAACCAATAAATTTTAAGATTTTTCAAGATGATAAAAAATGCATTTATTATTGCATTGCTTGCATTAATGTTTGCAGGCTGCAACAATAGTCCCAAAAAAGAAACTGACGACCATGAAAAGGAAGAAGTGAAACTTCAACTCACCGCCTACAGTCCCGAATTTGAGTTGTTTGCTGAAGCCGATCCGTTTGTGGTTGGCAAATCGTCAAACATACTATCTCATTTTTCGCACCTCCCCGATTTCAAAGCATTGGAAAAAGGAAGTGTTACCATCAGGTTACAAATAGGTACAACAGAGGTGACGCAAACTTTCGATGCTCCAAAACGTAAAGGAATCTTTAGTTTCGACCTTAAACCTACGGTTCAGGGTATAGGGAAAATTATTTATGAGATTAAAACAGAAAATATTTCCAGCCAGGTAATTGTTTCGGATATCACCGTGTATTCAGGCGAAGAACAAGCCGATGAAGCTGCTGCAAAAAAAGTTACTTCACGCACCAACACCGTTGTATTTACCAAGGAACAATCCTGGAAAATTGATTTCAGCACTGAGCTGCCAGCGGTTGAGCCTTTCGGACAGGTGATAAAAACTTCGGCATTAGTTGAATCCGCAGCCGGTGATGAAGTGATTGTTTCCGCCAAAATGAATGGCACAGTACTTTATTCAGGCGGATCAATACTTGAAGGAAAAAGTGTAACTGCCGGCCAAGGTTTATTTTCTGTTTCAGGGAGCGATATGGCCGATAACAACCTGGCAGTGCGCATTATAGAAGCTCAGAATAATTACGAAAGGACAAGTCTCGAATATGAACGCAAGAAAGCACTTGCGAAAGACAAAATTGTTTCGGATAAAGATTTGCTGACCACTAAAAATGAGTTTGAAAATGCAAAAGCTACCTATGATATGCTCCGCAAAAACTTTAGTTCAGCAGGCCAAACCATCTCAAGCCCTATCAGTGGTTTTGTAAAACAAACCTTTGTATCGAACGGTCAATATGTAACAGCCGGTCAGCCATTGGTTTCGGTAACAAAAAATAAAACCCTTTTATTGCGTGCCGATATTCAGCAAAAGTATGCTTCTTTGCTTCAATCGTTCAGCACAGCCAATATCCGGACGCTGCATAACAATACTACCTATACCCTCGAACAGCTTAACGGTAAACTTCTTTCGTACGGACGAAATACCAACAGCGACAACTACCTGATCCCAGTCAGCCTGCAGATTGAAAACGTCGGAGGTTTTATTTCCGGTGAGTTTGTTGAATTGTATCTCAAAACAATTACCAACTCCAGTGCCTTCACTATCCCAAACGATGCATTGGTTGAAGATCAGGGAAACTACTTTGTATTTGTGCAGGTTAACCCTGAATTGTTCGAAAAACGTGAAGTTAGCGTTGGCTCTACGGATGGAATAAAGTCCGAGATAAAAAGCGGTATCGTGGATTCAGAGCGCATTGTCACCAAAGGAGCAATCCTGGTAAAACTGGCTCAATCTTCAGGAGCATTGGATGCACATTCAGGTCACGTTCATTAATACTGGTAAAGACATGTTAAATAATATTATAAAATTCTCGCTTAACAACAGGTTCTTCGTGCTTCTGGCTGCTGTTGTGCTCATGATTGTGGGCATACGTACCGCCGGAAACATGGACGTGGATGTTTTTCCCGACCTTACTGCTCCAACGGTTGTAGTTATGACCGATGCCCATGGAATGGCTTCCGAAGAAGTGGAGCGCCTGGTTACTTTTCCCATCGAAACCGCTGTAAACGGCGCAACCGATGTTCGCAGGGTACGCTCTGCCTCCTCTCAGGGTTTTTCGTTTGTATGGGTCGAATTTGATTGGGGTACTGACATTTTCAAAGCCAGGCAGATTGTGAGTGAAAAACTCATCAGCGTTACTTCCCAGATGCCACTTGGCGTCGGACAACCAATGCTTGCACCACAATCAAGCGTGATGGGCGAAATGTTCTTCCTTGGTTTACAGGCCGACAGTACGAGCCTGATGGATCTTCGTACCATTGCTGATTGGAACGTTAAACCTTTGCTGTTAGCAACAACCGGCGTTTCGCAGGTTACCATTATTGGTGGAGATTACAAGCAATACCAGGTAATGGCTGATCCGCAGCGAATGAAACTGTATAAGGTTACTATGAGCGAACTCGCTGAGGTTTGTAAAGGCATCAGTCAGAACTCAACAGGAGGGGCTTTGCGTCAATACGGCAACGAATATGTTGTGCGTGGCATAGCCCGTACCTCTGATGTGGAGGCTTTGGGCAATTCGTACATTAAATCTGCCAATGGTGGACCCATAAAGATAAATGATGTTGCGGAGGTAAAAATCGGGGCTGGTGTCAAAATGGGATATGCTTCTGAAAATGCAAAACCGGCTGTAATTATATCAGTTTCAAAACAGCCCAATGCCAATACGCTCGATTTAACGCAGCGAATCGAAGCAAATCTTACTGACCTGCAAAAATCATTGCCTCCGGATGTAAAATTAGATACCAAAATCTTCCGTCAGGCTGATTTTATCGAAACTTCGGTAAACAATGTTAAGGATGCACTCATCGAAGGTTCAATATTTGTAATTATAATTCTCTTCCTGTTTTTGGGAAGCTTCCGGACCACAATAATTTCGTTGCTTGCAATCCCTTTATCCTTGTTGGGAGCTATTCTTGCGCTGAAAATCCTGGGGTTGAATATCAACACCATGAGCCTTGGAGGAATGGCAATTGCAATAGGTGTTTTGGTTGATGATGCCATTATTGATGTCGAGAATGTTTATAAGCGGCTGCGGCAAAACCGGCAGAAACCTGAAGTTGACCGGCAATCGTCCTTCCAGGTTGTGTTTGAGGCTTCAAAAGAAATCAGGGCATCTATCCTGAATGCAACGCTTATTATCATAGTAGCTTTTATACCCTTGTTTTTCCTTTCCGGTATGGAAGGCCGGATGCTGAAACCTTTGGGGATCGCATTCGTGGTATCGCTGTTTGTTTCACTTATCGTAGCCATGACATTGACGCCACTGCTATGTAAACTACTGCTTACAAACGATAAGTATCTCGCAAAGAATGAGAAAGAAAAATGGCTGTCGCATAAACTGACTTATTATTACGAACTTTCACTGGAATGGGCGTTGATTCACAAACGTCTTTTCCTTGTGTCATCGACAGCTCTGTTTATAATTTCCCTGATCCTTTATTCAACCATGGGCCGAAGTTTCCTGCCTGAATTTAACGAAGGTTCCCTCACACTTTCTGTTGTTTGTAAGCCCGGAACTTCATTGGAAGAAAGCAACCGCCTGGGTAACCTGGTTGAAACCGAATTGCTTTCCATTCCTGAAATTTCGAGCACGGCGCGCCGCACAGGCCGTGGCGAACTTGACGAACATTCGCAAACCGTGAACAGTGCCGAAGTGGATGTAAATTTCTCGCTGAAAGAGCGAAGCCGTGAAGAGTTCATGACTGATGTGCGGGCGAAAATTGCGGGTATTCCGGGCATTGCTGCAACAGTTGGCCAGCCGCTGGGTCACCGCATCGACCATATGATTTCAGGAACAAGGGCCAACATAGCCATAAAATTGTTTGGCACTGACCTGAATAAGATGTTCAGCATAGGCAACGAGGTAAAAGCAGCCATTACTGACGTTGAAGGATTGGTTGATGTGAATGTGGATCAACAAGTCGAAATACCGCAGCTGCAAATCCGGGCAAACCGCGAAATGCTGGCTAAATATGGTATTACCATCCAACAGTTTAATGAGTTTGTAGATATTTCTTTCGGTGGCGAAAAACTGACAGATATTTACGAAGGCCAGCGCAGGTTCGACCTCGTTTTACGTCTCAATAAGGATTACACCGAAACCATCGAAGGCATTCGTTCCGCTTTAATTGATACGGATGATGGCAAAAAAGTTCCTCTCGAACAGGTGGCCGACATAGTATCTGTTTCAGGTCCAAGTTCCATCAGCAGGGAGAATGTTCAGCGGAAGGTGGTTGTTTCTGCCAATGTTTCAGGGCGTGATATACGAAGCGTTGTTCAGGACATTCAAAAAAACGTAAACGAAAAAATTGTTTTTCCCGAAGGTTACCGCATTGAATATGGCGGCCAGTTCGAAAGCGAAGCAAAGGCTTCCAAAACCTTGATGATAACCTCCATTTTAGCGATAATCATCATATTTTTTCTGCTCTACCAGGAATTCAAAAATTTTAAACTGGCAGGAGTTATACTGCTGAACCTGCCACTGGCTTTAATCGGTGGCGTGTTCTCCATCTATTTCACTTCGGGGGTACTGAGTATACCTGCAATTATTGGTTTCATCACTTTGTTTGGCATTGCAACGCGTAACGGGATTCTACTGATTTCCAATTACGAAAAACTGCATAACCAGGGCATTTCATTGTACGAAACGGTTACCAAAGGATCTTCCGACCGCTTGAATGCAATTCTGATGACAGCTTTAACTGCAGCACTAGCCCTGATCCCTTTAGCTATACAAGGCGATTTACCCGGAAATGAAATTCAAAGCCCTATGGCGAAAGTGATTTTGGGTGGATTGCTCACCTCAACCCTGCTCAATATTTATATTGTGCCGATAGTTTACAGCATTTTATACAATCGCGGAATACTTAAAAACGAAAAAGCATGATCAGATACATAATAATATGGGCCATTCTTTTCATTTTACCGGCTTCGCTTTCAGCGCAAATTACGGTTGACAGTGTTTTATCGGCCATTGAAAAGAACAACACAAGCCTTTCGGCAATGCGAAAAAGTACTGAAGCTGAAAAATTCAGGAATCAGACAGGAATATACCTTCAAAATCCTGAAATTGGATTCAATTACCTCTGGGGTAATCCTGCCACAATAGGAAACAGGACAGATATTAACATAAAGCAGTCTTTCGATTTCCCAACCGCCTATGGCTATCGCCGCCAGATAGCTGATTCCCGTAACCTTCAGTCCGATCTTGAATACCAGCAACAGCGCAAGGAAATTTTGTATAGTGCCCGCATTTTGTGTACAGATATCATGTATGCAAATGCGGTAAATGAAGAATATGGCAAACGACTCTTGCACGCTCAGTCCATTGCCGATGCGTATATGGTGATGTACGAAAAAGGAGAGGTGAGCATACTGGAGCATAACAAAGCTCAGCTTAACCTTTTAAATCTGAAAAAAGAAGCAGAAGCGCGAAACATTGAACTAGCAGCCTTTTTAAAGCAGCTTGCCGCATTAAACGGAGGCATTGCAATTGAGCTGAGCGAAAAATCATTTCAGGCACGGATACTTCCTTCCGATTTCGATCAATGGTATAGTAATGCCGAGAAAAACAATCCTTCGTTGCTATGGCTGAAACAGGAAATTGAAGTTAACCAGCAACAGGTAAAACTGAACCGGGCATTGGCTCTTCCAAAAGCATCTACAGGTTACATGAGCGAGAAAATTGTTGGCGAACATTTCCAGGGTATAAGTATAGGAGTTTCGATACCCTTGTGGGAAAATAAAAATACAGTTAAATATGCCCAGGCACAAACATTAGCCCTGCAAAGCATTGAAACAGACCGCAAACTGCAATTTTACAACCAACTCAAAATACAGTATGAGAAAGCAGCCAGTCTTCAGCAAACAGTAAACGATTACAGGCAGGCAATACAATCTTCCAACAATGCTGAACTCCTTAAAAAAGCTCTCGACCAGGGCGAACTCTCGTTGATTAACTACCTGATGGAGCTTTCCTTTACCTATTTGGCAATGGATAATCTATTGAAATCTGAGTACGAACTGAATAAAGCAATTTCTCTTTTAGCTCAATTTGAGAAATAATATTCTGATCCCGGTCTGTTTAACAACAGCAGGTTACTATGTTTCAAATGAATACCATTGCAAAATGGTATTCATTTAATTGCTTCTAATGACTAATTTTACGGAAATAAAAATAGTTCTGCTCACATAAGTTGCGGGTATAAACGAGTATTAAGAACAGTAAATGAAGCGTTTCGCAATAATTACAGGCCTGCTTTCAGGCTTCCTTTTTGGTGTTGCCACACCTTTTAGTAAACTGCTGTTAGATGGGTTAAATTCATTTCAGTTGGCAGGTTTACTTTATCTGGGTGCTGCTTTGGCGATGTTCCCTTATATTTTCCGTAAAAATAACAACCTGTCACTGTTATTTCATCCTGGCAGCAGAATGAAAACACTTGGTATAATTTTCTTCGGTGGATTCCTTGGTCCGGTTCTTTTATTATTTGGTTTGAAAACTGCCAATGCAGCTTCGGTGTCCATCTGGTTAAATATTGAACTGGTGGCCACTGCTATTTTAGGAGTCTTGATCTTTAAAGATACACTCGACAGAAATACCTGGATAGGAGTTGGCTTAACGATTATAGCCGGAATAGTTACTACTTTTGGTGAAGGTTCAAGCGGCATTATTTCTGCCTTGCTGATAACAGCAGCTTGTATTTCCTGGGCTGTAGATAACCATCTGACTGCCCTTACTGATGGTGCTTCCCCTCAATCCGTAACCTTCTTAAAAGGAATTGTGGCAGGTTCAGTTAACTTACTTATAGGTTGCCTGATAGCCAGCGAACCATTAAAATTTGGTAGTGTCGTCCCGGCATTACTGGTTGGTATTTTCTCTTACGGTTTCAGCATTATGCTGTATGTTACTTCTGCTCAGAATCTCGGTGCTACAAGAGGGCAGATTTTGTTCTCTACTGCTCCACTTTGGGGCGTGGTTTTATCCTATATATTTTACCATGAATCTTTTCAATGGGTGCATGTCATTTCTATTGTCCTCCTGGCACTGGCAGTAATTGTAACATACATGTTATCTCATAAGCATTTTCATACACATGTGGCAATGGAGCACATCCATTTCCATCAGCATGCCGATGGACATCACAACCACGAACATGATGATAAATCAATTCCGGCAGGCAAATGGCATTCTCATGCTCATTTACACAACCCTTTAGCTCACGAACATCCGCACTTCCCTGATCTGCACCACAGGCATACACATGAATAGCTTAGATCGGAATTAACATTGCAATTAGCAGCACTTTATTTGATCCCTTTCCTTTCATTACTTTCTTGATTGTATTTCCAGTTCAAATTATTTAATAAAGTAATTGTTTCGTATTTCTATTGTTTATACTTTTGTAAACAATTAAACACATAAACATGAAGGATAAAGCTATTTATGTACTACATGCCAATATCTGCAAAATACTGGCAAATCCGCTTCGTATTGAGATCATAGAAGTTCTGGGTGAAAACGAACTTAATTTTAATGACTTACAGATTACTACAGGTGCACTGAAATCCAATCTTTCGCAGCACCTATCCCATATGGTTACAAATGGAATATTGATCCAGCGAAGGGAAGGTACAAAAGCTTACTACAAGCTGGCAAGTAAAAAAACAGCCCTTGCATGTAGCATAATGCGTGAAATCCTAATCGAAAACCTTAATAAACAACACGAAATTATTAACCAACTTTAGTCTTTATTTATGAAGAAAAGCCTTTATCTACTCCTTGTTCTGGTGAGCCTTAGTTCACTATCCTATGCTCAATTAAATCTTAATCCTGAGTCGCAGCCCTTACCAACAAGTATGGGTATAGTCATTTATTCAGACGATCCTGAAACCGTATGGAATGCCTTACGGCTTGCAAATTTTGCTGTTAGCTCCGGAGATACGGTCGAAATATTCCTGCTTGGCAGAGGCGTTGTACTGGATACACTCGCTAAATATAACAATGACATTAAAGAACAATCTGACAAGTTTCTTGAATCCGGCGGAGTAATCCTTGGCTGTGGCACATGCCTAGTCAGCAGGAATAACCTTAACCCTCAGGTCTGCAAGATGTCATCATTAAGTGATCTATATGCCCTTGTTCGTAAAAACAAAATTCTTTTAAACTTTTAAATACAAAAAACGATGAAAAGTATTCTTATCCTGGTTAATGACGCACCTTACGGAACCGAAAAAGCCTACAACGCAATGAGGCTTGGTATGCAATTACAAAAGGAACACGATCAGGTCGAAGTCCGCATGTTCTTGATGGCTGATGCTGTTACCTGTGCAATCCCAAATCAAAATACACCTTCGGGATATTACAACATCGAGCGAATGTTGAAATCTATAATTATGAAAGGTGGAATTGTAAAATTATGCGGATCATGTGCTGATGCCCGTGGCCTCAAATCAATTCCATTGATCGAAGGCGCTGAATTAAGTACAATGAGCCAGTTTACCCAATGGACTGTTGACAGCGATAAAGTCGTCACATTTTAGATTAAATTCTCAACAATATAAAATTTCTCAGGTTGAATAATAACTCAATTTGATTGGCTTCTGAGAGTTTTATATTCCCTGGTCAACAATAATATACTTGATCCTGTTTTCTGATTATTCTCTCATAAAATCCGAGTACATTTTATAACGAGCCCAGTATGAAAGTAAGAGAAAGCGGAATGCCTCCGGAGGATATTTGGAATACGTTTTTTAATGTTGAACTTATCTTATGCGAATTACTTATAGATTCTCAGGTTGAAAATCTTGTAGAAATTGGCTGCGGATATGGCACATTTACCTTACCTGTCGCAGAAGTAATCCAGGGATGGCTTTATGCTTTCGATTTGGATAAAGAAATGATCGCAGCAACACAGGCAAAAATCAATAATAAGCAGATTCGTAACATCATCCTGGTTGAAAGGGACATAATTACATACAAAACAAAAATTGCTGATAATTCAATTGATTATGTGATGCTCTTCAACATTTTGCATCATGAAAAGCCCTCAGCTATATTAGATGAATCATTCAGGATTCTTAAACCCGGAGGAAAATTAGGTGTTATTCATTGGCGGACTGATATTGAAACCCCACGCGGCCCTTCATTGGGTATCAGAACAAAACCGGAAGATTGTGTAAAATGGATCTGGGAATCAAAATTTGAATTACTCAAAGAACCCCGGATATTAGAACCATATCATTTTGGCTTAGTAGCAATTAAACCTTAAATAAATTAAAAACGCAATAAAATGTTTAACGAAATAATGCAATCCATAATGCCTGCGGGCAAAATGATTAAGATGTTTACCTTAAAAATGGAAAGCGATCTTCCGATTGTTCAGATTGCGGATAAGGTTGAAGCCGCTTGTGCAGCCCACAACTTTGCCTTATTACAATCATACAATTACCATCAGATTGTCGAATCGAAAGGATTCCCCATCAAAAGGAAAACATATATCTATGATATATGCCAGGCCAAAACTGCTTCTATGATGCTTACTTCAAACCCGGAGTTCTCAGTATTTATGCCCTGCACACTTTCAATGTATGAGGAAAACGGCAAAACCATAATCGCCACAATGAACATGGAAATTATGCTTAAAGCTGTAAAAAATGATAAAGCTCTCTTTTCCGAGGCTTCCAATCTTTTTAATTCGTTTAAAACAATGATGAGTTCCCTGGCAAAAGGCTGAGTAATTTCACCGCTACCGAACAAACTATCTCACGGAAGGTAATCCTTTCGCGTGGTTCCAGTAACATCTCATTTAACATCCCATGCCAGTGGCGGATGGCTCCGGGGGTGCATTTTTTGTCACAGACTGTCCCGACAAAGTCGGGAATATTTTCAGAATAATGCAAATACACTCAGTGATATTTCTATCAAATAGCTTTTTATACCTAAAAATAAACCTGCTTGCTTAATGCCTATATTAAAAGTGCACCTCATATCCAGGTTGCCACCAAACCCTTGACCAATCACAATCAAGTGTGTTTTTTTTTTAAATAATCTCGTAAAATTAATGGCAGTTAATTCAAACTTTTATACTCATTCGGTGTACATCCTACTCGCTGTTTAAAAAGCCTTGTAAAGTGCTGCGGATATTTAAAGCCTAATTCGTATGCAATTTCATTCACCGTTTTTTCACTACCAAATGTCCTGTTTTTTGCAACGTCAATGATTTTATCCTGAATGTATTCCTTTGCTGTTTTTCCTGTTTCCTTTTTAATCAGATCGCCAAAATAGTTGGCTGACAGATGAAGTTCATCAGCAAAATACGCTACGGAAGGCAATCCGTTCAGTTGAGGCTTATCAGATGAAAAATATCCGTTCAACTGTTCTTCAAACTTTTCTAAAATTCCCTTATTTACGTTTTCTCTTGTGATGAACTGGCGGTCGTAAAACCGTTCGCAGTAATTCAGGAACAATTCAATGGTAGAAGCAATGAGTTTCTTGCTGTGTTTGTCAATGTTCTGGTTTAATTCAAATTCTATTTTTGAAAAACTGTCTAAAACAACCTGCCTTTCTCGTTCCGATAGGTGCAAAGCCTCCCGTGCGTCGTAACTGAAAAAATTATACTCATGGATGCTTCTGGCCAGCGAAGTCCCATATATCAGATCGGGATGAAATACCAGGGCATATCCCTTTGGCTGATAGACCTGCCCGTCATTCTCTATTTCCATTACCTGGCCCGGTGCAACAAAAACCAATGTACCTTCCTGGTAGTCATAATAATTACGTCCATATTTTAAATCTCCGCACTTAACATCTTTTAAAAAAATGCAATACATACCATAATTGATCCGGACCTTCTTTTCTCCGCCCCATGACCTTGGTTTAGCTTTCGAAAAATTAATTACACTCACCAAAGGGTGCAGCGTTTCGTGATTATTCAAATCATTGTATTCATTTACGGTATCAAATCTGAATGTGCGTTCCATATCTGCAATTGTTTTTCTGACACAAAATTAAGCATTCTGATACAGTTGTAGACAGGCAAAAAGTGAAATCAGTAAAAATGGTAGAAGATACAGTAATCTGTCTACCAATGTCTTTAAGGTTTGTATATACTTTTGTTGCATCGTAAATAACATGATAATGATAACTCAGAATAGCCTTACATCAGCAGTAAATTCCGACGCCTCCTTAGTTGGTTGGACGAAGCGTTCAAGTCTTTTGAATGCGTTTTTGTTGTTAGCCATTATAAGTCTTGCATCGTGTGTAGCAATCAAAAATAAGCCGTTGATGATACAGGAGCAAGGCAGTTTTGCCGTTGGTGGAACTGTGATTATCAATCCAGGTACATTTGTTCCTTACAAGCCAAGCCCGGAAGGACAAACCTTTCACGGGGATCATGCCTATGTTTTTTACCAGGTTCCTGAAAAAGCCCGCAAATACCCCTTAGTGATGTGGCATGGTATAGGGCAGTTTTCCAAGACCTGGGAAACCACACCCGACGGCCGGGAAGGATATCAGAATATCTTTTTACGCAGGCAGTTCCCTGTTTATCTCATTGACCAACCCCGGAGAGGCAATGCAAGTCGAGGTATAGTAGCTGCCACCGTTACACCAACCCCCGATGAACAGGGGTGGTTTGGCACTTTTCGTGTGGGTATATGGCCCAACTATTTTGAAGGAGTACAGTTTGCCCGCGACACCAATACATTGAATCAGTATTTCCGCCAGATGGTTCCCAATATTGGACCAATTGATATGAATGTAAATTCAGATGCAGTTTCCGCACTGTTCACTAAAATTGGTCCGGCAATTCTTGTTACACATTCGCATTCAGGAGGAATGGGCTGGGCAACCGCTATCAAAAATCAAAATGTAAAAGCGATAGTAGCTTATGAGCCGGGAAGCGGCTTCGTGTTTCCTGAAGAAGAAGTTCCCTCACCAATCTCCATGGCTGGAGGTACGCTTACAGCTTTAGGAGTGCCTTTGGCGGATTTTATGAAGCTTACTAAAATCCCGATCGTAATTTATTATGGCGATAACATTCCCGAAAAACCAATGGATAATCCAGGGCAGGATGGCTGGCGTGCGCGCCTGGAAATGGCAAGATTGTGGCGAGATGTGGTTAATAAACACGGTGGCGATGTAACCGTAGTGCATTTACCCGAAATAGGAATAAAAGGCAACACGCATTTCCCTTTTTCGGATTTAAATAACATGGAAATAGCTGATTTAATGTCGGCATGGTTAAAGGAAAAAGGATTAGATAAGTAATCATGAATATTGTTGATTCTAAAAAAGCAATCCTAAAAAATTAATGGAGGAAATTAATATGAAAACTAAAATTAAAAACCATTTTTTGATAGTTATATTTATGTTGACAAGTACCATTTTATCAGCTCAAACCAAGCCTGCCAATCCTTTTGGCCTGGTTTACGGAGATGCCATTACAAAAAATGAATCCGGCAAGGTGAATATTCACCCGGTAACCTATAAACTGAATGGAATTGATATCGCTGCCAATATCTACACACCCGCCAACTTCGACCCATCAAAGAAATACCCGGCTGTGGTTGTGGCTCATCCTAACGGCGGTATAAAAGAGCAGACCGCCGGATTATATGCTCAGCGATTGGCAGAGTCAGGTTATATTACTATCACTACCGATGCTGCATATCAGGGCGCAAGCGGTGGAGAACCACGTCAAACGGATAAGCCTGCAAATCGTGTCGAAGATATTCATGGCATGGCTGACTTTATTACTCAGTACGCAGGAGTTGATGCCAATCGTTTAGGTGTTTTAGGGATTTGTGGTGGCGGTGGTTATACTTTAAAAGCAGCCCAGTCGGACAAACGATTTAAAGCTGTCGCAACTTTAAGTATGTTTAATTCGGGTGAAGTAAGACGTAATGGTTTTCAGAACTCTCAGTTATCTACTATCCAGGAGCGTTTAAAAAAAGCTTCAGATGCCCGTGCTCAGGAGGCCGCAGGTAGTAAAATAATTTATTCCGGTGTGGCAAGTATATCAGATGAAGAAATTGCTAAAACCACAACCGATTTGTATCGGGAAGGATACATGTACTATTACAGAACTCATGCACATCCTAATTCAACCTTTCTATACACTATGAGTAGTCTGTTAAACCTGATGACCTGGGACGCTACCACTAACATGGATTTGATCAATCAACCCCTGTTGATGATGGCAGGAAGCAAAGCCGATACTTATTACATGACTGAAAGTGCATTCAAACTTGCCACAGGCACAAAAGACAAGGAGTTGTTCCTGATTCCCGGAGCAACACACATACAAACTTATTATGTTCCTGAGTATGTGAATCAGGCGATAAATAAATTCAACGAATTTTTTAGTAAATTTTTATAATGTAAATATGAAAACAGTAAAACTTAACAATGGAATAGAAATGCCCATCTTAGGATTTGGTGTATTCCAGGTTACAGACCTAAAAGAATGTGAAAACAGTGTTATAGATGCCATTGAAACAGGCTATCGATTAATCGACACAGCAGCTTCCTATATGAATGAAACTGCAGTTGGCAATGCCATCAAAAATAGCGGAGCGGCCAGGAAAGATTTATTTATCACCACGAAGCTGTGGGTGCAGGATACCGGTTACGAGAAAACCAAACTGGCTTTCGAAAAATCACTTAACAAACTACAACTCGATTACCTAGATTTATACCTCATCCATCAGCCTTTTGGCGATGTTCATGGTTCGTGGAGGGCTATGGAAGATTTATACAAAGCCGGAAAGGTTAAAGCAATTGGGGTCAGTAACTTTCAACCTGACCGTGTAATGGATATGATGGTGTTTAATGAAATTGTTCCGGCTGTAAACCAGGTTGAAACGCATCCTTTCAATCAGCAGATTGATGCCCAAAAATTCTTAACCGAAAATAAGGTACAAATTGAATCGTGGGGACCGTTTGCCGAAGGCAAAAACAATATCTTTAAAAATGAAATGTTGGCTTCGATCGGACGGAAATACAACAAAACAATCGCACAGGTTATTCTGGGTTGGCTCACACAAAGAGGCGTTGTTGCCATTCCAAAATCAGTTAAAAAAGAAAGAATCGCAGAGAACTTCAATATTTTCGATTTTGAACTGAGCGCTGAAGATTTGGAAGCCATCAAAGCATTGGATACAAAGTCAAGCAGCTTTTTCGACCACCGTGACCCAGCCATGATAAAATGGATGGGTGAAAGGAAGCTCGAATTATAGGAAGTCCTGATTAATAAAAGCTACGCTCGATAAGTTAACCATTAAACATATAAAGAAATGAAAACAACAATTCTTGCACTTTTTCTACTCATAATAGTGGCACAGTTGTCATTCGCTCAGAATACTGCTTCACCAACAGTTACACCGGCCGACCAGGAAATTATTAATCTCTCTAAAGATAAGTGGCAGTGGATGGCGGACAAAAATACAGATGTTCTGAATAATCTCTTTCTAGACAAGTCCGTGTTCGTTCACATGGGTGGTTCCTGGGGTAAAGAACAGGAAATTAATATCATTAAAAGTGGAGGGATTTGGTATAAGAAAGCAGATATTCATGAAGTATCGGTGAATATCATCGATAATACTGCCATTCTTTTAAACCGAATTGATTTGTTAGCCGTTGTAGGCGGCAACGAAGTCACAAATCCTTTTATGGTTACCGAAGTGTATGTAAAGCAAAACGGTAGCTGGAAATTGGGTTCTTTATCTTTCACAAAACTGCTCACTCCAGGCGGTCATTAAAAAACATCCAAAATGGAAAATTTAAACAACAATAAACCAGATACAGGTTTTAACCGGCGTAACTTTTTTAAGGCTGGCTTAACAGTTGCGGGAGGAGCTATTGTTGCTTCAGCTACAGGAGCTCAATTGCTTATGTCACAGGATGAAAAAACTGTATTGTCTGAGCAAAACGCACTAAATCATTCGCCATCTACACTTTCCGGACGTCGTAAACTTGGTGGAAAATTAGAAGTTTCAAGCGTTGGCCTGGGTTGTCAGAATATGAGCCGTACCTATCAAACGACGATTCCATTGCGTTCCGAAATGCACAAAATCATTCGTACAGCTTATGATAATGGCGTAACGTTTTTTGATTCAGCTGAGGCTTATGGCCCTTTTGAGGTAGAAAAAATATTAGGGGAAGGTGTTGAGCCTTTTCGGGATAAAGTGGTTATAGCTACAAAGTTTGGTTGGAATATTGACCAGGAAACAGGACAACGCTTGCCTGGATTAAACAGCAAACCAGAACATATCAAAACAGTGGTGGAAGGAATGTTAAAACGTCTTCGTACCGATCGTATTGATTTGTTGTACCAGCATCGTGTCGATCCGCAGGTCCCAATCGAAGATGTAGTGGGTGCTATTAAAGACCTGATGAAGGAGGGAAAGGTTTTGCACTACGGGCTTTCGGAACCCGGTCCGCAAACTGTAAGGCGCGCACATAAAGAACACCCGGTTACGGCCATTCAGAATGAACATTCTTTATTGTATCATGGCTCAGATGAAGATATTATTCCTCTTTGCGAAGAATTAGGTATTGGATTTGTTTGCTGGAGTCCGCTTGGTGTTGGTTTCCTCACCGGAGCTATTGATGCCAATACACATTTTGCCCAGGGCGATATCCGGGGTGTCGAATCGCGGTTTTCAGCGGAAAACGTAACAAAGAATATGGCACTGGTAACCTTACTGCAAAAGTGGGGAATAAAAAAACAAGCAACACCGGCTCAACTTTCACTGGCATGGTTACTGGCACAAAAGCCGTGGATTGTACCAATTCCAGGAACAACAATAATGGCCCATATGCAGGAAAATATAGCTGCCGATTCGGTCAAATTAAACAAAGAGGAATGGCAGCAATTCAACAAGGAATTAGAACCTATCCAGATTGCAGGTGAAAGATTACCGGAATTTGTGTTACAATTTTCAAAAGTTGAAGCCCCGATAAAGAATTAAAAAAAAGCGAAATCATGAAGAGAATCTTAACATTTGTAGCCATCATTATATGTTTCAGTTTGCATGCTCAGCAAACGACTATCAATTCTTCTCCGGTAATTCGAACAGCTTCCGGAATTGTTCGTGGTGTTTCCGAAGGCGATGTTACCATTTTCAAGGGCATTCCGTATGCAGCTTCTCCGGTTGGTGAGTTTCGTTGGCGGTCGCCTCAACCCGTTGCCGCGTGGCAGGGAGAGCTAGATGCGAGTAAATTTGGTCCAAATTGTGCGCAGTCCGGATGGGGTGGTGCTCCCGGTACTATTTCAGAGGGTTCATCGGAAGATTGCCTGTATCTGAATGTATGGAAACCTGCCGGGGCTGAAAAGAACGCAAAGCTGCCGGTTATGGTATGGATTCATGGTGGAGCATTCGTAGGTGGCAGCGGTTCCGGTCCCGGTGTTGAAGGTCAGTTTCCTAAAAAAGGAGTTATACTGGTTACCATCAATTATCGTTTGGGGCGACTCGGACATTTCGCATTTCCGGCTTTGAGTGCCGAACATCCGGAAGAGCCAAAGGGTAGTTACGCCTTTATGGACCAGATTGCCGCTTTGCAATGGGTACAACAGAACATTGCCGCATTTGGAGGTGATCCAAAAAATGTGACTATTTTCGGTTTCTCTGCCGGTGGCGTATCGGTGCATTCACTTTTAACGATTCCGGCTGCAAAGGGTCTTTTCCAAAAGGCAATCAGTCATTCCGGCGGTGGCCGTGATGGCGTTTTGACCGGCAGACCGATCAGCAAAGAAAATGCAAGTCGGTATTACCCTGTTTCAGCAGAAACAGTCGGAATTAACTTTGCCCGAAAACATGGGATTGAGGGTACAGATGCAGCTGCATTAGCCAAACTTCGTGCCCTTAAAGTTGAAGATATTGTGGACGGTGGACAGGAAAATGATGGTCAGGGAGGTCCGCGGATCTATTCGGGTCCGATTCTCGACGGGAAACTGGTTGTTGAAACCTCCGAGAGTGCATACAAAGCAGTCAGACAGGCACATGTTCCGCTTATGATCGGGAATAATAGTGCTGAAATAGGCGGAGGCTTTGTAAATGCAAGTAATTCAAAGGAAGAACTGTTTTCTCTATTCGGTGATCTTAAAGATGAAGCTAAAGCAGCCTATGATCCGGATGGAAACAAAGAATTTGCTGAGGTACAAACCAGATTTAACACTGATAAGATATGGGGAGAGCCTGCTCGGTTCACCGCAAACTCTTTTGCCGCCGTTAACGAACCGGCTTACATTTTTCTGTTCTCTTACGTACCTGCTGCCATGAAGCAGTGGATGAAGTATGGTCCCGGACACGGAACCGATATTTCTTTCGCGTTCGACAACCTGGGGATTGGAGGCTTCGGGCCCCCACCGCCTCCTCCAACACCTGAAGACAAAGAGGTTGCCAGGATAATGAACGCCTATTGGGTAAACTTCGCAAAGACTGGAAATCCTAATGGCGAGGGCCTGCCGAAATGGCCCGTTTTCAGCCCCAAAACAAACGATATCCTCGAAATTCAACCTGATGGAAAACCAGTCGGTAAACCTGATCCAAGAAAAGCGAGATTGGACGTGATTGAAAAAGCAGTGAACAAGGGTGATAATCTGCAACCCAATGGCATTTAAT
>Ga0209066_10003292_pt1 | contig 18582 bp, 20 predicted proteins | sample All_14_2_FD_187198 | JGI IMG/M metagenome (GOLD analysis project Ga0209066, IMG submission 187198) | Freshwater microbial communities in response to fracking from Pennsylvania, USA - Allegheny Zone_MetaG_DW_15 (SPAdes) (version 2) ... | reverse complement strand
GGCGCAATCCATTCAACTTTGCCCTTTTAGTGTTCTTACTGTGCAATTTGTGGTGCAAATCCCCGTGCGAGAGCGTCCTTAAGGGTACGCAACCTCCTCCTCACTCGAATAGAGGGAGACTGTTTTATTTAGAAAGGGAACCATTCCCCAATAAGCATTATTTTGCAAAATGCCCGCAACGGATTGAAGCAAAAAGCAAGGGTGTACCATCTTGCATACTAGTGGATACTTTAATGAATTTTCTGATATAAAAATGGAATGTTTAAATCGGCTCAGTAAGTTTTATTACCGTCAGCGCAATAAGATTTGAACTGTTTTCTTTCAATTCATTAGTCAAAGACCGATACTCGATTCTAGCGAATCTAATACGGGCATTCCAATGCCAATTAATTCGCTTTTTATGTTTATTTGTTCGTTTTCTATTAGCTACTAAAACAACAACTTAAATAGCAGGAAATTTAATGTCAAATTCTCATTTATATCCACTTTCTACAGTTGCATAAAAGTGCAAGCATCACTAAATTTCATATGGTTAAGTTGATTTCCTGTTCTTTTGGTTTAAAACGATAGTAGCATCTGCAAGAATCTTTACTTTCTCCACCGCCACATTCCACAGCTCCTCGTCAAACTCCATAATCGGTCCGGTCTGCTTCAGCAACTTATAGAACGCATTAAGTTCACGCATCCTTGCTCTTCGCTGCTCACCTTGCTCCCCGATCTGGGCGATCCGATCCTCAAGTGACCGGCTTTGAGTCAGTAAAACCGCATATCGTTCGTTATATTCGGACTGTTCAATCAGCGCATGCGCGTAGGTGTCAACTAGCTTGTGAATCGACTCTGATGCTGCTTCCTGCTCCTCCCTCGCAGCAGATTCCTTTTCTTCCAGCTCACGCGTGTCGGTTAGCGTCGTAATTAGTTTACTGATATCCGAAAGAACCTGATCCTTATTCGCAATCACGCGGTTCATCTCTTCTACAAACGCCGCCTTGATCTGATCTTCGGTCACGTGCGGCGTTTTGCATGGTTCACCGTTGTCGTATTTGTGCTGGCAACGCCAGATCACGGTGCGGTATTTATCGTTGCTATGCCACACCTTCCTGCCGTAGTAGCTACCGCACTCCCCGCAAATGATCTTGCTGGAAAAGCATCCGCTTCTGCCCACATATTGGGCCTCGCGGCGGCGCTTAAGCTCTTGCTGTACTTCGTCGAACACCTCGGGAGAAACGATCGCCGGGTGACTTTGTTCTACGTAATATTGCGGCAATTCGCCTTCGTTTCGTTTCATTTTCTTGGTCAGGAAGTCTACGCAGAAGGTTTTCTGCAACAGCGCGTCACCCTTATATTTCTCGTTCCGCAGGATGCTTTCCACCGTGCTGGTCTGCCAGCGTTGCTTCCCAGCCGGGGATAAGGTCCCCATGGCTTCCAGCCGTTTTGCGATACCGGAGGGCATAAGCCCTTCCAGAAAAAGAGAATAGATCAGCCGGATGGTTTTCGCTTGCTCTTCGACTATCTGCGGCTGCCCGTCAGGGCCTTTCTCGTAGCCGAGGAACTGTTTGTAGGGCAAATAGACCTTCCCCTCCTCGCACTTTGCGCGCTTGCCCCAGGCGACGTTCTCGCTGATCGAACGGCTCTCCTCCTGCGCGAGTGAGCTCATGATCGTGATTAGTAGCTCACCTTTGGAGTCCATGGTGTAAATGTTCTCTTTCTCAAAATACACCTCCACCCCCTTCTCCTTCAGCTGTCGAACCGCAGTCAGCGTATCGACGGTGTTTCTGGCAAAACGAGAGATGCTCTTCGTAATGATCAAGTCAATCATCCCAGCCAGCGCGTCCGCATTCATGCGATTGAAACCGTCGCGCTTTTTCGTGTTCGTGCCGGAAATACCCTCGTCCGTATAAACCTCAACCATCGTCCAGTCTGGGTTAGCAGTGATCTGGCGGGTATAGTAATCCACCTGCGCCTCGAAGCTGGTGAACTGTTCGTCGCTGTCAGTCGAAACTCGAGCATACGCTGCAACTCGACGCAGGCTTGCAATCGCTTGATGCGTTGATGCTTTGCCAACGACCGCACGATCAATCTTCGTGACTTTCTTGATGGCTTCCATGAGAATTACTCCTTTTTCTGGATCTGGTTTTTTCCGCAGCCGCTATTTTCATCTCTTCCGTCCAGCTTTCAGCCCGTGATCTGTCTTCCCATGTATACTCACAGGTATGACCGTCACGAAAAACGAATACTAGATCGTTAGGGTATCTCGCAACGATATGGTCGATCTCTTTATCAAAGAGTTCTTTATCAAACTCGGGTATTCCCAGCGCTTTCAAAGAAAATTCAACAATAGTTGACTCTGGTATTTTTTTGCTGAGACAAAAGTCCTTCCCTTCAGCCGAGTAGGTGCTGCAAACGTACCCTGGCGTTCCATTTGTGTTCTTCCGAATGAAGTGTCTGCCGCAGTGTGAGCAGATGATTTTTCGCCGAAACAGCTGATTATCCATCTTCGGCTCAGGGCGTTTTGCGGTCTTCTGATTGCCCTCCATTCGCCTCATCGCGCGCTGATAAGTCTCGGCATCAATAATCGCGGGATGCGCGTTTTCGACAAGATAAAGCGGCAATTCGCCTTGGTTCTTCTTCGCGCGTTTGGATAGATGGTCTTTCGTGAATGTCTTTTGCAGGAGTTGGTTGCCGGTATACTTCTCGTTCCTGAGTATTTCCGAAACCGTGAACTGTTTCCACTGTCCACCCTGTTCGCAGTGAACGCCCTCGAGACGGAGCCGTTTCGCGATCACGGTGGCGCTATCGCCAGCAAGGTACTCTGAGAAAATCCTGCGTACGATGTCCGCTTTGTAAGCGTCAATTGCGACCTTGCCGCGCCGTATCGTATACCCATACAATTGACACCATCCAGAAATTTCGCCCTGTTCAAACTTCTTTCGAATCCGCCATTTTATATTCTCTGATGCGGATCGGCTTTCTTCCTGCGCATATGAAGAGAGGATGGTGAGCATCAACTCGCCATCCCCTGAATTACTATGGATGTTCTCCCGTTCGAAGAACACATCCACGCCTCTTTGTTTCAGTTCACGTAGGATATTCAGTGTATCCAGTGTATTTCGCGAAAATCGGCTGAGCGATTTCGTGATCACCATATCTATCTTTCCAGCATAGCAATCGGAAATCAGTCGTTGATACTCTGGACGATTATCTTTCGTGCCTGACAGACCCTCGTCCGCAAATACCCCAACGTAGATCCATTGCGGGTTTCGCTGTATGTGCGCGCTGTAGTAACTGACTTGAGCCGCCAGAGATTCAACCATAGCCATTTTATCATTAGAAACGCGAGCATAGGCGGCAACTCGCATCCGTTGCGGGATTGCCGGAATCGTTGGCTGTACTTTGTGTATCACTCGATTCATACCTATGCTCCTATCATGTGGCATATTAGCTCTCACTCGGCGATTTATCAACAGATGTTTTGAGCAAGATATTCCCGATCGGCGGTTGGTGCTTCTCGATCATAAGAGCATCGAAGGTTTCGTGTTCAGCCTGCGAAATCAGCCCTTTCCGCAGCATACAATTAGCCACTGCCATCGAAACGCGATAACGCATCTCCCGTTCAAACTGCTCGTTTGTCATGCAATTTCTTATCCCCAAAGCGATCACGAATATAGCAGGCATGGCAGCAGTATTTTCTGTGATTCTTTTCATAGTCCTCAAAAACGCGGCCACAGAAAGCGCACTTTGCTTTGACGGCGGACTTCAAACTCCGATTGTCTTGATGTTGCTGCCACCAAACTCTACGGCACTGATCGGTACAAAACCGTTTTCGTTTGCCAGCTGTATTCTGAACAAGGAACGCTCCACATCGTTTGCAGTGATCAGTATCGTGATTTTCCCCTGCTGTCTCACTTGGCTGAATCCTCATCCTCTGGCAGATTGATTTCACTGTGTTTCGTGAAAGCCGAATAATGTCCGCAATCTGGGTGTAACTCTTTCCTTCGATCCGTAAGCGAAGGACTTCTTCTCTTTCCTTTTGCGTCATATCTTCTCCAACGAAAAAAGGAGCGTCCCGCAAGACGCTCCCATTTCTCGATATGTAGTTTGCCGTTACTTCATTCCCGCGATCAGATGTTCCGCCGTGCCGGTAATCAACGCCGAGATATCAACTTGAGCGGCGGTCAACGCATCCATCGCCGAAGCGGATAGCTTCGCGGTTGTTTTTTCGTAGAGCAACTGGCCGAGTTGCGCGATCTCTTCCTTCGTCAGTTTTCCGTCCTTATGCGCTGCCTTCATGCCATCCACGACCGTCTGTTTCAGTTCACCAACCGTGATCTGCGCGAGCTTGATCAGCTCCTGCTGGGCATGGTTTACTGTGTCCAGTTGCGTTGCCTTACCGAGTTTGGCTGTCAGCCATGCACCGAACACGCCGATCAGGGCAATAAAAAATGCCGCGGCAATTTCCACAGCGTTCTCGGTCAGAGTGTCGGCGACGTTCATGCCACCCGTATCCGCCAGCGCGACGGCGGGCAGCGCGAGCAGCAGGAGTGTGATCAGGACCAGAATCAGATTCTTTTTCATGGTAGTTCCTCCTAGATTGATGTAGCCTGCTCCGAGGCAAGCTCATGGACAAAGTCTTCATATTCCTCTTGCGCGGTTTCCGCTTTGTCGCGCGCAGTTTTCATCTCTCCGTTGGTTTCACCTCGCTCCACTGCAATCGCCGTTGCAAGAGAGAGCGACAAACTTGCATCCTGCATCTTCATGGCGAGTTTTGACTCCTTTGCGCGAACAGCGGCTCGCTTATCCGTCTGCTTTCGGTCACGGGCCACGCGCACTTCCAGCCAAACAACCAGCAGCGCGAACACACCCGATATGATCTCCCCGATGTAATTCAATTCCGTTCCCCCACTTCTATTGATTCAACAACTTGCAGCGACCGCATTTGTGCCAGTAACCGCTTCCGCCTTGATTGATTCCCTCCACAACGACACCAACGTCGCGGCCTTTGGCGTGAATGACCATGCCTCGCCCCAGATAGAGCCCCACATGTGTTTCATCCTCGGCATTCGTGGTGCTGCTGCGAAACAGGAAGTCGCCCGCGATCAGCTCATTGCGCGCGACAACGTCGCACAGCGCCCAGAGTCCATCGCAATTCTTGCGATCGTCCCAAATACCTGTCTCGCGCATGAGCCAGGAAAGAAAGCCGGAACAGTCATGCGCCATGAGTTCGGCGAAACCCGCTTTATACTGGTTGTCTCGGAAGGTGATCGCACGCGCGAACTCCTCATCCATTGCCTGAATCTTCGCGTTGGAGAGGTCGGTCAATGCTGACGCTCCCCAAACATACAGATCCCCAATTCGCGTCAGCGCCAGTGCGCAAATCGCAGTCGATTTGTCCGATACCGTATCCTTTGTGATCGGCTCCGCTTCTGTTGCCGTGTCGCCGAACAGCGCCGCCCACGTTTCGTCCCCTATGACCCCGTCGACAGTTAGCCCGGCTTGCGCCTGAAACCGCTTCACAGCCTCCAGCGTGTCCGCGCCGAATGTCTTCTTGGTAACCGTTGTAATGTGGTCGCCATAGAACCCAAGCTCCAAGAGCTTTTGCTTACAAAAAAGCACGTCCTCGCCAGACGTGCCCTTCTTCAAATTGCGCGTAAATTCCATTACTTCCTCCGTTTCGGATCAGATAAATTCATGGTTTCTTCATGGTATTTCCGAGAAAAATCTGCTATGATGCAGGTACATCAAAGCTTGCATGGTATACACAACCTACCTACCCGGTATGTCCCAATCCCTAACAAGATTTACCATGCAAATTAGAAAGGCACTCTTCCCCCCGGCTGAGTGCCTTTCGCCTTTTGGGGACGCTTCAAACGGAGCGCCCTATCAATTTTCATATTGCGAGAGAATCCCATTTTCCCTCCTGTTGACGGTTTAATATTTTCAAATCCGTCATGGTTTTCGGTTGCTCTGTTCATAAATGTCTGTTACGCTATATACATAGGATTTGCATGGTCTTACGGCGTTGAACTTTTTCTTCCTCCCTTTCATTCACCACTTTGACCATGCAATAACAGGGCGCTTCGAAAGGAGCGCCCTAACTATTTATCCCGCGCCCTATGCCATTCTCTTCCAGAAATAGCAGGTGATATAGGGCTGTAGGTTGTTGTGCGCCGTGCCGCTGCCATTATTGCCGACCGAGCCGGACACAGAGCCTGTATGGTCATGTGACCCGCCAGACCCCGTCGTCTGTCCGCTCGTTGATCCACCGTTCGTCATATAGTAATAAGTAGAAGCAGACCCGCTTCCGACCTTATACGACCCCGAAGACGCTTGGTGTGCATGCGCGCCGTTGGCGTTGACCGTTACAGATCCGCTAAACGAGTGGTTATGCGACGGCATCTCCGCCACGGATAACGCTTGCGCGCTCGCACCGCCTGTCTTTTCCACGGTGTTGAAATTCGCATCCGATGTATTCACGCCGACTGGTACTCGCCCCGTACCCCAGCGCACCCAAGTACCGCCTAGGAACGCACTTTCATCTGCGGCGGAAACCGTCATACGAATGCTTCCTACCGGGAAAATCAGGTTCGCCAACCACAGAACGCTCGAAAAGGTTACAGCATCATCAAACTGCACATTTTCTCGAAACCGCGCCGGCCAGCCGACATCGAAGCTGTCCTCTTCGGCAACCTTGCCGACCGCCAGTCCCATACCTGTGCTGCGCACGGATAGAATGACCTCCGCCGTGCTGAGATCTATGTACCCATACGCTTCACCGAAATAGTCACCGAGGGTTACTCGGATATCGTAGGTGTACTGGTTCGACAAGCTACCGCCGATACGGAAGGACCCGCTGACCGAGTAATTCGTAAACGCAAACGTCGTATCCGTATAGTAGGATTCGCTCTTTCGTTTATATCCGATCTTGAGCACTCGCGTATTATTGCTATTGGCGGATGAGATCGAACCTGCGACTGCAACCATGGCGAAAGCGCCTGTATTGCTGGCGTTGCCCGACGCATCGCACCGAAAGACCGAAACTGAATTGACGGAGGGCGAATCATATGCCACAACCTCGAACGTTCCTGTCAGGACGGTGGTTCGTCCCCGGCTGTCCGTAATCGTCGCGCGGATCGTATTCGATCCAACAGTGGCTAGTTCATTTGTCGTAAACGAGTTACCCGAGTACGTCGCCCCGTTGACCGTTGTCGAGATCGATGAGACCGATGAGCCGTATATACCAGAAGAAGAAATGCTGACGTTTAACTTGCTCTTTCGCTGAACAAAGCATCCGAATTGTGCCAGTATCCCTTCCTCCGCCTCGGAGAACCATATCGATCCTGTTGGCACAACGGAAGCGGGAATCGCTGCTGTCACGCTGACTTGAGTTGTACCAAGAAGAACTCCACTGGAATAAGTATCGCAATACAGTGTCCCGGCGACACTCGTCGCATTCGGCGCGGAACTGGCTTCGTCCAGCAACGGCGTCCATGAGATGCTTGTCGCGTCGGTTTGAGTTGCAATCGTCGTCTCCGCGCGCGAACCAAACTTCGCCCGCAGGGTATGTAGAAACGCGCTTGACGCTGGCGTTAGCGTAATCGTTGCCGCGCTGCCAAGCGTCACGCTCGGTACGCTCGGAGTAGTGACTCGTGGAATCGCCGGTAATGTGATACTCAGCGATCCGCTGACAGAACCAATCGCCGACGAATACGTACAGTTCGCGACGAATGAAATCGTTGTCTGCCTTGTCCCATCCGAGTTGTGGGTGACCGTACATTCGCCATATGCTTCGCTCTCTGTGCTCGCGTTATCGGTCAGGATCATGAGGTACTGATAGCCTAGCGCTGTGTCATATGGTTCCTGATACTGCGAGATGTATTCGTCACGGTAAGGAATGCACGATATTGCGAAACCTCTGCCCGTGCGATTGTAGACCACGCTTCCGTCCACAGATACGCTCATTGCGCCACGAGAATTTGAGTCTATGTTGTTGCAATAGACGTCAAACTGCGAGGTGTTCCCTGAGGTCGCCAGAAACACATAGAACCGGATGGTTGAGGCGTTGCTGGCGGCTGACTGCGAAATGATCTTATACTCCAGCCAGCAAGAAATCTTACTTGCCGCCGTTCCAGAAAGAGAACCGTTTACGATCGTGTATCCATCATGAATCGACTCATACGGCCAATTTGCCATATCCTCACCCCGCGATCTTTTTAAAGTTTAAGTTGCCGTTCTCGGGTACCCATGCATATCCGCCAATCCGCAGCGACGAAAGCACCTGTACGTCGATAACATACAACTTGCCGGAAGAAAAGTAGGCGATCGCGTTGTCGGTGGTCACGCTGTCCTCGCTGCCAGAGAAGAAGTAAAGCACGTCGTTCTCCAGCTTGAGCTTGATCGCGGATGTGCTCTTTCCGATCACAATGCCGGACGAAATCAATCGGATGAAGCTACGAACTGTCTCAAACTGCTGCGAGGTTTCACCGTTCAAGGTTGAGATTCGGCTTGCCGTCTCTGTAAAGTTTGCCTCGATCGTCCCTGCCATAATGGAGAATGAGGTCTGTATCGTATTCTGCAGCGCGATGAAATCCTGCGTTCGAACATAGTCCTCCAGCGCAATCATGATGATCTGCTGCGCGGATTGCAGGATCGAGGTGTTCTGAGTGAGCTGCTCCTGCACGATCTCCTTGATTTCACCATGCGTGGTATAATCCGACTCGATTGTCTCGATGCGGTTCTTCACCGATGTGTTCTGCCTTATCTCCTCACCGATCAGAGAAGGGCGCGAATCTCCGAGAACAATGTCTGTGCTCGCTGGATTGTTCAGCGGAATCGTCAACTCGGACAGCACATACGTCTCTTCCGGGCATAGCGTGCCGCAGGAAACGACCACCTTATCCAAGAAACGAAACGACTCGACGTTTGCGTCGGCGTTGTGTAGATCGACCGCCGAGAGCTTGATTGTCTGTTTGAACCGCGCGCCGGACCCGCTTAGCCAGTCGCGACCTCGGTTCATGAGGATCGTCGCGTCGGAAACATCGTCCCATGTGGTCAGGCCAGTCGGTGCGAAGATCACCCCATTCTCGGCCGCAAGCGCCGTATCGATCAGGTAATCCTGTCCCTCGTTCACGCTCGCGATCGTGAGTCGCGCGTCGCTTTCCGATTCCGGGTCGATGTCACGAAGTGCCGAGCCGAGCGGGACGCAGGCGGTATATGTCTCGTAGGCATTCTTGCTTAACACAAGGTCGATCAGGTTCTCACCGAATTCGATCCGCTGGGTTGATGTATCCGGCGCATCTGAGAGATAGTCCAGAACCGGATTGTCATCTTCCTCGAATCGAACGATTAGATAACCACCGAACGAATCAAGCAGGCAAGTCTTCATCACCTGCCAAGCGGAAAGGTAGTCCTTTGTCGAGATGCTGATCGAGCCGGAAAGATCGCAATTCCCAATGTCGAGACGCTGATTCGCATTCACTTGCACATTGTGTTGGGTTAGGATATACGCCCAAATATCCGTCACTGTGCTATCCATAGCAAATGGACGAATGATACTGTCCAGTAAAAACGCCAGTGTCCCTTCTACCACCACCTTGCGGTTTTCGTACAGATCGCGCTCGTCCTCGATCGCACGCCCAACCCAGATCAGGGTATCGTCTCGATAGACCTTGATGCGGCTTTTGAGCTTTTCCAGCACACCATAGTGCGGATGCTCCTTTGGAACCGTGAACGACAGCTCACCCGGCTCGTTCTTCTTTTGCGTCAAATCCGGCTCGAACACGAAGAAATCCGGCAAACGTGGATCGTAGAGCACATAGGAATCGCAGAGTATTCGGTACATCAAAGTGTCCCCTTCCGATATGTGAATGTGATTCTTCCCGTCCCAATGATTCCAATCGCCGTGTCGCCCTCTATGAGCACCAGAGATGGAATCACGTGCGTGCCCGCTGAAAGGTTGATGGTGTAATCCTTCCCTGAGAGCGTGAACGTGAGCGTCATTCCGGCGGAAACGATGATCGTCGGCACGACCGGCATTCGCGCATTTGTCAACGTTACGGTTGCGTTGCCCGTGGGAAGAACTGTAATCGTTGTCTCAAAGTGCTCCAACTTATACGGCTTCGTGCGGCACTCCAGTGACAGCTCACAATAGCCAGAGTGCCGCTCGACGTCCTCAACCGTAACCCGCGCATCGAAGTAATAGGTCGGGTCACGATCGAGGATAACGTTCATTCTCCGCCCATGCACGTCCGCCGCGAATGCAGAGATCAGCGCGTCAAATGGCGCGCGCGCATACAGCGTCAGCGGAATGATCCGATCGGCATATCGCACGGTGCCGAACGCATCAGACAAATCGAGTGAGCCATCGCGCCCGGGGATCTCCACGAAGTTCGTCTGCGGCTCCGGCATGGGGATGGCGTAGGGCGCGACAATCAGACCGTAGTCCGCATGCGCCCATTTGGTTCCGAATCGGATATCGCTCACACTAGCCGCTCCTTTCGTCTACGAATCACTCCGAGCGCATCGTCCATTACTGGCGCAAGCCAGCCGATCGTCGCACCCGTGTCAGCGACCAATTGCATCCCCGCGAGCTGAGGTAGATACCGCCTCACTTCACCGATCAGCACGTCCAGCTTCTGAGACAGCAAGTCGCTCGTCCCGCCGATTCCGATTGTGTTCGGTAGGTTCGTTAGTACATCGATCGCGCCAACATCCACGCTGGTTGGAATCGCGCTCTGGATTTGCTTGTTCACGTCCACCATAGCATCGGTGAAACCAACTCCCACACCTTCACCCATGTTCTCGCCGATTCCGGCGAACACTTTGGAGGGCGACGCGATCCCAAGCGCTTTCTTTGCGCTTTTCACGATATTGGAAAAGAAGTCTCGCACTTTGCTTGCCAGCCATGAGGCCATGCTCTTGATGCCTTCCCACAAGCCATTTACGATGTTCTTGCCAATCTCCACTACCGAAGACACTGATTGACGAAATCCATTCAGGATTGCGGAAACGATCTGCGGCAGAGCAGCGATCAGCTGCGGGAGTGCCTTGATCAAGCCAATTGCGAGCTGAACCGTTATTTCTATGCCCATGGCCATAAGGGTGGGAAGGTTCTGCATGAAGAAGTTTATGATTCCCGTGATGAGCTTCGGCAATGCTTCAATCAGCTTTGGCAGCGCGCGGATGATGCCCTCTGCTAATCCCTTCACGATTGAAAATGCCGCATCCAGTATCTTGTCCATGTTATCGAACAGTGTTTCGCAGATCAGCAGCACCGCTTCAATGATTGCGGGAATCAACGTCGATAGCGCGTCGCCAATTCCCTGTACGAGCGATGCGATCATTTGAATCGCGGCCTCGACCAACGCTGGCAGCATGTCTACAATCCCCTGCGCTAGTGTAGTAATCAGTTGCACAGCTCCATCCGTAAACTGCGGTAGCGCGGTTATCACACCTTGTAGCAGCGTCATGACGATGCCGGATGCGGCAGAGATCAGCGTCGGTAGATTCGCTGCCAGCGCTCCACCGATCGCGCTCACGATACTCATGCCAACCTGTACGAATTGCGGCAAACTGCCGAGAATCAGGTTTGCGATTCCACCAACTGTCTCGCCGAGCACAACGGTGATTTTATCGAAATCGCCGCCTGCCTCCGCAAGTCCCGACGTGAAATCTCCGAGCAGAGAAACGCCATCGTCCGCGAGCGTCTGCAGTTGCGGGAGCAGCACCGTTCCCATGACCCGCTGAGCCGCCGCCGCGCCCTGTTTGAGTCGCTGCACGGAATCATCGAACGCGCCGAATTTCTCAATCGTGTCCTCGCTTAGCACCGCGCCCATGCGTTTGGCTTCATCGGTCAACGCAGCGATGCCCTCACTGCCCTGAGCAATGAGAGGATTCAGGTCCTGCGCACTCTTGCCAAAGAGCTGCATGGCCAGCGCGTCGCGTTCCGTTTCGTTCGATACCTGACCGAGCGCATCGATAGCATCCCAATAGACATCCTCACTGTCGCGCAGAGATCCATCGGCGTTGGTCACCGATACGCCAAGGCGGTCGTATGCCTTGGCAAACTGCTCACTACCCCCGGCGGCACTGGACATGGACTTCACGTTTTTCGCCATAGAACCGGTCATGGTCTCAAGCGACACATCCACGAGGTCGGCCGCGTAGGAATACGCCTGTAGCCGTTCGACGCTCATGCCGGTAATGGAACTCTGCGTCAGCATCTCATCCGCATATGCCGCGGTATTGACAGTCATGTCGACGAGCGCTTTGCCAGCAGCCACTGCCGCCGTTCCGATTGCCAACATAGTCGCGCCAAGTGCGACGCCAATACCCTTCACAACTGAACCAAACTTATCGAATCGCCCACCCGCATCGTCCGCCTGGTCGGCGGACTGTTTAATCTCGTCGCCGAACTCGTCCGCCTGTTTGCCAGCCGAATCCAGATCGCTCGCCGTGCTTTCCAGCGCGGTTTCGTTCGCGCCAAGCTCACGTTCCATTCCGTTGAGCGCGGCCTTCGCGTTATTGAGCTGAACCTGCCATGCCTGGGTACGCTTATCGTTCTCTCCAAAAGAAGAAGCCGCGTTCTGCAACGCGGCTTCGAGGGTCTCGACCTTATCTTTTTGAGCGTCAATCTCTTTTCGAAGGACTTGGTTTCGGGCGGTCAGTGCGCCGACGGATTTGTCCTGCTTGTCAAACTGGGAGGTGACAAGGTTCATCTCGCTCCCGAGAACCTTGAACGACTGGTTGATCTCGGAGAGCGCTTTCTTGAACTCTTTTTCGCCCTCAATCCCAATCTTAAGTCCGAAGTCGGATGCCAATAAATCACCTCCTTAACGAAAAATGAGCATAAAAAAACGACCCGAAGGTCGTTCTCATTTCAATTCTATTTTACTCTTCCTTATGCAATGACAGATTACTAATAACTTCAGCTTCATAGCCTAGCGTATTTCGAAGCCATTCGCCTTGGTTTGCAGAAAAAAGACTGTTTGATAAACCAATAAGCCCGTGAAAAGCTTTCATCATTTTATCACCACTAGGTAGAAGAAAAGCCAATGTTGGTCTTTCTTCAATGAATCCCTTTAACTCAGCAGCCACTTTTCGTAATTCGACGCTGGCAATTTGATAATCATTTACTTGCTTTTCATCGGCGCCTTTGCTGCTAGATAACGGATTCTTGTATAAGTTACCATAATAGGCCAAGGAGTAAGATATCGTTGACTTCAAAAGTGTAAATCTGTGGACTGGCTTTAGTATGTATTCATCAAAGATCTGACTCAGGACATAAACAAGTACACCTGCAATTACAGTAATAAGCATGTTTCGTTCTCCATTCAAATTATTGATTTTTTTGGCACTCAAAATACGCTATCGAAGTAATCAGTTTTTACACGCCTTTTATTTGTATTGTAATACTAATTTTTGATGCTGTAAATGGTCATGTTGAGATCACCATTATCTCTAGGTAAACACAGTATTCAACTTAGATTCCACAAGGAAGCACATCTTCAATAGCACTATTTGCAGGTATCTGCGAATATCCATTCGCTTGCTTATACACCTCACACTGGTCGAGCAGAGCGCCAAGTGGCATGAGCCAAACTTCGCGTTCCGGTCGTCCCAGGAGGGTCACCCCGTAGAAAATCAGTCGGGCAAACAACTCTTCGTCGCTTGCCCGACCGGCACGTTTTTTGAGGGTTCCTCCTCGCTCTCGATATAGCGCTTCGTCCCCTTGACCATCGCCTCCATGATCGAGGCTTTGTAGCCAGACAGGTCTAGCGGTGTGGTGAGCAGTTCCACTGCTTCCTCGGTCAGCAGTTCGCGCTTATCGTCCGGCTCGAGAAGGTTGTGCACCAGCGTGCTCTGATTCGCGAGCAGCGTAATCAACCACACCACCTCGTCCAGTGCCAGCTCGAAGTTCTCCGCCTTCATGAGCTTGTCGCCGAGGTGCTCCAACCCGCCGTAGCGCTTGGCTATCTCTTTGGTCGCGCGAGTGGTCAGGAGCATTTCATACTCCCGATTGCCGATTTGGATCATAGCGCCTCTGTCGTTTTCCATGTTAACCCTCCGCCGCAAATGTCGGCTCATAGACCTGCGTATACCAACCCGAGATCGTCGCCGCCGGTACACTGGTATCGTCTTCGTTTAATTCCGCTTTCCACGGATGCTTACCCTGACCGTCCAGCTTGTTTCGCCGGATAATCGTTCCCTCGATCGACGGGGTTGAAAACGTGATGTTGTCGCCCTTGGTCTGTAGATTCGTTGCAGGAATGCCGAACACGACTCGATAGAGCCAGAAGTAACGGTACTTGCCGTTGCTTTTCTTCGCGCGGAAACCGATCGCGACAGGTTGACCGCCGTTCTCGCTCTGGGATACCAGCACCTTGTTGTCATCGATCTGTGACCCGGTGAGATCACTCGCGACCGCCGCGCCGATGTTGTTGATGCCCAGAGTCAGCGTACCGCTCTTAAACTCCTTGACCACCTCGGCAGCGCCATCGTCGGCATACAGTGTCGCTTCGTTGATGTCGATCTTCAATTCCGCAGACATCGCCTTGGCGAGCGAAACTGGCGCAGCGTAGGTTTCATCGCCGTTCGCGCCCTCGGTGATCTTCGCGTAATACAGTTTATCCAGTCCGATGGTTGCCATCTAATCTTCCTCCAAATACTCCTTCGCCACGTCTATGGCAAAGTGGTGATAGCCCGTGTCCTCTTCCAGCCCGATATAGCGACGTTCCGATACTAGAAATTCCGCCGCGAGCAATAGCCGAGCGAGCTGCCGCTTGTTCGCACCATAATTGCCCTTCGAGAAGAGCGACAACCGCGCTTCTTCGATGTTCATACCCGGCGCATTGTCCGAGAACAGCTCAAAATGCTCCGAGATCGGCGTGATCACGACATACGTATCCGGCGCTGTGGTAGAGAAAACGCCGGTCTCCACAGGAAGTCCGGCGCTTTCAACGATCCTATTCAGTTCTTCTAACATACTCACGGGATATCCAGTTCCTCCTTCAGTGCCGTCTGCATCACCTCTATGCATGGTTTCCGACTCGATGATTTCGTTTGCTTCAGAAACGGCTTCGGCGGCTGACCGTGTTTGCCGTATTCCAATACGTTCGCGAGCATGGCGTTACTCACGTTGCCGCGACCTTCAGAGAATCCGACCTTCACGTCGAAATTTCCTTCGCGATCCAACTTCGCGGGCGATACACCCAGCGAGGCAGTGAGTTTGCCGGTCGAGCGGGACTTATATTTCGTCCCTCGACCGATTGCCGCTTGCAGGTTCGATTTCATCTTTTCCATTACGACTTTGCCGCCCGCAGCAAGCGCTCTTGGGATCGCCGCGTCAAGCACGTTGCCCATACCAGCGATTTGATTCAGAAACTCATCCGGCATTTCGATCTTCACCTTAGCCATCCGGCGTCAACTTCATTGCCAGCACCTCAAGGTACATCCCTCTGCCCTTCACGTCCTCGACGGACGTGATTGTAAAGCGATCATCCCCACAAAGGATCACGTGAGCAGTGGTTACAGCTAGGCCCGGGATAGCACGGAACCGAAACAAATCCGTTGCTTCTGAAAAGGCGGCGCGGTTCACCCATTTCTGAGAACCGTGCCGCCCTTCCCGATACGCAAATGCCGAAACCAGAACCTGATCGGTCTTTGTCGCGAACCCTTCCGCATCTTTTGTCACGACTTCCCGCGCAATCGAGATCAGCGTGTTCATTCTGCCGTAGCTCATGAACCCACCTTCCAGTCGCGGTCAAGGAGAAGCAGGGTGTTCACTGTGTTCCATACCTGCTGTCCCGCTTGGACATTGTCCGCAAAGAATCCGCCCGTGCTGCCGTCCCGGCTCTCGTAGAAATGAGATGCCAGCATGATCACCGCTGCCTCGGTCGTCGGTGGCATACCCGCTACTTCGTAAGTTCCGGCAGTTAGGTGCTGATAGCTCTCGGCGTAGGACACTGCTGCATCGATCAGACGCTGGAGGAGTTCATCGTCGGCATCATGCGTCAGGATCAGGTTTGCTTTGACCTTACTCAGTAGCGTCGCCATCTCACATCGAACCCGGCTGGTCTGTTGCCATGATTCCGGCATTCTTCAGCTTTTGCAGAAGTGCATTGAAATCGCTCTTCAAGTCGGCAATCGTCGTTGCGGCGCTCTCCGCTTGATTCGTCGCCTGATAGATGCTGCCAGCCGTCTGTTCGGTCGCATATCCAGATTGCAGACCAGTGACGGTGGCGGTATCCAGAACCTCCAGAGTACCGCCAATCACCAGCCGATCCCCACCGTCGGTGAGGTAGTTCTTACAGTTGCGGGTCACGTCGCCCGCCGGGGTCTCAATGATCTCCATACAACCCCTCCATTACGCCTTCTGCTGCAGGACCTTGATCGCTTCCGGCAGAATCAGCTTGCCATCGAGCCGCTGCGACGCAAGGAAGCCGATCTGACCAGTGGTGGCATACAGCTCGTTCAAGCGCTTGAACGTGCGTCCCTGACGATCGGCGATCCAGTAGTAGGAGAAATCGCCGAACGCGATGGACTTGTTCCCCGCCGCGACACCCGGCATGAACTCACTGGTGATGATCCGGTGTCCGAGGATCGTATCCGGCGCGTTTTCCGTGATGCCCGGACGCCAGAGGTACTGACCATCGCCATCTTTGAGCTTGCGCAGCAGCTTCACCGTCGTGTCGTTGAGCACGAACACCGCACTTTTACGGTACGGTGCGCGGAGCGAGTACACGAGGTCGATCAGTTCGTCGCCCGTGATCGCGGCAACGCCCGTTGTGGTAACGCCAACCTCCGCGCCACCCGTGGCGTTGAGGATACCAATCGGCTTACTCACGCCGTTACCGTTGAGGAACGCATCCTCTTCCTTGTCGCCGATGCGCTTGCCAAACTGCTCGGAGACATACCCCTCGATATCGAAGATGCTGTCAGAGAGCAGTTCTTCCGAGACCTTGATCATGGTCGCGAGCTTGTACGCGCCAAGGACGACCTGCGAGAAGGAATCATCTGAAAGCGGGTAGGTACCCTCTTCGTCAACCCAGTCGGCGGTGCCCTTGGAGGCGACCACGGGAATCTTTCGATCGCCATAGCTGGTCTGGATCACGTGGCAGAGCGGACGCAACACGTTCGCTTCTGTCAACTTTTGCACCAGAGTCCTTTCGAATTCGTCAGGAACGAGGTATCCGCCCTCGCTGTCGGTGCCCTCTTGGAGCGCGTTGAGGATCTCCGACCGGGGATTCTTGGAGCGAATCGCATTCCAGAACGCCTTCTTATACTCGGCAGTTGCGCGGCCCGTCTTTTGTTCCGTATTGGTTTGCGCTGGCTTGCTGGTCAGCGGATCGGCGATAGGCTTATTCAGCTCCGCGTCTAGCGCCGCCAGTCGTTCGAGGCGCTCGACCTCTTTGCCGAGTGCGACGACCTCGGTCTCCATCTTTTCGTACGCGCCAGCATCCTCAGCGGAGAGCAGACCGTCCGTGCCACGTTTCACATCCAGAAACGCCTTCGCGGCGTCCCATTTCTTCGCGCGGTTCTCGCGCAATTGTAAAATTGTATTCATTCGTTTCCTCCTCAGTGTGAAATCAAAGAGAGCCGCTGATAAAGCGGCTCTGCGGGGTATTTCGGTTCGGTTGTTTGTGCGGGAGGCGGCTCCTCCGACGCAGTGGGTTTACTTGACTGTTTTCGCTGCACCTTGTTCAGCAGCGAGTTGGTGACCGCGCGTCGGGAGAAGCTAAATGCAACGTCATCATGCTTCTGCTGCTTCTTCTCGTCCTCCAGCACGCCATCCACGAAGCCAAGCTCGATCGCTTTGTTCGCGTTCATCCAAGTCTCCGCGTCCATGAGGTGCGCGAGCTTCGCGCGAGATATGCCCGTTTTCAGCTCGTACGCGTTGATGATGCTCTCCTTGACTTCGTCCAGCATGGCGATGGCTTTCTGCATCTCTTCACTGTCACCAATCGCCACCGTCAACGGATTATGGATCATGAGCAAGCTCGTCGGGGCCATAAGCACTTCGGTGCCCGCCATGGCGATGACCGACGCTGCGCTCGCCGCAATGCCGTCGATCTTCACCGTGACACCGCCTTTATAATCCATGAGCATGGTGTAGATTTGGCTCGCAGCAACACAATCGCCGCCTGGGCTATTGATCCAAATAACAACGTCACCCGTTCCGGCGTTCAGTTCGTCCCTGAACATCCTCGGGGTGACGTCGTCTTCAAACCAGCTCTCTTCGGCGATCGTGCCGTTTAATGTCAATGTTCGGGTACCGACTTCGTTTCGCACCCAGTTCCAGAATTGCTTTTTCAAGCGGTATCCTCCTTCTTGTACTGTGTTCCCGCAAATACCTTATGTGAAGCTTCACATAAGGTATTTTATGTAGAGTAAGTGATTATGTTGAGTTGAATGGATAGCCGGTGCTAATCATCATAGAATGGCAAGCAAAGTAGGCATTTTATGAGTTAATTCCTGCTTTTCAGCAAAATTCACTCAACATTTTTTATACTATTCAGTGGAGGTGATTCACATGAATAGTGAAACTGTTTTCTTGGAACTAATGCAGATGGCAAGAAGTCATATGGAGGA
>Ga0209066_10003290_pt1 | contig 18598 bp, 3 predicted proteins | sample All_14_2_FD_187198 | JGI IMG/M metagenome (GOLD analysis project Ga0209066, IMG submission 187198) | Freshwater microbial communities in response to fracking from Pennsylvania, USA - Allegheny Zone_MetaG_DW_15 (SPAdes) (version 2) ... | reverse complement strand
GAGGGCTTCTTCGCAAAACTCAAGCAATGGCGGCGCATTGCCACCCGTTATGACAAACTCGCTGCCAATTTCCTGGGATTCGTGAAGCTCGCAGCGACAATGATGTGGATAAAATAATTAAATCATCACTACAGCCTAGAGCCTGTCTGATCTAAATTGTATCAAACATTGATGCCCACCCCTTCGAGACGGCCCTTTGGGCCTCCTCAGGGTGAAGTAAGCAGTTGAAGTAATTTACCTCAGGGCTCGAGGAGCGAAGCGTCTCGAAGCGCGGACGCAATTGCCTTTTACACTTTTCAGCAGCCTGCTAGGGGCGGAACCAGCGCGCCATGCCGGCGGACAGCACCGCATGGGGCGCATGTTTCACCGGCTCGGCCCCGTCCAGCAGCGCGCGCAGTGCGACCCCATCCATGGCGCGGAATTCCTCGATCTCGCCATCCTGGCAGATGGGCTGAAAATCCGCGGGAAGATCAATATCAAAGATATGCAGCCGCTCCCGGCTGAGGCCTTCCGAGGTGGCATAGTCGAGGAGCATGACCTGGACAGGGCGTGCCGCGCCAAGCCAGTCGGCGGGGATTGCCGCCTCCTCCCACGCTTCCGACGCCAGGGTGGATGCGATATCCGCCCCCAGGGACATCCCGCCGGCCGCCAGATTGTCCCAATGCCCGGGCGCTGTGCGCATGGCCTTGGAACGCCGGCCCAGCCAGACGGCCCGCGCGGCACCACCCGCATCGCGCAGCAACCCGTTCAGATGCACCTTGTCGGTCAGGATACCCAGGCAGCGCATCACGGCGTGGTCCACTTGGCCGCGCACCGCATCGTCCCAATCCGCACGCAGGGGCATGGCCTCGCCCCGGTATCTCCCGGCATGACCGGCCGCGATCAGCGTGTCGGCCGCCGCATCCAGCCCGGCCTGCACGCAACCCTGGCTGAACAGAAGATCGAGCCGGTCCGGCCGGGTCCGGCGCATCAGACCTGCCGACACCAGTGCCTCGGCCGGGCGCGGCGCCAGCATGCCCAGCACCTCTTCCTCGCCGGAAATACCCCAGGGGATGAAATCGCCCGCAAAGCGCGGCAGCGCATCCGTACGCATCAGACCTGCCCGCCTCAGCGTTCACGCAGGGCGTTTTCGCGCGCCTTCAGGATCGGTTTCATCAGATAATTCAGGACCGTTTTCTGGCCGGTCAGGATGTCGACACTGGTGGTCATGCCCGGGATGATGGGCTGGTTCTCTCCCAGATTGTTCTTATCCGTGCGCAGACGGATACGATAGAAGGACTCCCCCTCCTCATCCAGGATCGTATCGGCGGAAATATCGACCAGGGTCGCCTTCAGCCCACCATAGATCGAGAAATCATAGGCCGTGACCTTGACGGTCGCCTCCTGGCCGGGGAACAGCTCGGCGCGGTCGGCAGGGCGAATGCGCGCCTCCACCAGCAGCGAATCCTCCAGCGGCACGATTTCCACCAGATCATCACCCGGCCGGACCGAAGAACCGATCGTGGCGACCAGCAGCTTGTTCACCGTACCGCGCACGGGGGAGCGGATTTCGGTTCGCACCGAACGGTCAACGCCGGCGTCGATCTCTTCCTTCAGGCGCGCGGCTTCAACCGTGACCTTGTTCAATTCCTGTTGCGCCTCGGTCCGGAAGGCCGATCGCTTTTCCTCGATGCGTCGGTTCGATTCGCTGACCGCGATGCGGGTGCGCGGCAGGGCAAGCTCGATCCCCTCCAGCTCCGCCTCCAGCTCCTGCACCTTGCTTTCGGCGCGCAGCTTGTCGATCATCGGCGAGGCGCCCGCCTGCACCAGAGGATTGATCAGGTCCAGTTCCCGCTGGGCGATCTGCAAGGTCCGGCCGAGCTGGGAGGTCTTTGCAGTCAGTTCGCGCAACTCGTTCTGCTTCTGGCGCCACTGGTCTTCCAGGATGGAAATCTGCTGTTCGAACTGCTCGACACGCCTGCGGAACAGATCGCTTTCATTCTGCACCACGCTGGGCGCATTCAGGATGACCTCGTCGGGAAAGCTGACGACTTCGCGTTGATCGGCTTCGGCCTGCAGGCGCGCCGCCGTGGCGACAAGGTTCAGATACTGCTTGCGCTTTTCCGCAAGTTCCGCCTCCGCCACCCGGTTTTCCACACGCAGCAGGGGCTGGTTCGGTTCCACCACCTCGCCCTCGCGCACCAGGATTTCCCGAACGATACCGCCTTCCAGATGGTTGATGACCTGGGTCTGGGATGACGGGATGACCTTGCCCTCGCCGCGCGTCACCTCGTCCAGCATGGCGTTATCCGCCCAGACCAGGAAGACGATGAAAAAGGCTGCAATGAAGATGATGACCAGATGCGCCCATTTCGACACCTGCGCGCCGAATTTGACATCATCGCTGTCGTCGATCTCCTCACTCCACCCGCCGAGACTTGACATGCGCCTTCCTTCTCGTCGCGGACCTTGGCCCGCAGCCTATCTGATTCAGGGTAGCATCAGTCCTTGGCGGTGTGAATGCGACCGCCTGCCAGGGCCTCCAGTACATCTTCTTTCGGCCCATCGGCCACGACCTTGCCGCCATCCATCACGATCAGCCGATCCACCAGCGACAGCAGCGAGCCGCGATGGGTGATCAGGATCAGCGTCCGACCGCCCAGCACCGTGCCCAGCCGCGCCTTGAACCGGCTTTCCGTCGTGTTGTCCATGGAGGAGGTCGGCTCGTCCAGCAGCAGGATCGGCGGGTCCAGCAGCAGGGCCCGGGCCACGGAAATTGCCTGACGCTGGCCGCCGGACAGGTTCATGCCACGCTCGCCCACCTGCAGATCGAAGCCCTGCGGATGGCGCGAGACGAACTCGTCCACGCCCGCGATACGGGCGGCGCGCAGAATGGCCGAGTCATCTGCATAGGGCGCGGCGATGGAGATGTTTTCTCGCACCGAGCCATAGAACAGATAGACATCCTGCGGCACCACACCGATGGAGCGCCGGAGATCCGCCGGATCAAGCTGGCGGGTATCGATGCCGTCCACCAGCACCGCGCCCTCGGTCGGTTCATACAGGCCGAGCAGCAGACGCTCCAGCGTGCTTTTGCCCGAGCCGATGCGGCCGATCACGCCAACCTTCTCGCCCGCCTCGATCTTGAAGGAGGCATTGACCAGCGCCGTCGTCTGCGCCTGGGGATAGGAGAAGTTCACATTCTTGAACTCGACCGACCCGGCCAGATTCGAGCGTGTGATGAATTTCCGCCCCTCCGGCCGTTCAACCGGCGTGCGCATCATCTCGTCCAGCGCCGTCAGCGAGGCGCGGGACTGGTTGAAGCGGATGATGATGCCCGCCATCTGTCCCAAAGGCGCCATGGCACGACCGGCCAGCATGTTACAGGCGACCAGCGCGCCCATGGACAGATCGCCGTTGGCAATCATGTAAACGCCGTAGACGATGATGCCGACCGTCACCATCTGCGTGGCCCAGCCGGAAAACAGGATCGCCGCCTGCGACCAGAAATGCGCCTTCTGGGCCGACATGGAGGTCTTGCCGACGAAGGTTTCCCAGTAGCGCTGCATCCGCCCTTCGGAAGCCGTGGATTTGATGGTCTCCACGCCCGAAATCGCCTCGACCAGGATCGCATGCTTCTGCTGGGCTTCGCGGAAGGTTTCGGACACGACGGCCTGCAGGCGCATCTGGATCAGGAAGACCACCGGCACCACCAGCAGAACCGCGGCCAGCGGCACCACCGCCAGCGGGCCGCCGATCAGGAAGATCACGCCCAGGAACAGGAACAGGAATGGCAGATCGATCAGCGTGACCAGGGTGGAGGAGGTAAAGAATTCGCGCAGATTATCGAACTCGCGCATCGTATTGGCCAGCGAGCCTGCGGAATGGGGCCGCGCCCCCATCTTCATGCCCAGAACCTGCTGGAACAGCCGCGCGGCAATGCGCGTATCGGCCCGTTTTCCGGCCGCATCGACCAGCTTGGTCCGGGCGAATTTCAGCAGGAAATCGAAGCCGTAGATGATGGCGATGCCGGTCGCCAGAACCCACAGCGTCTCTTCCGCGAAATTCGGCACCACCCGGTCATAGACATTCATGGTGAAGAGCGGTGAGGCGATGGCGAAGGCGTTGATCAGAAAAGCCGCCACCGCCACTTCGATATACAGCTTCCAGGAGGACATGATCGTCCCCCAGAACCAGCCTTTCGGATCGGCGACGCGCAGATCCTCCGAGCGGGAATCATACTGGAATTCCGGCCGGGCGAAGATCGCATAGCCGACATATTCCTCCAGCAGTTCCTGCCAGCCCACCTCCCGCTCGCCGGCGCCCATTTCCGGCAGCACGACGCGCGCGCCCTGACCCGGGCGGATTTCCGTCAGCACACAGGCCCGCCTGCCCTTCAGCAGCAGCACGCAGGGCAGCGCAATCCGGGTGATGGACGCAAGCGAACGGCTGACCAGCCGGGCGGAAATGCCGGCCCGGGCGGCCGCGCGCGGGAACAGCTCCGTCGACAGCTTGCCTTCGATCAACGGCAGGCCCGCCGTCAGCGCTTCGGCCGAAAGCGGCCGGTCGAGCAGCGCGCATAGAATGGTCAGGCAACCCAGCAGCGCATCATCCGTCGTAGCGGCCGATGGTTTGATTTCCCATCCCGGCCCGCGCTGGTCGGCCTCGCCCGGCTGACGCCGATCCTGCCCATCCTCCTCGGCCCGGCGATCCCCGGCTTGCGGAATTTTGGCCGGATCAGGCGGACCACTGCGCCGATCAGCGAATTGTCGCCGTTCCTCCGCCAGCCGCATGGCCTCCACGGTGGCTGCCGGATCGTCATCCTCGTCCAGACCAGGTGCGGGATGGCGCACATCGGAAAGGCCCTGACGATGCGGCCGTGGCACCGCCTCCGGTCGCAGCAGATCGCGCTCGCCATGCCCGGCGGACGGGTCGCTGCGCCCCTCCCGCGCCAACAGCCCATCGACATGGCTGGGGGCTACCGGCCGTTCCTCCGCCGCGTTCTCCTTGTCCCCCTCAGCGCCAGCATCTTCCGGCGCATGGGTGGGGATACGCAAATCGCGCGCAACCGATGCGGCCGGCGCCGGTGTGGATTTGGGCGCTGGCGGCGTGGCCGTACGCCCTGGCCTGGCTGCAGCAGCGGCCGCGCCCGAGGCGCGGGCCTTGGGCGCCTGTTCGGGCCTGGCCGGGGCTGGTGGCGCAGCGGGAGCGGGAGCAGGTGCCCGACCTTCCGCCTTGGCAGGCTCGTCTTCCAGCTGCGCGGCGATGGAGCGCAGCAAATCCTCCATCGAACCGACCGCTTCGTCCTTGGCCGGGGGCGGCGCGTCGCTGGACTGCCTGGATGGCTGGAGAGGCTTGCCCGGTGGCTGTTGCCTGGCCGCCTGTGCCGCGCGTTCCTGCACCACGAATGGCGGAGGTGGCGGTTCCTCCTCCTGCCCCATCTGCTCGGAGATGGAGCGCAGCAGTTCTTCCATGGAGCTGGCGGGATCGAAACTATCCGCCGGGTCCTTCGATTGCGGCAGGCGCGGCTCACCGGCCTGCCGGCCAAGGCTGAGCGCCTCCGGCGCGGGCCTGTCGGGCGCCGGCGGTTCGGTCGGGCGCTTTGGCTGGGGCTGGGCCGGGCGATTCGGCTTCGCGGAAGCCGGAGCGGGTCGGGCCTGCGTGGCGGGGTTATTGGGCCGTGCCGACACGGGTGCAGCGGCCTGGCCGGGCCGCGCCGGACGGGGCGGCTGCGATGCCGCAGGCCGGGACGGGCCGGACGGATTGGCGCCAACGGGCTTCAGACCGGGGGAAGGCGCCGGCGGGGGCGGGGGATCTTCCGTCAACTGGCGGGAAATTGCCGCCAGCAAATCCTCCATGGAAGCGGGGGCGTCGGAAAGCGCGGACCGATCGCGCGGTCCGTCCTCGTCAAACCCGTCCTGCGGGCCCTGTCCCCTCTGGCGTGGTCGCCCGTCTTCCGCCATGGAAGCACCGTTTCCCTTCCCTGCCTGCATGCGGCGCCTGCGAACCCCTGCTTGCGGGTATCGCTCCAGTCCGCCTCATGCGGGCGTATTCATCGATTCGCAGTCTAGCGAAGATTTGCCGACCGCCACACTGAAATCCCGCCGGCACCAGCCTCACCTGGGCAAGGATTGCCAAAAAAACAAGCGGGGCGGCCGAAGCCGCCCCCAAGAGTAAGCAAGATTTGGACCGATTTAAGACAGCGATCAGGTATTGGGGTCGGTCTGGTTGTTGATGGTGATCTGCACATCGTTGAAGCTGAACTCCACCACCCCGGAATTTTCCGCCGCGTTGAAGGAGCCGACGACCGCGCCATTGCCGTCCTTGATGGTGACGGTGTCGTTACCATTGGCGAGAATGTCGAGCGCATTGCCGCCCTCGGTCATGGCAATCACATCATCGATCGACAGCACCAGATCGACATCGCCGGAGCCATGGGTCAGATCAAGCGCTTCGATCCCCCCTACCCCTTCCGCCATGTTCTGGAAGCCGCCATCGGTGTCGGTCATGTCGATCACCGTATCCTGATCGGCCACGATCCGCAGCGTATCGTAGCCCGACCCGCCCCGGATGCCGGAATTCATCGTTTCCGACAGCGAGACATCGTCGCTGGAATTGGCGTCGATCGCATCGCGCACCGCATCCGGGGTCGCCCCGTAATAGGTGCTCTGGTTCATCACCGCATCACCCAGCTGCGAGGCCTCAAGGATGAAGGTGTCATCCCCGGCGCCGCCCAGCATCAGATCCTTGCCTTCCGAACCGTAGAAGACATCATTGCCATCGCCACCGACCAGGATGTTGTTCTGGTCATTGCCGGTCAGGACATCGTCGCCCGCACCGCCGGCCGCATGTTCGGTGGTGGCCCAGGCACCGCTCGACAGGTCTATGACCAGATCCTCGGAGGTACCATCTTCGGCCGCAACCCAGTCGATGCCTGCCCCCTGGTCGACACCGCCATATTCCACACCCGTACCGTCCACGATTTCCGTCGTGGAGGCGCCGGCCGCAATCAGCCCGGTGATGCCGCTGTCGGCCAGGATATCGACCTGGGCCGGGGTCAGTTGCTCATCATAGATGGCAATGTCATCCATCTTGCCGTCGAAGTAGTCATACAGGGTATTGGCCACGCCATCGCCGGAATGGGCCTGGTTGACGCCGAACACCCAGGGCTCGTTATTGCCTTCGATACCGCCGGTATAGGCATTCGACCCGACCAACTCGCCGTTGATATAGGCCTTCATGCCATCCGACCCCCAGGTGAAGGTCAGCTGATACCAGGTATCGTCCTCGATGATCTTGTCCGTGCTGATCGTATAGGTGGCGTTGGTGCCTTCCATATCGATCACGAGGCGCCTGTCTTTGACATAGGCGGTCACATGCCCGCCATTGTCGTAGCCGGCCGAGTCACGGCTGAACAGGGCACGCTTGCCGCTGTTGTCATCCTGCTCGAACCGCATCGTGATCGACCCTTCGGGGATCTTGAAGGCGTTGTTGTGCGCCACCTCCAGATAGCCCTTGTCCGAAGCGTCGAACTCCACGCCGCCGCCGGAGGCGCTGATCGCGTCGTCCACATCATAGCCGGAGTTTTCGCCGCGCTTGGCCACCATATTGAAGCCGGAAACCGAGTCGGTCGCCGTGCCGCCCCAGTAATTGGTGGAGAAGCCGGAGAAGTTCCAATGTGCCAGCGGTGTTACGCCCTGGCCCTCGACTTCCTGCGTGGTCAGGCCGACATCGGCCAGGGTCGCGTCGCGGTCCGTACCGTCGTCGGAGACGTTCCAGCCCTCGTTCGGGGCCGCGGCATCGCCGCCACCCACACCTTCGACCGTGACCGCATCCTGGTTCATGGAGGAGACGAGGACGTAGTTGTCCGCACCCGACCCGACATAATCGTTGAACAGGACGGGCAGCGGCGGCGGTTCGATGGCGAGATCGAGGCTCGCCACATTCGAGCTGTTGCCGTCCGGATCGGTGACCGAGTAGCTGATCTCGCGCACGCCCTCACCCGCCGTGGACGCGATCTTCACCGCTTCCAGGATGGCTTCGTAGGTCGCAAGCGTAGCCTCGCCCGACAGCACCAGCTCATAGGCGCCCGCCGTCGCATTGTAGCCGATGGAGGCAATCGCCACGCCCGTGCCCGCCAGCATGGCGGCAGACAGCACCAGGCTGTCACCATTCTGATAGCCGGTTCCGATCGACACCGTGGCCGAGGTCAGCGTCGAGGAGTCCACATCGCTGATGCTCAGATCGCTGTCGATGGTGGTGGCAAGCAGCGCCGCCACATTGCCCGGCCCGATATCGAGGCGGAAGACAAGGTCGTTATAGTCCTTGTCGCCCAGATCAGGCAGATCCTCGAAGCCGATCACCAATTCGCCGGTAGCCGGATCGATGCCGGAGATGACATGGACTTCGCCATCGGGGTTCATGTTGGCGGCGGCCGAGTGGTAGGTCGGCTGCGAGAAAGTGGTGACCTGCCCGCTATCGCTGACCCAGACCAGACCCGCCCCGTTGGAAGCGGTGGTGGCTTCCGAACCGTTCGAGGTCCGGAACTCGAAATGACCGCCGCTGGTCATCGCCGACGTCACGGAGCTCGCGCCATCCGCCAGGATGAAGAAGGCCAGGGTCTCGCCCGCCTCGACATCCACATCGGCCGTGGTCCCGGCCGCCAGATGCGTATCGGATGCCGGATCCCAGATCACCTGCACATCGCTGATATTGCCATCGGCATCGACCTTGTAGACGCCGAAGACATTCATGTAGCCGGCGCCTTCCGACAGGAAGGTCATGGTGGCCGTCGTGTCATAGGCCACCGTGACATTCTCCGCATCCACGCCATTGATGCGCGCTGTGGAGACCGCCGTGCTTTCCGACAGGTTCTGCCAGGCCTGGGCTTCGAAATCGTGCTCGGCCGTGCCGCTCTCGCTCATGGTCAGGGTCACGTCGTCCGCACCGGTGATGCGCGGGGCAAAGGTGTAATCCTCGCCATCCACGGTGATCTTGACGTCTTCCCAGTTGCGGGCGGTGAAGTCGATGGATTCGAAGGTGAAGCTTTCGCCCTCGCCCGTCTCGGAATTGACGTCGGTATTGTCCTGCACGAACTGGATGAAGTTCTCGATATCCGTCATCAGCGCGGCATTGTCGAGATCGGCCGAGGTCAGCTCGATCCGCAGCGTGTCCCAGCCCGAACCACCATCATAGCTGTTCGAGAAGGTAACGTTCTCCGTGACGGCGAAGATACCCAGATCCTCGCCCGCACCGCCATCGACGCTGTCGTTGCCCGCACCGCCATCGACGATATCGTTGCCGATGCCGCTGCTGACAATGTCATCGCCCGCCCCGCCAATCACGGTGTCGTCACCCTGCTCGCCCCGGGCAATATCGTTGCCTTCGCCGGCATCGATATAATCGTTGAAGCTGCTGGTGATCGTTGGCTCGACCTCCACGACCGTCTCCGTCACCACCGTGGTGGTGAGCGAGGTATCGCGGAAACCGACCAGGATCTGCTCGGCCGATTCCGTCTTGGCGTTGTTGAACGCCCCCAGCGTGATGGTATGCGTGCCCGCGGCCATACCGGTCAGGTCGATGGTGACCGTCTGCCAGCCGGAGTCGAGGTCGCAGCCACCATTGCCGTCGCCCGACTGCTGGTAGACATAATCACTGCCGTCCACGTTGACGCGCTGGCCATCCACCCCGACGAACACCTGACCATACTCGTTGGACTCATACTGCGAGTTCATGATCATGCGGAAGGAGAAGGTGTAGGACGCCGCCGTCGTGCCTTCCGGAATGGTAACCGTCGTCGTGTAGCCGCCCGACATGCTGCTGATGGAGGCATTGTCGATGCCGCCCAGCTTCACCACCATATTGCCGCTGCTGTCGATATAGCCCGAGGAATAGGCGTCACCCTGGCTCGGATTCTGATTGGTCGGGTCGTCGCCATAGCCGTAATCGGTCCGGGCCAGGCTGGTGGTGTCGGTCTCGGTCGCGGTGACGATGGTGGTGGTCGGTGCGCCGGGTTCGGCCTGACCGGTCCCGTTATCGCCATAGATCACGTCATCGCCGGCGCCGCCATGGAGCTGGTCATCGCCTTCATTGCCGTAGATCGTATCGTTCCCGTCACCGCCGAAGATGGTGTCATTGCCATCGGCCCCGTCACCGGCAACCGTAATGATTTCTTTGCCGAAGATCACATCGTTGAAATCATGGTCGCCGCCATACCAATCTTCGAACTCCACGCCATCCGGCTGGACATCGACATAGCTGTTGCCGTCGCTGTTCAGATCGCTGTCGGAATACAGCGCGTTGATGCCCTGGCCTGAATAATTGCCGACCAACGGCTGACCATCGACCGAGGCAATCCAGTTGCCGGCGCCATTCTGCGCGAAGGTGACTTCCGCACCATTCTGCAGGCTGGCGTTCAGATCGCCGCCATCGGGGATGACGAAATATCCGATCCGATCCGGTGAAACGCCGGGCTCGTTGACGACATAGGTGGTGCCGGAGGCGGTTTCCTGGATATCGGCGAAGATGATCTTGCCGCTGACCGGGTTCCCGTTCTCGTCCATCACATAATAGCCAACCGAGTTGTTGTTGGCCGAGTTGGTCGACGCATAGGTGAGCTTCACCGCCTGTTCGGTGCTGCCCGAGGTCGAGCCGCCACCGATCAGAAGATCATCACCGGCATTGCCATGGATGGTGTCGTTGCCGGCCCCGCCGGTGATGGTGTCATTGCCATAACCGCCCGAGCCGTCGATGGTGACATCGATGGTGGCCGTGCTGCTGGCGACATTGTCGCCAGCATTGGCGTCGCCATCCGGGTCCACATCAGTTGCGGTGGCCGTCACCGTCAGCTGGAAGTCGGCCGTATCCGGCGACACCGTCACGGTCAGGCCTTCCAGATCGACCCCGGTCAGATCCGCCACGCCATTGGTGATGGTGATGACCACCCCTGCGGCATCGGTCAGCACGGCCCCTTCCGGGAAGCCGGAAACGCTGAGCGCCAGGCTCTCCGACCCGTCCACATCCGTCACCGCCGCCGAGATCGTCAGCGGAATGGTGACATCGGCCACCGGCACATCGCCGATCAGCAGATCGTCGCCTGCATTGCCCGTGATCTGGTCATCGCCCGACCCGCCCTGGATCGTGTCGGCGCCGTCGGTGCCGGTCAGGGTCTGGTCGGCATCCTCGCCCGCCTGGGCAGTGACGGTTTCGGTCACCGTCAGCTCCGGCGCATCAGCGATGGCATTGACCTGCACCACATAGGATTCGGCCGTGCTGGTCGTCGTTTCACCCGACAGCAGGTTGGTGACGATGGTCTGCACCGTCAGCGCCATATCCACGCCGCTATCGGCCGGGGCCTCGATCGACAGCCCCGCCAACTGCTCCGGCGTCACCGTCAAAGTGCCGGAGGAGGTGTCGAGCAGGTTGTCGTCCGCGTCATAGACCTTCGCATCGGCCGGGATGGAGGCCAACACGATCATCAGTGCAACCGCCGCCGTCGGCACCGCGAGCTGGGCCGACAGGCCAAGCGTCACGCGGCCGCCATCTTCGTTCACCTGCACCGGCGCCTTGGTCAGCTGCACCTGGGTCGGTACCGTCGGGCCCTGGAACTCGACCTCTTCCCAATCCTGGACGGTCAGGCCCAGGGCTTCGAAGGTCATTTCCGCGCCGCTATCGGTATTCGGGTCGGAATTGTCGGCAATGAACTGCTTCAGCGCGATGAGTTCCGCAACCTTGGCCGGATCGGTCAGATCATCGGCCGAATAGGTCACGACCAGCTTGTCATAGCCCTTGCCGCCGTCATAGCGCTCACCCTCGCCACCCTGGCCGATGGTGAACTGGCCGGTATCACTGCCATCGCCGCCATAGACGGTGTCGATGCCCGTGCCGCCATCCAGCGTATCGTCACCGGTGCCGCCGTCGAGCGTATCGTCGCCCTGGTTGCCATACAGGATGTCGTTGCCATCCTCGCCATAGATCGTGTCGTTATAGCTTTCCGCCGCCGGGATCGCCCATTCATAGGCGATGGAGGTGATCCAGTAATCCGAGCTGTCGGACGTCGTGGTCTGCCCTTCCGCGTAAGGCAGGGCGGTGAACACGATCTGATCGATGCTGACCCCTTCCGGCAGGTTCAGGCTGACCGTGGTCACATTGCCACCGGTCGGGGCCATGAAATCCCCTTCGGCAACCAGCACGCCGTTCTCATAGGCCTGCCAATGGCCTTCTTCCCCGCCGGTACCCTCATTCTCATAGAGGTTGGCGACGTTGAAGGTGACCTCGGTCACGGGCTTGTTGAAGCTGACCAGCACCTGTTCGGACACGCCCTGGACGGGATTATAGCCCAGCTGGCCTTCAATACCGGACTGCGGCGAACCCCTCACACCGATACCCTCGCCGGCGGTCGAACTGCCGATCTGGATATTGTTCACCGACGCATCGGACAGCGACCCATCCGGATTGACCGAGCGTGCGGTCACCGTGAAATCGCCATCCGTCTCGGCATAATTCGCCGCCGTGATCACACCCGAACCCGTTTCCGGCTCACCGGAGCTTTCACCCGAGGTTTCGGCCGCCACACCGGTGTAGGAGAAGCTCTCCTCAATCGGCGCCCCGCTCGGATGGTTCTCATCGGGATCGGAGGTGTAGGACCAGGTGCCATCGGCACCGACCGTCAGCGTGCCGTACATCGTATTGACGGTCACACCTTCATACGGATCGACCTCGGCGGTCGCCTGTGCGCCACCTTCGGCGGTGTAGGTGATGGCCGAAACCGTGCCGGCGCCCGCCGCGAAGAAGGAGCCGGTAATCGTGTTGCCACCTTCCGCCACGGTCGGCACCGTGCCGTCGCCCTGGTCACCCGGGGTCGGATCGCCACCGATGGACGGGGCCATATCGGTCACCCGCACGGTCTGGCTGCCCGAGATGGGCTGGGCCGGGCCGTCGCCATAGAGCACGTCATCGCCGGCATTGCCGTAGATCACGTCATCGCCGGCGCCGCCGAAGATGGTGTCATCGCCGTAACCCGTGCCACCGTCGATCACCACATCGATCGTGGCGGTGGTGGTGGCAACATTGTCGGCATTGTCGGTGTTGGCCTCGCCCGACGGCTCGCTATCCGTGGCGGTCGCCGTCACGGTCAGCTGGAAGTCGGCCGCATTGCCCGGCACTGTCACATTCAGCCCGGTCAGGTTGGCATTGGTCAGGTCGGCCACGCCATTGGTGATGGTGATCGTATTGCCGCTGCCATCCACCAGCACGGCGCCTTCCGGGAAGCCCGCCACGCTGAGTGCCAGGGTTTCCGAACCATCGGTGTCGTTGAGCGCCGCGGCAATGTCGAGCGCCACGGTCACCGTGGTCACGCCATTGTCGCCAATCAGCAGATCGTCACCGGCATTGCCGGAGATGACGTCGTCACCGGCGCCGCCCTGGATACTGTCTTCGCCCGCACCGCCAGCCAGCGTCTGATCATCCTCGATCGCCGCCGTCACGGTAACGCTCTCCGTCACCTCCAGATCCGGGGCATCGGCCACCGCATCGACCTGCACCGGGGCCGCCATCGGACCCTGGGTATAGATCTCGCCATTCGCCTTTTCCGCCGTCGCGGTCACGGTAATGCCGGTCATATCGACCGCGGAGTCTTCCGGCGGGGTGATTGACAGACCTTCCAGCATCTCCGGTGTCAGGGTCGCTTCGCCATCGACCACCTCGATGGTGATCGGCTGGGCCGCACCCTCGGGCTGATAGGTCAGCACCGCGCCTTCGGGGATATTGGCCAGCAGCAGGGTCAACACCGCCGCCGGCGAGCCATCGGCCAGCGAGGCGGAGATGTTGAGCGCGATGGCGGTATCTTCATCCCCGGCCGACGGATTGACCGACAGCAGGATCTGGGGAACCGCATCCTCGATCTGGAAGGTCAAGGTAGCGGTGTCGCTGTCGCCATCCGCATCGCTCAGCGTGTAGGAGAAGATCTCCGTTGCACCACCGGCCGGGGTTTCGCCATCCGCCGGGGTGTAGCTGTAGCCGCCATTGGCCGACAGGGTCAGCGTACCCTTATCGGTCACCACCTCGACCGAGCCGGTTTCCGGCACCGCCACGCTATGCACCTGGCCATTGCCATCGGTCCAGCTGACCGCGGTCACGGTCGCCCCATCGCTGCCCGCCACATCATTCGACATTACAGTGCCGGTGATGGTTTCACCTTCGGCCACTTCAAACGCGCCGTCATCAACCGCCAGCGGCTGGTCATCGGCCACATTCACCCCGAAGCTGCCTTCGGCGGTGGTGCCGTCGCCATCGGTCACGGTGATCGGGAAGTCCAGCTCGATCGCCTCTTCCGCGCCGTGATCCAGCGGCCCTTCCAGGGTGAAGGTATAGCTCCAGTTACCGTCGGTTTCGGTCAAGGTCACCGTGAAGACCGGCGTTCCGCCGACGGTACCCGTCAGGGTGGTGCCGTCTTCCGAACGGGTCACCACCACCGGCTCACCGCCGGAGGTCAGGCCGGACAGGCTTTCCGGAGCGTCCTCGGAGAAGACGACCGCATCCTCATCGGCCGGCCCATCCTCGCCGAAATCGATGATCAGTTCGCGTTCGACGGAGACCGGCTCCCTGTCGGTATCCGAACCGCCAGGCAGATCGTCCTCGCCAACCGTGATGGTTTCCGCACCCACGCCCGGCTCGCCCGGCGTGCCGATGCTTGGCCCTTCATCGGTATAGCGGAAGGACAGATTGGCCTGCGCGGTATCCCCATCGCCATCGGTGATGGTATAGCGGATCACATCCAGGGCGGAGCCGCCGATGGTTGCCACCGTCTGGTCGGAGACATAGGTCCAGGCCCCATCCGACCCGATGGTCAGTGCACCATAGATGGTGTCGACGGTCACTTCGCCACCGGCCGGAACCGTGGCGGAAACGGTTTCGCCCGCCTCGTTCACATAGCTGATGGCGGTAACTGAAGCGCCGTCAGCCCCCACCTCGTCATTCGCCAGCACCCCGCCGGTGATCTGGGTCACCGTGCCGGGCTGGGTACCGGGCTCCTGTGGCACTTCCACCTCACCCGGATCGGTGCCTTCGCCCGTCACCGTGGTGGAGGAGGTATCGCCGCCATTGGCTTCGGTGGAGGTGACCGTGGTGGTGATGCCCGACAGATCGACCGCCGTGCTGGAGGTTACCGTCAGCTCCGCCGCGCCGCCCGTCAGGGTTACCGTATAGGTCCCGTCCGGATTGGCCGTCAGCGCCTGACCGCCATACATCAGCGTCACACCGGCCGGAACATTGTCGATGACCGCGGAAGACAGTGTCTCGCTGCCATCGGTGTCGTTCAGGCTGGAGGCGATATTGATCGTATAGCTGTAGGTCGTGGTGGTTGTGGTGCCGGTGTTGTCGAACAGCACCGTACCGTCACCCAGCACGATCTTCTCGAAGCCGGAGATCAGCTTGCCGTCGCCGATCGAGTTCTGGATGTTGTCCTTGTTCGCGGCATAATCGGCGGCCGTATAGTCCCGCAGGACCAGAAGGTCATTGCCGTCGCCGCCCTTCAGCGTGGTCTGGATATGGCCGGAATAGTCGAGCACGTCATCGCCCGAACCCATATCGACCGTGCCGCCGGCATTCCATTGATTGGTCGTGCCGACCCGCACGAAGTCGTTGCCAGCGCCCGCATCGATCGTGCCGCTGGAGTTGATGTAGCCGGTGGATTCGAACGCGTCGTCGCCATCGCCCAGCTTGATCTTGGCGTTCACATTGCCACCGACCACGACGTCGTCATTGCCCGACCCCATATCGATGGTTCCGGAATTGACGTTCTCGTCAACCGTCAGAATATCCTCGCCGCCGCCAAGGCTGATATTGGCATTGGTGTTCTGGCCGATATGGACACGGTCCTCGCCTGAACCGGCGGTGATGGTGGCGTTGCTGTTCTGGCTGCCGGCGATATCCAGATCGTTATCGCCTTCACCCAGCTTGATCGCACCATTGGCCGCATTGGTCAGCTTGATGTCGTCATTGCCGGCACCGGCATCGATGCTGCCGTTAACGGAATTGGCCTGCATCCGGTCATTGCCGTCGCCCAGATTCACATTCTGGGCGGTCCCGTCCACACGCAGCGTATCGTTGCCATCGCCCATGCTGATGGAGCCGTTGGTACCATCCGTCAGCCAGACGCTGTCATCGCCCGAGCCCATATTGACGCCGGAGCTGTAGCTGGTGGCGATAATGCTGTCATTGCCGCTGGTGCCGGTGATCGTGCCGTACTGGTTGCCCAGATTGCTGCCCGACAGATTTTCCATGGAAGCAAGGCCGTCCCAGCTTTCCACCGTGCCCGTGGCCGTCGGACCCGTACCGCCATCGCCATAGTTCCAATTACCGCCGCCGGTCGTGACGGTCGACACATCCGCATCGCTGACCGTCACCGTCAGGGACGGGGCCTGCGCCACGGTATCTTCCACCGGCTCTTCCGAACCACCCGTGCCGCCGCCCACATCGGTGGAGGTGGTCAGCGTGTTGCCGCCCGCCTCCACATCATAGACGCCGTCATCATTGGCGACCGGCACATCATCGACCACGGTGACCGAAACGGTCTGCGTCACCTGCGCATCGCCCAGCCCGGATACCGGATCGCCATCGGCATCCACGGCCGCGGCAATGGCCGCCGCATTGGGCGTGCCGGTGATGGTGAAGGCCAGATCAACCGTGTTCTCGCCGCTGGCGGTCGCATGGTCCAGCGTGTCCTTCAGCTCGAAGGTGTAGCTGCCATCGCCGTTCAGCGTAACGGTGAACACCTCGCGCCCATCCGCCGACATCGCGGTCAGCACATTGCCGGTCTGGCTGTAGCTGATCGCCTCGCCCTCGCTGGTCAGCCCTTCCGGACCCGCGATCTGATAATCGAAGTCGGAGAAGGTCAGCTCCGTCGGTGCACCCGCGCCCGGGCCATCCGCACCATAATCAATCGCGGCCAGCACCGTATTGCCGCCCAAACCGGTATCGCCGGTCGCCGTCAGGCTTTCCTTATCGGCATCGCTGCCATCGACCAGATCATCCTCATCCACCGTCACGGAGGTCGAGGAAGATCCTTCCCCATCCGTGGTGTAGCTGAACTGGATTGAATTGATCAGGAAGTCATGACCACCGCCAGCCGGCGCGGTGAAGACAATCGCATCGAAGGGGCCGCCATCATCGGCCGTGACCGTGAAGGCCGGATCGATCTGGTCGGTGACCCCATCAATCGTGCCCTGCCCAACCGCGACGCCATCACGATAGAGCGTATAGGTCGCATCCTCACTCGGGTTCAGCCAGGAATAGGCGATGGTCGCCTCGGTCACCGGATTGTCGAAATCGACATGCAGCTCTTCAGATACGCCATCGGCGTCGCTATAGCCGATTTCCGAATTATCCCCGGAAGCAGCACCCGTCACCCCGAAGCCGGGCGGTGAGGCATTGCTGGATACGAAATCGACCGACTTCTCCGACAGGGACCCATCGGCCAGGATTTGGCGGCCTGTCACCGTGAAGCCGGCATCGGATTGCGCGAAATTGTCGGCGGTGATCGTAACGTCGACCGTTTCCGGCTCACCGCTTTCGAACAGGGAGGCGATGGACGGCACATCGTCCACCACCGTGACGGACACGGTCTGCGTCACCTGCGCATCGGCCAGGCCCGATACCGGGTCGCCGTCAGCATCCACCGCAGCGGCCACCACCGCCGCATCCGGCGTGCCGGTGATGGTGAAGGACAGATTCGTGGTGTTCTCGCCGTCACCTGCCGCGTGATCCAGCGTGTCCTTCAGCTCGAAGGTATAGCTGCCATCGCCATTCAGGCTGACCGTGAACACTTCGCGCCCATCTTCCGATGTGGCGGTCAGCACATTGCCGGTCTGGCTATAGGTGATCGCCTGGCCCTGGCTGGTCAGCCCTTCCGGACCGGTAATCGTGAAGTTCAGATCGGAATAGGCGATGCCGCTCGGCGCGCCTTCCCCCGGACCATCCGCACCGTAATCGATGCTGATCACATCACCCGAGCCGAAGGCCAGATCGCCCGTCGCAGCCAAGGAATCGGAACCATCCGTGCCATCGGACAGATCATCCTCATCCACCGAGACCGACGTCGCCGGCCCTTCCAGCGACACGTCCGAGAAGCCGGCGGGAACATCGTCGACCACATCGACCGCGAAGCTGCCATTGGCGGCGGACCCGTCAGCATCCGTTACCGTGATCGGGAAGGTCAGCGTAATCGCGTTTTCACCGCTGCCCGTCTCCTGATCCAGCGCGCCTTCCAGTTCGAAGGCGTAACCGTAATTGCCGTTGCCATCATCGGTGATCGACACCGTGAACACCGGTTCGCCGCCCACCGTGGCGGTGATCGTGTCACCCTGGATGTCGAAGGCCAGTGCTTCCCCGCCCGACGTCAGGCCAAGCGCCGCCAGCGCCGTCGCGGCCGCGGCCGTGTTGAACACCACGGCATTGCTGCTGGCCGGGCCATCGTTCCCGAAATTCACGTTCAACGATTGGCTGATGCCGGTCGATTCCGGCGTGCCGTCCGACCCGCCCGTCAGATCATCTTCGTCCACCGACACGGTCGGGGCCGCCACATCCGGATCGCCGCCAGCATAGCCGATGGACGGGCCGGTAT
>Ga0209066_10003289_pt1 | contig 18605 bp, 15 predicted proteins | sample All_14_2_FD_187198 | JGI IMG/M metagenome (GOLD analysis project Ga0209066, IMG submission 187198) | Freshwater microbial communities in response to fracking from Pennsylvania, USA - Allegheny Zone_MetaG_DW_15 (SPAdes) (version 2) ... | reverse complement strand
TGGCGAAGCGGATCACCTCGTCCCGGTCGACCTTCTTGGGGCCGAAGGACATGGTGAGCCCCTCGGTGAAGTCTTCCCAATAAAGGCGAGGGCGATCTGCCTGGGTCGTGTTGGTCTGGTTCATGTGGGTTCCTTCAAGCAGATTTGCCAGGCGCCGGCGTGTGGTTGGACAGCCAGGTGCCCAAGAGGACGATGGCGGTACTGAGCAGCATCAACATCGTCACGTTTTCGTCCAGAAACAAGGCGCCCCACAGCATGCCAAAGACGGGGATCAGGAAGGTCACCGTGAGGGCCCGACTGGGGCCGATGCGCTCGATCAACCTGTAGAAAATCAGATAGGCCAGCCCCGTGCACAACACGGTCAGCGCCAGCAGCGCCTGCCAGGCGGTGCCCGGGATGTCGAGCCAGCCCTGGGCGGCCTCACTCAGGCCGACGGTGGGTTGTGGCCCGATCCACAAAGCAGGTCCCAGCAGCAGGGCGCTGGCCATGGCCAAGGTGCCGGCGCTGTTGGCCAAGGGGCTCAGGTCGGCCAGATAGCGCTTGTTGTAGTGCACGGCAAAGGCATACATCAAGGTCGAACCCAGGGCCAATGCCACTGCGCCGAGGGCACCTGGAGCCTGCAACTGGCTGCTGTCAGCGGCCAGCAGCGCGACACCGGCAAAACCCAGCGCCAGACCCAGGGCGCGCACAGGCGCCAGTTTTTCGCGTGCCCAAAGCCAGCCGACCAGGGCGCCCCACATCGGCGTGGTGGCGTTCAGGATGGACAGCAGGCCTGCTGGCAGGCTGCGCGATGCCTGGCTCAAGCCCATGAAAGGCAGGATGCTGGACAGCAGGGCCGCGCCAACCAGTTGGGGCGCATGGCGGCGCAGCGCCGCCCCTTCACCGCCGAGCGCGACCAGCGGCATCAGCATGAGTGCACCACCTGCTACCCGCACCGCCGCCACGCCCAAAGGCCCCACCGCCGGCGTCGCGATGCGCAGAAACAGGAAGGACGCCCCCCAGACGGCAGCCAGGATCAGCAAATCAAACAGGTCACGTGCTTTCATCCGGCCCGATCCTACCGGGTGGCGTCAAGTGGCGTTGAGTACCTCGATTCGCGGGGGTGAGGCGGCACCGCCGTTGCCGAAGTACGCCAACTGTCATGCGAGCCTCTTTAAAATGGCGCGCTGCTTGCTACGGTCAGAGCGGTTCACGAGGCCGCCACCACGGGCAGTCCGTATGATCACCCTCATTCCCAGCTAAAAGGATCACCATGCAAGTCACCGCTTCCATCTTCAAGGCCTATGACATCCGGGGCGTTGTCGGTCAAACCTTGAACGAGGCCGTGGCCGAACACCTCGGCCGTGCATTCGGCACCGAAGCGCTGAAGCTGGGTGAAAAGGCCGTGGCCATTGGCCGCGACGGCCGCCTGTCCGGTCCTTCGCTGACCGCCGCCCTCAGCCGTGGCCTGCGGTCCACCGGCATCAACGTGATCGACCTGGGCGCCGTCACCACCCCCATGCTGTACTACGTGGCAGCCACCCGGGGCGACCAGGGTTGCCACAGCGGCATCCAGGTCACCGGCAGCCACAACCCCAAGGACTACAACGGCTTCAAGATGGTGCTGGCCGGCCGCGCCATCTATGGCGATGACATCCAGGGCCTGCGCCAGCGCATCGAAAAGGAAGACTACGCCTCTGGCGCCGGTACGCTGACCGAAGTCAACATCCTGAGCGAGTACACCCAGCGCGTCGTGGGCGACTGCAAGCTGGCTCGCCCCATGAAGATCGTGGTGGACTCTGGCAATGGCATCCCCGGCGCTTCGGCCCCTGGCATCTTGCGCGCCCTGGGCTGCGAGGTGATCGAGCTGTATTCCGAGGTCGATGGCGACTTCCCCAACCACCACCCCGATCCCTCCAAGCCAGAAAACCTGGTCGACCTGATCAAGGCCGTGAAAGAACACGGCGCCGAGCTGGGCCTGGCTTTCGACGGCGACGGCGACCGCCTGGGCGTGGTCACCAAGGACGGCAACAACATCTTCCCTGACCGCCAGATCATGCTGTTTGCCAAGGACGTGCTCTCGCGCGTGCCCGGCGCGCCGATCATTTTCGACGTCAAATGCAGCCAGCGCCTGGCCGTGGCCATCAAGGAGGCTGGCGGCGTGCCCGTGATGTACAAAACCGGCCATTCGCTGGTCAAGGCCAAGCTCAAGGAACTCAACTCGCCTTTCGCTGGCGAGATGAGCGGCCACATCTTTTTCGGCGAACGCTGGTACGGCTTTGACGACGCCACCTACACGGCGGGCCGTTTGCTTGAAATCCTCAGCAAGGTGGCCAACCCCAGCGCCGTGCTGGACGCCTTGCCTACCAGCTTCAGCACACCCGAGCTGAACGTGGCCTGCGCCGAAGGTGAGCACCACGCGGTCATCGAGAAGCTGCGCCAGACCGCCACCTTTGACGGCGCCGAGCTGACCACCATCGACGGCCTGCGTGCCGACTACCCCGATGGTTTTGGCCTGGTGCGTGCGTCCAACACCACGCCCGTGCTCGTGCTGCGCTTTGAGGGCCAGACCCCCGAGGCGCTTGAGCGCATCCAGAAGCACTTCATGGCGCAGATCCTGGCGGTCAAGCCAGACGCCCACGTAGGCGCTTCGGCTCACTGATTTGACGGCGGCGACGTTCAAGCCCTGGCTGGCGAGGCAGGCCTACAGCCTGTTGCTGCGGCTGGGTACGCCGGCTTATCTGTGGCGGATCTGGTCGCGTGGCCGGCAGGAGCCTGGCTACCGTTTGGCCTGGTGGTCGAGGCTGGGCTTTTACAGCGCCGACTACAAGCAGGCGTGGCGGGATGGCGCCGGGGTGCCGGCGCGCCCAGTGCTGTGGCTTCATGCCGTGTCCCTGGGCGAGGCGAGGGCGGCCGCGCCCTTGCTGCAGGCCCTGCGCCAACAGCGCCCGGACATGCGCCTGCTGCTGACCCACGGCACCGCCACGGGCCGCGAGGCCGGTCGCGCCCTGCTGCAACCCGGCGATGCACAGACCTGGTTTCCCTTCGATACGCCGGGTGCCGTTCGACGCTTTTTGTGCCAGCACCGCCCCAGCGTGGGCGTGCTGATGGAGACCGAGGTCTGGCCCAATGTGCAGCATGTGGCCCAGGCCATGGGCGTGCCCATGGTGCTGGCCAATGCCCGCCTGAGCGACAAGAGCCTGCGCCAGGGCCAGCGCTTTGACGCGCTGCTGCGCCCGGCTGCGCAGGCCTTGAGGCTGGCGCTGGCCCAGACAGCCGACGACGCCAGGCGCCTCACCTTGATGGGCGCACCACAGGTCCAGGTCTGCGGCAACGTCAAGTTCGACATGACCCCTGCACCGGCCTTGCTTGAGCAGGGCCTGCGCTGGCAGCGGGCCTCGCCCAGGCCCCTCGTGCTGGTGGCCAGTTCCCGAGAGGGGGAAGAGACCGGCCTGCTGGATGCCTGGCAAGCGGCCAGCGCTGCAGCATTGTGGGCAAGCGGGGAGGCGGCGCCCAGGCTCTGGATCGTGCCGCGCCACCCCCAGCGCTTTGATGAAGTGGCCGCCCTGATCACCCAACGGGGGCTGAGCCTGTCCCGCCGCAGCACCTGGGCCGACGGCCAGCCCGACGCAGTTGCCCTGCAGGCCGATGTCTGGCTGGGCGACACCATGGGCGAGATGCCCGCCTACTTCGCCGCAGCCCGTGTGGCCCTGCTGGGCGGCAGTTTCGCCCCCCTGGGTGGGCAAAACCTCATCGAAGCAGCGGCCTGCGGGTGTCCGGTCATCATGGGCCCTTCCACCTTCAACTTTGCGGATGCTGCCAGCCTCAGCGAAGCGGCTGGCGCGGCCTGGCGCGTGGCGGACTGGCCTCAGGCGATGTCCCGCATCGTTACATTTTGCAGCCCACATGACTGGGCGGCGCAGTCCCAGGTGGCCCGGGCGTTCGCGCAGGCGCACCGCGGCGCGGCGCAGGCGATGGCCCACTCTATCTGGGGGATATCCTCCCCCTGAGCCGGGGATAACGTTTAGAAACAACTCTGTGCACAATCAACGCATTCGATAACAAGTGAGTGTCCTATGAAGTTTTCAGCACGTTTCGTGACCTTGGCCCTGGCGATGGCGACAGCTGCGTCCCATGTGTCAGCCAAGACTGAAAGCCTGGGCGTGCTCAATTCGTCGGGCACCACGTTTGGCAACACGTTCTTCACCAACTTGCCCGACTTCACCGACTACTACACGTTTTCGATTGCTGACCCTGGCACGGTGAGCGGCACCACGGTCGATACCTCCTACGTGTTGTTTTTCACCAAGGACGTGACGCTCAATTCGCTGACCCTGACGACCGGCAGTTCGTCGACCTTGATTGCCAAGGACACCTCGGCCAACTCGTTCACTTTTTCGGGTCTGAGCGCTGGTAACTACAAGCTGGCCGTCAACGGTTCGGCCTCGGGTTTCCTGTCTGGTTATGGCAGCTACAGCGGCACCATCAAGGCGGTGTCCGCTCCTGTGGCATCTGCCGCACCAGAGCCTGCTGACCTGGCCCTGACTGCACTGGGTCTGGCTGGCGTTGGCCTCATGGTTCGCCGCCGTCGCGCTGCCCGCTGATTGGCGCGCTCATTCAGTATTTGAGAAAACGGACCTTCGGGTCCGTTTGTTTTTGGCGATGGCCAGATTGTCTTGTGAACATAATGAGTTGACCTGCTACCGTTTGGCAGGACACTCAGGAGACCTGTTGGCATGGATTGGTTCAATTGGCCCTCCCGGTATGGCACCGGAAGTCTGCTGCGTGGCGCAGTGGGCCTGACCCTGTGGGCCTTGCTGGCGGCATGTTCGAACAAGGACAAGCCGGCCAATGCCGATGCATCGCAAGTTGTGGCCCAGGTCAACGACAGCGAGATCTCCATCCATCAGGTGCAGACCCTGATGCAAATGCAGCCTGCCCTGGTCAATCAACTGGGTGAGGGTGCTGCGGGCAAGGTGCTGGACAGCCTGATCGAGCAGGAACTGGCGGCGCAAGCCGCCCGCAAGTCCGGGCTGGACACCAACCCCAAGGTCTTGCAGGCCATGGAGCTGGCCAAGCGTGAAGTGCTGGCCCGTGCCTACCAGGACCAGCTCGCCGACAAGGCGGCCCTGCCTGACACCACGGCGGTCGATCGCTATTACGACGAACACCCCGAACTGTTCGCCAGGCGTCGTCAGTACAGCGTGCAGGAAACGCTGGTTCAGGCCACGCCGGAACAGCTCAAACCCCTGCTCGACCAAATTGCCTTGGTCAACAGCGTCGACGCATTGAACAAGCTGGTGGCGGCATCCGGTTTGCCCCACAGCAGCCGCAACAGCGTGCAGTGGGCCGAGGGGCTGGACATGGCCTTGTTGCCGCGTCTGGCCGCGCTTCAGAGTGGCCAGTCGATCACGGCACGTCGGCCGGAGGGCCTGGTGATTCTCACCTTGCTCAACGCCGAGGACGCGCCCGTGTCGCGCGCGCTGGCCGGGCGTGCCATCCAGTCGGCCATCGTGGCTGGCCGGCGGCGTGAACTGATTCAGCAAGGCATGGCGACCCTGCGCCAGTCCGCGAAGATCGAGCGCAAGGGTGCGTTGGCTGCTGCGGCATCGGCTCCCCAGGGCGCCGCTGCGTCGTCACCATGACCCTGCCGGCGCCGGCCGTGTCGGCCGATCGCTCATTCTGGGCGGTCATCCTCATCGGGTGGCTGAGCCTGGCCGCGCCAAGCCTGTGGGATTTCATCTTTGGACAATGGTCGGGCTACAGCCAGGGCCATGAGTTGCTGCTGCTCAGCGTGGCGGCCTGGTTGTTGTGGCGTCAGTGGCCGCAGGTACAGGCCTTGCCGGACCAGGCGGCCAGCGGTCTGGCCATGGTCTCGCTGGGATTGGGCTTGATGGGCTATGCCTTTGGTCGCACGCAGGAGTTCATCCGCATCGAGATGCTGTCTCTTTGGTGGACCAGCCTCAGCCTGTTGCTGGTGTGCAAGGGCCGTGCGGCCTTGCGCCAGACCTGGTTCGTCTGGTTGTTCGCCCTGTTCATGATCCCCATTCCCTTCTCGGTGGTGCTGATGCTCACGGCCCCCCTGAAAGAAGCTGTTTCCGCGGTGGCCACATGGACCTTGAGCGCGGTGGGCTACCCGGTCGGGCGCATGGGTGTGGTCATCACCGTGGGGCAATACCAGTTGCTGGTGGCCGAGGCCTGCGCCGGCTTGCACTCCATGTTCATCCTGGAAGCCATGGGGCTGCTCTACAGCCACTTGCTCAATCACCAGTCCTGGTGGCGCAATGGCTTGCTGGCCGCCTGTGCCATCCCCGTGTCCTTTGCGGCCAACGTGGTACGGGTGATGATCCTGGTCATGGTGACCTACCACTTTGGTGACGCGGTCGGGCAGGGCTTCGTGCACAACTTTGCCGGGCTGGTGCTGTTTGTGGTGGCCCTGGCTTTGATGGGCACCGTGGACACCGTACTGGGTGTGGTCCTGCCCCGCCGTCACCGGCATTGAAGCGACGGCGTACGCCCATGAAAAAAGCCTGGCTACTTGCCTTCCTGATGGCCCTGACGGCGTTGCTCAGCGCCGTCTTCCTGCCTCGCCCTCAGCCCATGGCGCAAGAGCGGGCAGGCACACCGCTGGAGCAGTTGTTCCCTGATCAGTTTGGTGAGTGGCGCCTGGACCCTGGTGCGGCGGCCCTGATTCGGCCCGCTTTCGAGCAGGCCAAGCGCTTTCAGATGTACGACCAGGTGCTGGAGCGTACCTACCTGAATGCAGCGGGGCACCGGGTGATGCTGTCGGTGGCTTACGGGCGCCAGCAGTCTGTGGGGCTGCAGATGCACCGTCCCGAGGTTTGCTACAAGGCCGGTGGCTTCAAGGTGGATGACATCCAGACGGGCAGCCTGCCCCTGCCTGGCTTGAGCCTGCCCGTGACCCGCCTTCTGGCCAGCATGGAGGGCCGCCCGGAGCCCATCACCTACTGGCGCTTGCTGGGCGACGAGGTGGTGGCCGATGAAACACGGTTCAAGCTTCGGCAGTTGTCCCTGGGTGCCAGCGGCGCGATACCAGACGGCATGCTGGTGCGGGTGTCCAGCATCGATGACGACCGTCAGGTGGCCTACAAGGTGCACGAAGCCTTTGTGCAGGCCTTGGCGCTGTCTCTGACACCGGCGCAGCGCGCCCGGGTGCTGGGCCAGCGCTGAGCCGCGCCGCTTAAGCGATCAGGTCTTGCCACTCGGGGTGGCGCCTGAGGTACACCTGCACATAGCTGCACAGCGGCACAACCTTGTGGCCCTGCGCGCGCGCCCAGCCCAGGGCCGTTTTGACCAGGGCGGCCGCGATGCCGCGACCTTCCAGTGCGGCAGGCACGCCCGTGTGCAAGATGCGCATGACGTGGCCATCAAGCTGGTAGTCCAACTCGCAACGCAGGCCCTGGATCTGGGTCTCGAAGCGGCCGATGTCAGGCCGATGGGTGATCTGGATGTCGTCAGGCAAAGGGTTCATGGTGCGCTTGATAAGGATGTGGATCAGATCAGCCCGAGGCCGCCCATCAGGCCGCCACCAGCCACCAGCCAGATGAGCGAGATGCGGGTGCGCCAGACCAGCAAGGCCACGACCACGCTGAGGGCCAGGGCAGATGGCTGCGTTTGCACAGGCGGCGCGAGCAGATAGCCAGTGGCCAGCAGCAGACCGATTGTGACGGGCACCATGCCTGCCTGGAAGGCCTGCACGCTCAGCCATGCCCGCCGGGTGGCCACCCATCGCGAGACCACCAATGTCAGGGTGGTGGACGGCAGCATGATGCCGAGCATGCTGCCCAGCGCGCCGCCCAGGCCCCCGCTGTACCAGCCCATCAGTGCCACGAACAGCACGTTCGGGCCGGGCGCGGCTTGCGCCAGCGCGATCGAGGCGGTGAAGTCAGTGTCATTCAACAGGCCACCGTCCGTCACCAGGCGTCGGTGCATGTCGGGCACCAGGGTGATGGCGCCGCCGATGGACATCAGCGACAGCGCCAGAAAATGCCCGAACAAGGCCCACCAGCGATCAGGCGCCCACATCAAGGGCGTCATGGCCTGCACGGCGTGTTCCACCAGGGTCACGTGGGGGCTCCTGCTCGCTGAGCGCGGTGGCGCAGCAGGGCGTAGGTGCCCAGGCAGGTCATCGAACCCAGCCCCAGCAACACCCAGACCAGCGGCCAACGAAGCCAGGTCATCATGGCAAAGGCGGATGCGGCCAGCGCAGCGCACACCGGCCAGCCCAGCACGTGGTCCTTGATGGGCGCGGCCAGCTTGAGCACGGTGCCCACGATCTGCCCCGCCGCCACGGCAGCGATGCCACCCAGCGCGCCCTTGATCACGCCTTGCACCTGGCCGACGTTGGCGGCCTCGCCCAGCAGCCAGGCCAGGGTCAGCATGAGCACCATGGGGCCGCTGATCATGCCGGCCAGGGCCACGCAGGCGCCCCGCCAGCCAAAGAAGCGGTCACCGATCATCAGCGAGAGGTTGCAGACGTTCGGGCCGGGCAGCACCTGGGCACTGGCCAGCAATTCAACGAAATCTTGCGGTGTCAGCCAGCGGCGGCGTTCGCACAACTCGCGCTGCGTGACGGCCAGCACGCCGCCAAAGCCCTGCATGGCCAGCACGGTGAAGGCCCAGAACAGCTCGCGCAGCGAGGCCGGGCGCGCCAGGGCCTCAACTGGCTGCAACGCAGTCTGCGCGCTGTCAGGCATACACAGCGACCACCTGGTAGCCCAAGGCCGCCAGTTGGCCATCGTGTGTCCACAGGGTCGTTTTTTCGTTGACGTAGCCTTCGCCGGTGGCCAGGGCGTCCTTGTCCATGCGCCAGAAGCCGCTGGGGTCGGTCACTTCGACAGGGCGCAGCTCCAGCGCCCACGAAACCGACGAGGCCGGCGCAAAGCCCTTGAGCTGGCCCAGGGCCGGCGTGGGGCCTGCATCGGCCAGCAGCACGGCCTGCAACTCGGCATCCACGCCCTCGTATTCATGCAGGCGGATGTGGGTGCGGCTGTGCCATTCGCTGGAGCCCGAGAAAGGCACGCTGCCCTCGGCATGGCGGATGTCCATGTGCTGGGTGAAGGCCGGCATCACATTGGGGATGTAAGGCCATTTCATCGAGGTATGGGCATCTTTGGGCACCACCACCTGTTCAGGGCGCAGATGCGGCAGGGCCGACGTGCGGCCTGCGCCAAGCACGCCCAGCAGCACGCCACCGAATTGCTCCGTGCCTTGGGCATCTGCTTGCATCACGTGGGCCTGGATCTGGCGCACGTTCTTGCCTTGCCGCAGCAGGGTCACGTCGACGTGCATGAGGCCGGGTGCGACCGGGCCCACGAAGTTGGTCTGCAGGGCGCGCAGGGGCCAGTCGGCACCACAGACGTCGCGCATGGCCTGAACAACCAGCGCAGACAACAGGCCGCCAAAGGTGGTGCGGCCCTGCTGCCAGTCTGGTGTCACCATGAAGCTGACGCGGTTTTCCTGGCGCTGGCGGCTGGCCAGCAACTGCGCCAGCGTGGTGGTCGGCAAGGCGGATTCGCTCATGGTCAGGCCCATTTCAGTGAGAGAGGGCTCATTATCGAACGATCGTGCTATTTTTGCTTGAACCCATGGATTCGAGCATGTGCTCGATTTGCACAGCCGGTACCGGACGGCTGTAGAGGTAGCCCTGCACGACGTCGCAACCTCGGCTGGCCAGGAAGGCCTCCTGGTCCGGCATCTCGACGCCTTCGGCCACCACGTTCATGCGCAGGCCGTGCGCCATCGAGATCATGGTGGACACCAACTGGCTGTCGCTGTCGTTGCCAGGCAGGTCTTGCACGAAGCTGCGGTCGATCTTCAACTGGTGCACCGGGAAGCGCTTGAGGTAAGCGAGGGACGAATAGCCCGTGCCGAAATCGTCGATCGACAGGAATACGCCCAGGGCATGCAGCATCTGCAGGAACTGCTCGGCGCCCATGCCGGACTCCATCAGCCCGCTTTCGGTGATCTCGATTTCAAGCCTGGACGGCGGCAGCCCGGTGCGGTTGAGGATGCGCGACAGGCGTTCGACCACACCGCCGCGGCGGATTTCGCTGGGCGACAGGTTCACGGCCACGCGGCCAAAGTCCAGCCCGGCGTCCAGCCAGGCCTTGCCCTGGCGACAGGCTTCTTGCAGCACCCATTCGCTGAGGGCCACGATCATGCCGGTCTCTTCCATCACCGGGATGAACTGATTGGGGCTGACCGAGGGCAGGCAGGCATCGGCTTCGGCGGGTGCCCTCAGGCGTACCAGGGCTTCGACGGCGGTGACCTTGCGGTCTGACAGCCTCACCATGGGCTGGTAATGCAGCACGAATTCGCCGTGCTCCACCGCGCGGCGCAGGCGTGTTTCAAGCTGCAGCCGTGAGGTCGCGTCGCTGGTGAAAGCCTCGGTGTAGAAGCTGAAGCTGTTGCGGCCCCGGCGCTTGGATTCGTACATGGCGGCGTCGGCATTGCGCACCAGCTCGGACGCGTCCACGCCATCGGCCGGGAACAGGCTGATGCCGATGCTGGCGCGCACATAAACCTGCTGGCCACCATCCAGGGTGAAAGGCTGGTTCAGCGTCTCCAGGATGGCCGTGGCCACGTGCGCAGCCTGCTGCGGGTGGCGCAGGTGCTCCAGCACCAGGATGAATTCGTCGCCGCCCAGGCGCCCCAGCGTGTCTTCCTGGCGCACGCGCAGGCGCAGGCGCTGGGCGACCTGCTTGAGCAGGCTGTCGCCGGCGGCATGGCCCAGGCCATCGTTGACGGTCTTGAAGTTGTCCAGATCGATGAAGACGACGCCCACCAGCGTGTGGTGGCGTTGTGCCAGGCCGACGGCGTGGGCCAGGCGCTGGTGGATCATCACGCGGTTGGGCAGTTCGGTGAGCGGGTCGAAGTGGGCCATCTTGGCCAGTCGCTCTTCGGTCTGCTTGAGCTGGGTGATGTCGGTGAACACGCCCACAAAGTGGGTCGGGCGCCCGCGCGTGCTCTTGACCGAGCTGACCGACAGCTTGGTCATGAACAGCTCGCCGGTCTTGCGGCGGAACCAGACCTCGCCCTGCCAGGAGCCCGAGCTCATCATCTCGCCACGCATGTCGGACAAGGTCTCTTCAGGCCGATCAGGCAGCAGGAATTCGGGCGAGCGGCCCACCACCTCGTGCTCGTCGTAGCCGGTCAGGGCCGTGAAGGCCGGGTTGATTGACACCAGCATGCGGGCGCGGCTGAGCACCATCATGCCGTCCTGCGTGCTCTCCAGCGCGGCGGCATGCAGGCGCACGCGCTCTTCGGCCTCGTCACGCAGGGACTCGCGGTGCAGGTTGTTGAGCGCGAACGACAGGTCGCTCGACAGGTCCTTGAACAAGGCCAGCTCTTCGGTGTCCTGGTCGTCCACACGCTTGCCCAGCAGGATCAGGTGCCCCACCAGCAACTGCTCGCGGTGCAATGGCACTGTCACGCAGCCCGGGCAGGCTGCCGCGATGGCCTGCTCCGTCCACGCGGGGCGCATGGCGATCTGGCTCAGGTCGCGGGTGCGGAAGGTGCGGCCGTGGCGCAGGGCGCTGTCCAGCAAGGCGTCTTCGGTTTCCTGTTCGAGCAGGGCAAAGCTCAGGCTGTCTGCGCTGGGCAGCTCATCGCCGGCCAAGGCCTCGCAGTGCAACTGGCGCGAACCCGGGGCATCAAATAAGGCGACCCAGGCCTTGCGGAACTGGCCATGGTCCACGGCCACCTCGCAAACCTTGTCCAGCAGCGTTTGCTCGTCCGTCGAGCGCACCATGGCCTGGTTGACATGGCTGAGGAAGTCATACATCCGCGTCTTGCGGCGCAGGCGGTGTTCGATCTGGCGGCGCGAGGTGATGTCCCAGATCATCCAGACGACTTCATTGGTGCCGGCAACCGGCGCGCAGCGACTGTCAAAGTGCCGTCGCTCGCGGTTGATCGGGATGGTGAAGGTCAGCGCCTGCGTCGAGCGCGATTGCAGCGCCTGCCGCAGGACAGTCATGAAGCGTGCGGCCATGTCGGCTGGGAACAGGTCGTTCAGGCCCAGCCCGATCAACAGCTCGGGCGGGCGGCCCAGAAGCGGCAGGTTGCTGCCGTAGATGTCCAGGTAGTGGCCATGCTCGTCCATGTGAAAGGCCAGGTCGGGCAGCACCTCGGCAAAAGCGCGCAGTTGCGCTTCACGGGCCTTCAGCTTGTCAGTGGCCTGCTCGCGCTGCCTGTGGGCCCGGGCCATCAGGGTCAGCAACAGCAGGGTGATGCCGCCGACCAGCCCCATGTTGATCTTGTCCAGGCGGTGCTGTGCACGGGTCTCGTCGTGGAGTTCCTGCGTCCAGTTCGATGCCGCTGTCATGGCCGCGGCGTCGACCTCGGACAGCACCTGCTGCAACTGTCTGGCGTTCAACGCCGGGGGTGTTTGCAGTCGTTGGTGCAATGCCTGGCGCGTGCGTTCCAGCTTGCTCAGCAGGTGCTGCAGCGGCACATGCAGGTCGGGCGGTGCCATCTCCAGCAACTGCCGGGCGGTGCTGTAGGCCTTGGTGGCGGGCTCGTCCACCATCTGGGCGTTGATGTCAGTCTGCCCCAGCGCGCGCTGCTCGGCCAGCCACAGGCTTTGCCGGGCCTGGAACTGCGTTTCGGACAGCAGTGTGTCGAACACATGGGCACGCTCTTGCAGCCTTTGCCAGCCCATGTGCGACCAGGCAATCAGGCCCATGCTGACCAAGGCCAGTGCCGCCACGCAAACCGCAAGCGGCCCGAACCGGCCCAGCGCAGGAACGGGCAAGTAGGCTGTGGCCGGTTGTGACATGGAGGGAGGAATGGCGGCGCTCACGGACTGTTGTCAGGGTGGATGTCAGTATTCGCTTAGCCGGCCAGCTTAGGTGAAAAACCGTCTCATCGGCGATGATCTGGGCTGGCAAGCGGGCTCTCCCCCTCACAGGGGGGTGAGCCTGCCGGTCATCGTTCACGTTCTGGAGTCCGCTTTCCCATGCCCAACGCCCAGGCCTATGTGCCCGTCCATCCTGCCGAGTCCAGGTTTTTGCCTGTTCGGGGTTTGCAACACCATGTGCTGGTCTGGGGTGACACAAGCCAGGCCACCCCCGAGCAGCCCTTGCTGGTGATGGCCCACGGCTGGATGGACGTGGGTGCGTCCTTCCAGTTCATGGTTGATGCATTGAGGCAACAGCCCGGCTGGGAAGACCGGCCCATCGTCGCCATCGACTGGCGTGGATTTGGCCTGACCGATTGCCCGAATACCGATAGCTATTTTTTCGCCGACTACCTGGGTGACCTGGACGCCTTGCTGGACCAGTTGGCACCAGGCCAGAAGGTCGACCTGCTGGGCCACAGCATGGGCGGCAACGTGGTCATGCTGTATGCGGGCGTGCGCTCGGACCGCATCCACCGCCTGATCAACCTGGAGGGCTTTGGCCTGCCTGCCACCGAAGCGGACGAAGCCCCCGAGCGCTACATCAAGTGGCTGGACGAGATCAAAACGCCCAACAAGCTCAAGGACTACGCCACGGTGGAAGACGTGGCCAAGCGCCTGCAGGCCAATAACCCTCGTCTGCGCGAACCGTTTGCCATGTGGCTGGCCCGGCACTGGGCGCGCCAGGATGGCGAGCGTTGGGTGATCAATGCCGACGCGGCCCACAAGCGTCCCCAGCCCTTCCTGTATCGCGTTGAAGAAGTGCGTGCCTTCCTGATGCGCATTCAATGCCCTGTGTTGTTCGTGGAGGGTTCTGAGACGCTGTATTTCATGTTCTTTGGCGGCAAGTTCACCCACGAAGAGTTCCGCGAGCGCATCAAACTGGTCCCTGATTTCCGGCTGGAAACCATCAAAGAGGCCGGTCACATGCTGCACCACGATCAGCCCGAAGAACTGGCCGTGCACATTGCCCGATTCTTGCAAGCGCCAGAACCGTCTGCCGCGTGAGAAAATAGCGCATCTGAAAAGGCTCCAGTCGCAGACTGCCGGGCCTTTTCGCCTTGATCACCGAACAAGAGACTGCGTCAGCAGAAACACATGGACATCGAACTCGTCAACGCCCTGGGCACGCAAATCGCCGACCTGACTCAGCGCACCGCTGAGCTTCGGAGGTATCTTTGACTGGGATGAAAAATCCCGCCGCCTGAGCGAAGTCAACGCCGAACTCGAAGACCCTGCGGTCTGGAACGACCCCAAGCGCGCCCAGGAGCTGGGCAAAGAGAAAAAGGCGCTTGAAAACGTGGTGGTGACGATCGCCGAGCTGGAATCGGGCCTGTCCGACAACGCCGAGCTCTACGAGATGTCCAAGGCCGAAGGTGACTTTGACGGACTCCAGGCGATCTCCGATGAGGTGGCAGCACAAGCTGCCCGCGTGGGCGAGCTCGAATTCCGCCGCATGTTCAACAACCCGGCCGACCCGCTGCCCGCCTTCCTGGACATCCAGGCCGGCGCCGGTGGTACCGAAGCCTGCGACTGGGCCAGCATGCTGCTGCGCCAGTACATCCGCTACGCCGAGCGCAAGGGCTTCACGGCCACCGTCGAAGACATCACCGACGGCGACACGGCCGGCATCAAGAGCGCCACCATCAAGGTCGATGGCGAGTACGCCTTTGGCCTGCTGCGCACCGAAACCGGCGTGCACCGCCTGGTCCGCAAGTCGCCGTTCGACTCGTCCGGTGGCCGCCACACCAGCTTTGCCAGCGTCTTCGTCTACCCCGAAATCGACGACACGATCGAGATCGAGATCAACCCGGCCGATGTGCGCACAGATACCTTCCGCGCCTCTGGTGCGGGCGGTCAGCACATCAACAAGACCGATTCGGCCGTGCGCCTGACCCACATCCCCACCGGCATCGTGGTGCAGTGTCAGGATGGCCGCTCGCAGCACAGCAACCGCGATGTCGCCTGGAAGCGCCTGCGCTCGCGCCTGTACGACCACGAGCTGCGCAAACAGCAAGAAGCACAGCAAAAGCTCGAAGACACCAAGACCGATGTGGGCTGGGGACATCAGATCCGCAGCTACGTGCTGGACAACAGCCGCATCAAAGACCTGCGGACCAACGTCGAAATCTCCAACACCCAGAAGGTGCTGGATGGTGACCTCGACCAGTTCATTGAAGCCAGCCTCAAACAAGGCATCTGACAAGGATTGCTATGCGTGAAGGTACCGCCCCCCTGATTCGCCGCGAAGACTATGCGGCCCCCGCTTTCTGGATCAAGACGGTCGACCTGACCTTTGATCTGGACCCGGCCAAGACCCTGGTCATCAACAAGATGACCATCGAGCCCAATCCGGCGCAAGCCGGTGCGCCCTTGCGCCTGGATGGTGAGGACATCACCCTGACCCGCGCCATGGTCAACGGCGAACCGGTGTCCTTCCGCTTCGAGAACCAGCAACTGGTGCTCGAAAACCTGCCGCAAGAGCCGTTCACGCTCGAGATCCGCAACACCTGCGCGCCCGAGAAGAACACGCAGCTGTCAGGCCTGTACACCAGCAGCGGTGGTTTCTTCACGCAGTGCGAGGCCCTGGGCTTTCGCCGCATCACCTACTTCCTGGACCGCCCCGACGTGATGGCCACCTTCAAGGTGACCCTCAAGGCCGACAAGCTCAAGTACCCCGCCTTGCTGTCCAACGGCAACCTGGTGGAAGAGGGCACCATCGACGGTGGCCGCCACTATGCCGTCTGGGTCGACCCGCACCCCAAGCCCTGCTACCTGTTTGCCTTGGTGGCCGCCGACCTGGTGCGACGCGAGCAACGCATCCGCACCCGTGCCGGCAAGGACCACCTGCTGCAGATCTATGTGCGCGCCGGTGACCTGGACAAGACCGAGCACGCGATGAACTCGCTGATCGCCTCCATTGCCTGGGACGAAGCCCGCTTCAACCTGAGCCTCGATCTGGAGCGCTTCATGATCGTCGCCGTGAGCGACTTCAACATGGGCGCCATGGAGAACAAGGGCCTGAACATCTTCAATACGAAGTTCGTGCTGGCCAACCCCGCCACCGCCACCGACGTTGACTTCGGCAACGTTGAAAGCGTGGTCGCCCACGAGTACTTCCACAACTGGACCGGCAACCGCGTGACCTGCCGCGACTGGTTCCAGCTCTCGCTCAAAGAGGGCCTGACCGTCTTCCGTGACCAGCAGTTCAGCCAGGACATGGCCGGCAGCCAGAGCGCCCGCGCCGTCAAGCGCATTGAAGACGTGCGCACCCTGCGCCAGTTGCAGTTCCCCGAAGATGCAGGCCCCATGGCCCATCCGGTGCGCCCTGACAGCTACATGGCCATCGACAACTTCTACACCGCCACCGTGTATGAAAAGGGTGCCGAGGTTGTGCGCATGATGCACACGCTGGTGGGCTCGGAAGGCTTTGCCAAGGGCATGGCGCTGTACTTTGGCCGCCACGACGGCCAAGCCGTGACCTGCGACGATTTTGCGCAGGCCATTGCCGACGCCAACCCGCAGTCCGATCTGAACGCCAAGCTCTACCAGTTCAAGAACTGGTATGCCCAGGCAGGTACACCCCGTGTCTCGGCCCAGGGCCAGTACGACGCGGCCAACCAGGTCTACACGCTCACGCTCAGCCAGCACAGCTTGCCCACGCCCGGTCAGCCCAACAAGTACGCCTATGTGATCCCCGTGGCCATGGGCCTGGTGGGCGTTGATGGCCGCCACATCAACCTGCACCTTGGAGGTCAACTGAATCCGCTGGGCCATGACACGGTGCTGGTGCTCAGCGAGTTCACGCAAACCTTCACGTTCGTGCATGTGCCGGTTGAGCCTGTGCCGTCGCTGCTGCGTGGCTTCTCCGCCCCGGTGGTGCTGGAAGCCGAACTCAGCGACGACGCGCTCTTTACCCTGCTCAGCCACGACAGCGACCCCTTCAACCGTTGGGAGGCTGCACAGAAGCTGGCCTTGCGCCGTTTGCTGGCCGCGGTCACCGGACAAGGCCATGCCGAACTGGACGCCCGCTTCGTGCATGCCTTGCGCGACGTGCTGCGCAGCCCGGACCTCGACGCCGCCTTCAAGGACCTGGTCTTGACCTTGCCGAGCGAAGCCTACGTGGCCGAGCAACTCGAGGTGGTGGACCCGCAGCGCATCCATGCCGCACGTGAAAGCATGAAGTTGCACCTCGCACATGCCTTGCACGATGACTGGATCTGGGCCTTCGAGCACCATCAGGACAGCGGTGGCTACTCCCCTGATCCCATCAGCGCTGGCCGCCGTGCCCTGGTCAACCTGTCCTTGAGCATGCTGGTGCTCGATGGCGCCACACGCCACAACCCGATCTGGACAGGCAAGGCCTACCAGCGCTTCAAGGACGCCACCAACATGACCAATCGACTGGGTGCCTTGTCGGCCCTGGTCAACAGCCAGTCTGAGTTGGCCCCGGCGGCGCTGGCGCAGTTCCACGAGCAGTACAAAGGCGAGGCTCTGGTCATCGACAAGTGGTTTGCGCTGCAGGCCACTGCGTCCGAGAAGGACGGCAAGGTTTTCGCCCGTGCCAAGGCCCTGTTGCAGCATCCGGACTTCACCCTGCGTACGCCCAACCGCGCGCGCAGCCTCCTGATGGCGCTGTGCCAGATGAACCCGGCCGCCTTCCACCGCACCGACGCGGCCGGCTATGTGTTCTGGGCTGATCGGGTTATCGAGATTGACGGCATCAACCCGCAACTGGCTGCACGCCTGGCCCGCTCGCTGGACCACTGGCGTCGCCTGGCCGAGCCCTACCGCACGGCGGCCCGCGAGGCCATCAGCCGTGTCGCCGCCAAGGTCGAGCTGTCCGACGACGTGCGCGAAATCGTCACGCGCGCGCTGCAGGATTGAGCCTCTAGCCGCCGCATCACTTTCAAACTTCACCATCCAGTCATCATGTCCAAACGCATCAGCCTCACGCAGTACCTGATCGAGCAGCAACGTGGCCCAGCCCAGTTGCCCGCCCAGTTGCGCCTGCTCATCGAAGTCGTGGCACGTGCTTGCAAAAGCATCGCCATCAGTGTCAACAAAGGCGCCTTGGGCGATGTGCTGGGTACGGCCGGCAGCGAGAACGTGCAGGGCGAAGTCCAGAAGAAGCTGGACATCATCGCCAATGAGGTGTTGATCGAGGCCAACGAGTGGGGCGGCCATCTGGCCGGCATGGCATCCGAAGAAATGGACGACATGCATGCCGTGCCGCTGCATTACCCGCAAGGCGAATACCTGCTGCTGTTCGACCCCCTTGATGGCTCCAGCAACATCGACGTCAATGTGAGCATTGGCACCATCTTTTCGGTGCTGCGTCACAAGGGCGGCGAGGTGTCCAACGCCAGCTTCCTGCAGCCTGGCGATGAACAGGTCTGCGCTGGCTATTGTGTCTACGGCCCTCAAACCACGCTGGTGCTGACGGTGGGGCAAGGCGTTGCCATGTTCACGCTTGACCGCGAGCAGGGCTCTTTCGTGCTCACGCAAGACCAGGTCAAGATCCCCGAGGACACCAAGGAGTTCGCCATCAACATGTCGAACATGCGCCACTGGGCCGAACCGGTCAAGCGCTACATCGACGAGTGCCTGCAAGGCAAGGAAGGCGTGCGCGGCAAGGACTTCAACATGCGCTGGGTGGCCTCGATGGTGGCCGATGTGCACCGCATCCTGACCCGCGGTGGCGTCT
>Ga0209066_10003288_pt1 | contig 18605 bp, 17 predicted proteins | sample All_14_2_FD_187198 | JGI IMG/M metagenome (GOLD analysis project Ga0209066, IMG submission 187198) | Freshwater microbial communities in response to fracking from Pennsylvania, USA - Allegheny Zone_MetaG_DW_15 (SPAdes) (version 2) ... | reverse complement strand
AGGCGTCCAAGCCTGCCGCGAAGCCCGCGCCGGCGGTGCATGCCGCAAAGCCCGCCCCGCCCGCGGTGCCAGCCGGCCTGAAAGAGGCGAAGACGCAACTCGTCGCCTTCGACGCCTCGCCCTTTCCCTACCGCAGCATCGTCCCGGGGACGACGAAGCCGTTTCTCGATGCCCGCGACGGCAAGCGGCGCGGCCACACGACGGGACGCGGCGACGTCTACTGGGAGGAGACGACCTACAGCGATCGCCGCTCGCTTCTCTATCTGCCGCAGGGGTTCGATCCGTCGCGGCCGGTGATGATCCTGCTGTTCCTCCATGGCCAGGGCGCCACCCTCGAACGCGACGTCGTGCTGCGCCAGGCCGTGCCGCGGCAGGTCGCCGAGTCGGGCAAAAACATCGCGCTGATCGCACCGCAACTCGCCTACGACGCCTTCGATTCGAGTGCCGGCAATTTCTGGCGCGGTGGACACTTCGCCCGCTACATCGACGAGGCGGCGGAACGGCTGATGCGCCTCTATGGCGATCGCAAGGCCGGCAGAGGCTTCAATCTCGCGCCCGTGACGATCGCCGCCTACAGCGGCGGCTACCTGTCGGCGGCCTACGCGCTGGAGCGCGGCGGCGCCAACCATCGCGTGAACGGGCTGATCCTGCTGGACGCGCTCTATGGCGAGGAGCCGAAGTTCGCCGCCTGGTTCGCGGCGCGCCGCCGCCAGGCTTTCCTGCTCAGCGCCTTCACCGACTCGACCCGGGAAGAGAATGCGACCCTGCAGGGGCTGCTGAGCAAGCGCCGCATTCCCTTCACCCGCTCGCTTCCGAAGACCCTGATGCCGAATACCGCCTGCTTCGTCGGCCCGACGGGGGGACTCGACATGCATGGCGATTTTGTTACGCGCGCGTGGCAGCCGGACCCTTTGAAGCAGGCGCTCGCGATGATTCCCGGATACGACCCGGTTCATGGTAAAAAGAGCGCATGAACGACCCGCTGCGCCAGGAGCTCCTGGAAATCTTCGCCGGCCGCGCCACGCGGCGTTACGGCCTGTCCGACATCAACCAGCTGCAGCATGCGTTGCAGTCCGCAGCGCTGGCCGAAGCCGACGGCGCGCCGTCGGCGACCGTGCTGGCCGCCTTGCTGCACGATGTCGGGCACATGATCCACGGGCTCGGCGAAGACCCGGCCTCGCAGGGTGTCGACGACGTTCATGAGGAACTTGGCGCGCAATGGCTGGCCGAGCGTTTCGACCCGGCGGTGAGCGAGCCGGTTCGACTGCATGTCACGGCCAAGCGCTACCTGTGCACGGTCGAATCCGACTACTTCGGCAAGCTGGCGCCCGATTCGGTGCGCAGCCTCGAGTTGCAGGGTGGCCTGATGTCGCCCGACGAGGTCGAGGCCTTCCGCGCCAATCCCTATCACGCCGAGGCGGTGCGGCTCAGGCGCTACGACGAGGAAGCCAAGGACCCGCACGCGCGTACGCCGGACTTCGACCATTACCTGCGACACGTCCCGGCCTGCCGTCGCACCTGAACCGGCATGATCTCCCGTTCCGACGTCGAGGCCGCGTGGGGCCTGATCCGGCCGCATGTGCGTCGTACGCCGGTCATCGAACTCAGCGCTGGCTCGCTCGGCGTGACGGCGCCGTTGGCGCTGAAGCTCGAATCGCTGCAGGTCAGCGGCTCGTTCAAGGGACGCGGTGCGTTCCATAAGCTGCTCGCCTCGACGGTGCCGGCGGCCGGCATCATTGCGGCCTCGGGCGGCAATCACGGCGCCGCCGCGGCCTATGCCGCGCGCACCCTGGGCCACAAGGCCGAGATCTTCGTGCCGACCATCGCCGCGCCGGCCAAGGTGGCGCGGCTGCGCCGCTACGGGGCGGTCGTGAACCAGATCGGTGCCGTCTATGCCGAGGCGCGGGCCGCGTCCGAAGCCCGCGCCGCCGAAACCGGCGCGCTGATCGTGCCGGCCTATGAGGACGAGGTCGTGTTCGCCGGCGCCGGCAGCGTCGCGCTGGAATTCGCCGAACAGGCGGCGTTCGACACGCTGCTGATCGCCGTCGGCGGTGGCGGCCTGATCGCCGGCTGCGCCGCCGCGATCGGCGCGGGGAAGAAGATCGTCGCCGTCGAAACCGAAGGCACGCCGACCCTTCACGAGGCGCTGAAGGCCGGGAAGCCGGTCGACGTGGCGATCTCCGGCATCGCTGCCGATGCGCTGGGGGCCAGCCGCATCGGCACCCCCAACTTCGAGGTCGCGCGGGCGCTGGTGCGCGACTCCGTGCTGGTGACGGACGAGGCGGTTCGCGAGACCCAGCGCGCGCTGTGGGACGAGCTGCGCATCGTCGCCGAACCGGCCGGCGCCACCGGCCTTGCCGCATTGCGCGCCGGCGCCTATCGCCCCGCCCCGGGTGAGCGGGTCGCGACGCTGATATGCGGCGCCAACACCGATCCGGGTTCGGTGGCGTGAGGCAAGATTGAGGTTGAGCCGAAATCTGCTATACTACTTGAAGGTTTCGACGCAATGCGTCGGCCGTGTCTGCCCGTCACGATCGGTCTTCCGCGCCTAAAAGCTCAGCCCGCCCCTATCGATGATGGGGCCGTGCTGCTTCGCTCGAAGCCCGTCGTGTCGGCAGTGCCACCACTCTAGGAAAACGCCAACCACGAACGGTCTCGTCGCGCGCGCCTCCGCTCATTGCGGAAAGTTCGGCGCGCGCGGAGCCGGAGCCGTCGTTTGGCATGTCTCGCAACCATTCCGAAGGAACGAACGATGACCGACCGCAGGGCCGCCGAGATCATGTATCCCAACCAGGGAGGAGACTGGCAGATCGTGCTGATGAAGCATCCGATTCTCCATCGCGGACACGCTTTCCTTGCGCTTGTTCATGGAAACGAAATCGTGAGCGAACTCCATGGCTTTGGCTACTCGAAGAACACTGGCGATCGCCAGACGCTCGCCACCGACGGAGCAGATCTGAGAGGCGAAGAAACGCGCACCAACCTTGGCACTGAGCCTCTGGGGATCCTCAAGGCTGGCAGCCGGGAAGAAATCGAGAAAATCTGGGCCAAAGGCGCCGCTGCGGCGTCAGCTATCAACAAGGGGAAATTCGACTACAAAGCCCACGATCCATCGTACGAGCTCGGCACCGATGGCGGCCAGATCCAGAACAGCAATTCGGTCGCCTACACGATCTCCAAGGCCATGGGAGTGGAGGCCGACGCCGACCGCGTTTTGCAGGAAAAGAATGAGAGTCGCCGTTTCTCGGGCTGGAATCGCGACCTGCTCGATCCGAAGTACGCGCGGTACGTAACGCCTCCGGTTTTTCCGGTAAGGGATGCGCCTTGAGGCTCTAGATAATGCAACCATAAGTTGGTGGATCGACAATTTTTCCTCGGCATGCTGTGCGTCTTAGCTGAGGTGCATGGCATGCCGAGATGTATTCGCCCTATCGCGACCATGGTGGCCCTTGTCTTCGCTTCCTCTATGTCGACGGGCTGCATCTATTACCTCCCGATCTGCGACGAAGTTCGCTTAACATATTCCGATTTCCTGGGTCCTTTCCCCGGCCAGTTCCATTACAAGCAACCGGCCAACAGCTGGGTCGAGAGTCCCGGAGCAGCGAACTACCTGCACCGTCTCATCGAAGAAAAAGGGCGGCGGATGCTCGATAGGCAGGATTACGACTGCTCGCCACGGGCTGTCCCAGACTGCGCCGATTGTCTTCAATGCACACGGACGATCCGGAACGTAAGAAGCGACAATTGCAAACGCGAGGGCGACCTGTTCATCCGGGCCTATGTCGGTCCCGGCTCGAACGTGCAGGCCCAGACCTACTGGCGGAAATAAGTCGGGCTCTACTTGGTGACCTCGGTCACGACCGCGCGGTTGGCCTTGCCGGCGCCGTCGCTGAAATCGTAGCGGATGGCGAACTTGGCGGCCGGCGAGATCCACCAGCGCGAGATGGTGCGCTGGCCCTTGTCGCCGGTCTCGTTCATCTCGATGAGGAACGTGTCGATCATCTTGTCGCCCGGCCCGGTGCGCCGCTCGTAACGCACCACCGCGAATGTGTAGGTCCAGCTCGTGCCGCCGGCCCGGTAGCTCGCTTCGATCTTCTTGCCGACCTCGAGCGGCCACAGGCGCTCAGGCCGCAGGGCGGCGAGATAGGCGGTGAGGTCGGCGCCATCGGCCGACGGATTGTCGAACAGCAGGGCGCGCAGCTTGAACGGCTTTCCGCCCACGCGATCCATCAGGCAGTCCGGACCCTCGCGCCCGCGTGCCACGACCTTGACCCCGCTGTCGTAGGTGAAGGTCGTGCCCGGGTCGGGGCAGGCGAACTCCATGGTCTGGGCGGAAGCGGCGCCGGCGAAGGTGCCGGCGGCAAGCAGGGCAGCGACGAGGGCGGGCAGTCTCATGCCCCGGATCATAGCCCAATCAGACGAAATGGCACGCCGCCTGCGCGCCGTTGGCGACCGGACGCAGCACGGGCTTCTCGGCCCGGCAGCGGTCCTGGGCCATCGGGCAGCGGGAGTTGAAGGGGCAGCCAGGCGGCGGGTTGAGCGGGCTCGGCAACTCACCCTGCAGCACCGTGCGCTGGCGGGCCCGGGCGAGCTTCGGGTTCGCGATCGGTGCCGCCGCCAGCAGGGCCCTCGTGTAGGGGTGCTGCGGGCTCTTCCAGATCTGGTCGCGGCCGCCGACCTCGAACAGCATGCCGAGATACATCACCGCCACCCGATCGGCGATGTGCTCGACCACGCTGAGATCGTGGCTGATGAAGAGGTAGGAGACGCCGAACTGGCTCTTCAGGTCTTCCAGCAGGTTGATCACCTGCGCGCGCACCGACACGTCGAGCGCCGAGACCGGCTCGTCGCAGATGATCAGCTTGGGGCTGAGGGCGAGCGCGCGGGCGATGCCGATCCTCTGCCGCTGACCACCGGAGAATTCGTGCGGGTAGCGCTGCTTGGCGTCGCTCGGCAGGCCGACCCAGCGCAGCAGGGTCTCGACCCGCTCGGCCGTGGCCTCGGCCTTCCAGCCGGCCAGGACCAGCGGCTGGGCCACCGAGCGGCCGACGGTCGAGCGCGGGTTCAGCGACCCGTAGGGATCCTGGAAGATCATCTGCACCTTGCGGCGCATCTCGCTGAGCTGGTCGCCGTTCAACGGCGCGATGTCGACCCCCTCGACCACGATCTCGCCGCCGCTGACCGGCACCAGCTTCATGATCGCCTTGCCGAGCGTGGACTTGCCGCAACCCGACTCACCCACGAGACCGAGAGTCTCGCCCACGGCGAGATCGAGGCTGACGCCGTTCACGGCGCGTACGACGCCGCCCGCGGTGTTGAACTGGACGCGCACGTCGCGCAGGGAGAGCAACGACATGGTCAGCCTCCTTCCGCCGCGAAGCAGGCGACGAGACGGCCCGGTCCGGGAGCCGTGAGCGCCGGCTTCTCGGTGAGGCAGCGGTCCATCACCCGCTTGCAGCGCGGGGCGAAGGCGCAGCCCTGGGGCAGGGCGTTGAGCGGCGGCACCATGCCGGGAATGTCGGCCAGCCGCTCGGCACGCTCGGCACCTGGCGTCGGCGTCGCCCCGATAAGGCCCACCGTATAGGGATGCAGCGGATTCTCGAACAGCTCGTCGACCGAGGCTTCCTCGACCTTGCGGCCGGCGTACATGACCACCACCCGGTCGGCCGTCTCGGCGACGACGCCGAGATCGTGGGTGATGAAGATCATGGCCATGCCGGCATCGGCCTGCAGCTTCTTCAGCAGCGCCAGCACCTGGGCCTGCACCGTGACGTCGAGCGCCGTGGTCGGTTCGTCGGCGATCAGCACCGACGGGCTGCAGGCGATCGCCATGGCGATGATCACTCTCTGGCACATGCCACCGGAGAGCTGGTGCGGGTAGGCATCGAGGCGGCGGGCCGCGTCGGGCATGCCGACCAGCTCCAGCAGCTCGTGAGCGCGCACCCGGGCCTGGCCGCGGCCGAGCTCGGTATGGGTCATCAGCACTTCGACGATCTGCTTCTCGACCGTGGCCACCGGGTTCAGCGAGCTGAGCGGGTCCTGGAAGATCATGCCGATCTCCTTGCCGCGGATGTCGAGCATCGCTTCTTCGGGCAGGGGCACGATGTCCCGGCCGTTGAGCTTCACCTGGCCGCCGACGATGCGGGCCGGCGGATCGGGCAGCAGGCGCATGATCGAGAGCGCCGACAGCGACTTGCCGCAACCCGACTCGCCCACGAGCGCGACGGTCTCGCCGGCGCCGACGGTGAGGCTCAGCCCGTCGACCGCCTTCATCTCGCCGCGGCGCGTGAACAACGTGGTGCGCAGGTCGGTGATCTCGAGAGGAAGTGCCGCGCCGCCCATCACCGGTCCCTCAGCTTCGGATTGAGCGCGTCGTTCAGACCGTCGCCCACCAGGTTGAGGCAGAGCACGGTGATCATGATCGCGATGCCCGGGATGGCGCAGATGTACCAGGAGCTGCGGATGAGTTGCCGCCCGTCGCCCACCAGCCGGCCCCAGCTCGCGACGTTGGGATCGCCCAGGCCGAGGAAGGAGACGGCGGATTCGAACAGGATGGCGCCGGCCACGACCAGCGACGAGAGCACGATCACCGGCGGCAGGGCGTTGGGCAGGATTTCCGAGACGATGATGCGGAAGTCGCTCATGCCCATCGAGCGGCAGGCCTGGACGAACTCGCGGTCGCGCAGCGACAGGAACTCCGCCCGGGTCATGCGCGCGATCGGCGTCCAGCTCACGATGCCGATGGCGATCACGATGTTGGTCAGGGTCGACCCCAGGATGACGACGATGGTGAGCACGAAGATCAGGTTGGGAATGGTCTGGAACAGCTCGGCCGCGCGCATCGCGACCTCGTCGACCCAGCCGCCGAAATAGCCGGCGATGGCGCCGACGCCGACGCCGATGATCGTGGCGACCGCGGAGGCGAACAGGCCGATCAGCAGGGTCGCGCGCGCGCCGTGGACGATCATCGAGAGGATGTCGCGGCCCAGCGAATCGGTGCCCAGCGGGAACTCGGGGTCCTCGCCGGGCCACAGCTCGGGAAGGCCGACGATGCGCAGTGGATCGGTCGGGAAGAAGACCGAGGCGAAGATCGCCATCAGGGCGACGACCAGGATCAGGCAGGCGCCGATCAGGGCGCCGCGGTTGCGCGCGAAGCGGCCGAGAAACTCGAAGCGTTGCATCAGCGGATCTCGATGCGCGGGTCGAGCCACATGTAGACGAGGTCGACCGCGATGTTGGCGGCGATGACGACCAGCGAGCCCAGCACCATGATGCCGAGCACGACCGGATAGTTGCGGGAACTCACGCTGTCGAACAGCAGCGAGCCGACACCGGGCCAGCTGAACACGCTCTCGATCACGACGCTGCCGGCGAGCACGGTGCCCATCTGCACGCCCAGGATCGTGACCACCGGCAGCAGCGCGTTGCGCAGCACGTGGTGGATCGTCACCTTGTTGCGGCTGAGGCCCTTGGCGCGCGCGGTGCGCACGAAGTCGAGCTGCGCCACCTCGAGCATCGAGGAGCGCATGACGCGGGTATAGATCGCGGCATAGAAGAGACCCAGCGCCAGGGTCGGCAGGATGAGGTGGTGCAGGATCTCCAGCACGCCGCCGGTCCCGCCGATCTTCATCATGCCGCCGACCGGCAGCCAGCCGAGCTTCACCGAGAACAGCACGATCATCATGATGCCGAGCCAGAAGCTGGGCGCGGCATAGAAGAACATGGCGGCGATCGAGACCAGGCTGTCCCAGAAGGTGCGCACCTTCATCGATGCGACGACGCCGGCCGCCACGCCGATCGTGATGGCGAGGGTGATGCTCGACACCATCAGCAGGACGGTTGCCGGCAGGTGGATCCAGATCGCCTGGATGACCGGCATGTTCTGGCGGTAGGAGAAGCCGAAATCGAAGTGCAGCAGCGCCCAGATGTATTTCAGCAGCTGCATCCAGACCGGATCTTCCAGCCCGTAGGTCTTGCGCAGCAGCTCGACCGTCGCCGGATCGCTGACCTGGTTCTCGGCCGTCATCAGTTCGAGGAAGCTGCCCGGCGCCATCTGGATCAGGCAGAAGTTGATGACCACCACGCCCAGCATCAGCGGCACGGCCTGGATCAGCCGTCGCCGCAGCAGCCGCAGTGCCGCCGTGCGACGGGCGGAACCGCGGAGGGCGGGCGTCGGCGAGACTAGCTCGCCAGCCATAGGTCTCCCCAGCTTGCAGCGAGGAAGTTCGGGTCGTTCGAGTGGTTCTGAACCTTGGTGCTGGCCAGGGTGATCGATTCCAGTTCGACCAGCGGCAGGAGCGGGGCTTCCTGGGCGATGATCTTCTGGAACTCGACCACCAGCGCCTTGCGCTTGGCCGGGTCGGTCTCGACCTTGATGCTGGCGACCAGCTTGTCGACGTCCGGGTTGGAGTAGCCCGAGGCGTTACGGAACGGCACGCCCTTCAGGATTCCGTCGGTCGTGAAGTACTGCGTGGTCGAGGGCACCGGCTCCGACGGATTGGCCTGGTTGGAGATCGCCAGGTCGTAGTCGTAGTCGGTGTAGATGCGCTTGAGGGAGGTCGGCCGATCCGGAACCGTGAGGTTGATGCCGACGCCGACATCCTCCAGCGCCTGCTTCACATAGGCGCCGACCTTGCCGTTCTCCTGGAACCAGCCCGCCGAGAGCAGGTTCAGGGTGAAACGCTTGCCGTCGCCCTTCTTCGGGAAGCCGGCCGCGTCGAGCAGCGCGGCTGCCTTCTTCGGGTCGAAGCCGGTCTTGAACACGTCGGCGGTGTAGAACTCCTTGTTGGGGGAGTAGATCGGGCTCGTGCCCGGTCGCGCGTAGCCGTAGTAGACCGTCTTGGCGATGAACTCGCGATTGATGGCGTGGAACATGGCCTGCCGGACCTCGCGCTTGGCGAACACCGGATTGCGCATGTTGCATTCCAGCGTGGTCGACCAGACCGCTTCCTCGTAGCCCTTGGGCGTGGCCACGAACTTGCCGGTTCCCGTCAAACGCTTGATGTCGGGCGGAGCGACGGGATTGAACACGCCGATATGGATGTCGCCCGCCTCCATCGCCGCGGCGCGACCCGCCGGATCGCGCACGTAGCGGATGATCAGGCGGTCGAGATAGGGCTCGTCCTTCTTCCAGTAGTTCTCGTTCTTCACGTATTCGAAGTGGCTTCCGCGCACCCACTCCTTGAACTTCCAGGGACCGGTGGCGATCGGCGCATTGTTCGCCGGATTGGTGACCGGATCGCTGCCGGCATAGACATGCTTCGGCACGATGTAGGCGACCGGCGAGCAGAGCGTCGAGGCGAAGAAGAACTCCGGCGTCGGATTGTTGTACTTGAAGACCACCGTTTCGGCGTCCGGCGACTCGATGCCGACGAAGTCGGTGAGCGCCGATGCGACCGCATACTTCTTCCAGATCTCGCTGACGGAATAGACGACGTCGTCGACCGTCATGTCCTTGCCGTCATGGAACTTAACGCCCTTGCGAAGCTTCACGGTGTAGGACTTGAAGTCGGCCGCCGGCTTCCACGATTCGGCCAGTACGCCCTCGAACGTGCCGTCCATGTTGCGCTTGGCCAGCCGCTCGAAGAGCTTCGACGAAGAGAAGGTCGGGCTCGAGCCGCCGCCGGCCGGCACGTAGCAGGCCTGCGGCTCGCCGCCGCCCCACGTCGCCACCAGGGTGCCGCCGCGCTTCGGCGTGCCCTGCGCGAACGAGCCTCCCGATGTGCCGACCAGACCGGCGGCGAAGACGCCCGCGCCAAACACGCGGCGTGAAACCTTGATCGTCATGACACCCTCCGTTCCCCAATTCCCACGTCAGACGAAGCAAACTTCATACCGTGTGGTCTAAGCCTGCAGCGTCGAATAGGTCGCACGGCCGATCGCCAGCAGGACCATCTTGTCGTTGAAGACGTCGACATCGACGATGCCGACGCTCTTGCCGTTGCGACGCACCGTGGCGGTCGTGATCAGCTTGGTCTTGATCGCGGGCCGCAGATAGTCGACGCGGAAGTTGATGGTCGGCAGGCCGCGGCGCAGCGCCATGATCAGCGCATAGTCGCCGACCGTGTCGATCACCGCGGCGATCGGGCCGCCGTGCCACTGGCCCGTGCCCTTGCCGCGCTCGAACTCGGGGCGCATCTCGCATTCCATCGTGACGCGCTCCTTCGCCGGGTCCGCCTCGGTGACCTTGAGACCGAGGAAGGAGATGAACGGCGAATGATCGAGCATCGCCTGCAGTTCGGCGTCGCTCAGCGGCTGCAGCGTGTCGCTCATGGCGCCACCACGATCTTGCCGAACACTTCGCGGTCCTCGATCACGCGCAGCGCCTCGCGCGCCTCGGCGAGCGGAAAGACCTTGTCGACGAGGACCTTGAGCTTGCCGCTCTGCACCAGCTCCAGCAGCTTCTCGATGTCGCTGCGCATCCAGCCGTTGGAACCCAGGATCTTGAGCTCGAAGGTCCAGATGAAGCGGATGTCCTCGGTCGGGGCGTAGCCCGCCGTGGCGCCGCAGGTCAGCAGACGCCCGCCGACCTTCAACGTCTTCAGCGACGGCACCCAGGTGTCGCCGCCGGTGTAGTTGACGACGACGTCGACGCCTTGGTCGGTGCCGTTGCCGCGCCGCGTCGGCTTGCCGTACATCGCGAAGATTTCCTTCATGAAATCCTTCTCGATGTAGTTGATCGTCTTGTCGGCGCCGAGTTCGGCCAGGCGCTGGGCCTTGGCGTCGGTGCCGGCGCAGGCGATCACTTCACAGCCGGCCAGCTTGGCGAGCTGCAGGCAGCAGACACCGACGCCGCCCGAGGCGCCGAGGATCAGGACCTTCTCGCCCTTCGCGATGTGGCCGTTGGTGACCATCATGCGCAGCGCCGTGCCGTAGGCCACGGGCAGCGCCGCGGCATCGGCATAGCTCACGCCGTCGGGAATCTTGATCAGCTGGTGGGCGCGCGCCTTGCACAGTTCGGCGAGGCCGCCATGGACCGTCTCGCCCATCAGGCCGCCTTCGACCCGGTTGATCGGATCGACCAGGACGCGGTCGCCCTTCTTCCAGCCGGTGACGCCGGGACCGACTTCCGCGATCTCGCCGGCAACGTCGAGACCCATGATCGCCGGCATCGGCACCTTGATGCCCGGCATGCCGCGGCGGGTGAAGACGTCGTGATAGTTCAGCGACGAGGCCTTCACCGCGACGATGACGTCGCCCTCGCCGGGCGTCGGATCGGGGAAGCTGGTTTCGAAGACGAGGCGGTCCGGTCCACCATGTTCACGGACGACGGCTGCTTTCATTTTTATACTTCTCCAGTTGGGATCTGCTTTGCGAGAACGCGTTTGTCGATCTTGTTGGTGCCGGCGAGCGGCATCTCGTCGACGAACAGCACCCGTCTCGGATGCTGGTAGGCCGGCGCATTGGCCAGCGCATAGGTCTTCACCGCCTGCTCGTCGAGTTCGGCACCGGCCGCCTTGACGACGAAGGCGATGGGCTTGTGGCCCTTGAGTTCGTCGGGCACGGGAATCACGGCCGCCTGGTGGATGCCGGGATGCCGTTCCAGCATCTTCTCCACTTCGCCGGGATAGATGTTCTCGCCGCCGCACACGAACATGTCGTCGACGCGACCGACGAAATAGAAGAAGCCGTTCGCGTCGCGCCGGAAGACGTCGCTGGTGCGGTAATAGCCGTCCGGCGTCATGACCTCGGCGGTCTTGGCCGGCAGCTTGTGATAGTGCGTCATCAGCGCGCCGCACTTCATCTGGAGCTCGCCTTCGTCCTGCACTTCCTGTCCGTCGCGCACGAGGCGGAGCTGGACCTCGGGATGCGGATAGCCGGTCGAGAGGACCGGCTGCGGCAGGCCCTCGGGATGGGGGCCGAACACGACGGGGCCGGCCTCGGTGGTGCCGTAGCCGTTGCTGACCACGGCCTTCGGAAACACCGCATGCACCTGGTCGATCAGCGACTGGGTGACGGGCGCGGAGCCCATGCGCACGGCCTCGACGGCCGAGAGATCGGCGCCGGCCAGCAGCTCGCGCTCGCGCAGCATCATCGCGATCATGGTCGGCACCGACGTCAGGAAGGCGACGCGATGCTTGGCGGCCGCCTCGATGTAGCCGCGGCTCGTGAACTGCGGCAGGAGCACCACGGTGTCGCCGTGCGAGAAGGTGGTCTGGCACATGGCCAGTCCGTTCATGTGATAGAGCGGCGCTGCCACCAGCGCGCGCTGGCCGATCGGCGCCGGCCGCCGCACCCTCTGGCTGATCGCCCAGAGATGCGAATGGTGCGACAGCACCACGCCCTTGGGGCGGCCCGTCGAGCCCGACGTGTAGAGGAACATCGCCGGTTCCTCGGGCTTCATCGGGACGGGCGTGAACGGGCCTTCGTCGAGGAGGCTCTCGAAGTCCCGGTCGAACGAAAGCTTCGGCACATCGTCCGGCGCCAGCGGCAGCCGCGCATCGTCGCCGATCACCAGCTTGGCGTCGCAGTCGCCCACGACATAGGCGACCGTCTCGGCCGGCAGCTTGTAGTTCACCGGCACGGAGACCAGACCGGCCTGCATCGTCCCGAGGAAAGTAAGCAGGAACTCGGCGCGGTTGGCCGACAGGATCGCCACCCGGTCGCCGCGCTGCAGGCCGCGCTTCAGCAGTCCGCGCGCCACGGCGCCACTCAGGCGCAGCAGGTCCGCGTAGGTATAGCGGCGCTCGCCGCCGTTGCCGCCTTCGTCGATCAGCGCCAGGCTGTCCGGCGGCACGTCGCGCGAGATCGCATCGCCCTGATTGTCGTACTTGATCGTCACCATGCTGCGAGTCCCGAAAGTGCCTGGTCGGTGAGCTTCAGCCCGTAGGCGAGCGTGTCCTGGCGCCATTGGCCGTCGAATGGGCAGAAGGCATCCATCATGTCGGCCTGCAGGGTGGCGCGAACGTCGGGATCGAGTCCGTGCTGCCGTCGCAGCCACTGGTCCAGCCGCAGCACGCGCCGCATGTTGACGCCGCGCGTGCCGAACTCGATCACCGCGCCGCACATGTCGCGGGTGCCGAGGAACCGCTGCACGCCGTGGAAGACGAGGCCGGTATAGTTCGGCCGTTCCATGCCGTGCGGCCGCACGCCGTCGACATTCTCCTTGCCCCACCAGTCGCAGGCGCGCGCGAACAGCGGGCCGGCGGGATCGTTGAAGCAGAGGAAGAACGGCTTGCCGTACTCACCGATGCCGGTGTGCCAGTCGATGAAGGCGACGCGCTCGGCACCGGCCAGCGTTTCGGCGACGATGGTCTCCAGCGTGCGGTTGGACCATTCGCGGTCCTTGCCGCCGAACATCAACCCGTCCTGATGCTGGTACTGGCCGCGCGCCAGCGTGTCGAACAGCACGTCGCGACCCTTGCTCTCGGCGAAGCGGTCGAGCACGCCGGCGATCCGCCCATTCTCCGCGTCGGTCCATTCGCGGATCAGCAGGTCGGCATGCAGCGTCTCGTAGTGTGGATTGGCGGGCGCCGGTCCCGCCTCGCGATCGATGAAGTTGCGGTTGAGATCGACGTTGTTCTCGGTCGTGCGCGTGGAATGCGCGAAGCCATAGGGATTGAGGCCGTGCACCAGCACCACGCCGAGCCCGGCCGGCAGACGCGCCGCACCGCCCGCGTTCAGCCAGCCGATCTGCACCGCCGAGCCCGAGAAGCCCTCCTGGCCATGTGTGCCGCTCAGGAACAGCGCTTGTCGCGCCGCCTTGCGGTCGCCGAAGCAGGCGACGTCGATCGCCAGCGGGCCGCCATCGGGGGCTTTCTTCGTGGGGTGCAGAAACGATCGCACCTCGCCCTGCGCGGCCGTGGCCGCCTTGAGAAACTTCGCGCGCGCGTTCGCGTAGCTTGCCGCGAAGCAATCGTAATATTCCATGGTTCCCTTCTCGGGCCGCTCCCCAGCAGCCCCCCAAGATCGTCCCTCAGCCTATTCGATGAACTCCAGCACCGCGTTCAAGGCCTCCCGGGCCGGCACGACCACCCGGCCCGCACTCTGCGTAACACCGCCGATACCGCCGTCCTGCAAGGCACGTGCCGCCTTCGCCGCCGACAGCGTGCGGAAAGTGAGGCCGGCCATGTAGGCCTTTCGGCCTTCCGCATCCGGCACGGCATCCCCGAACTGCGCCTTCAGCTCGTCCTCGGTGACGATGTCGACCCTCGAATTGCCGACCACGACCGACTTGCCGCCCTTGATGTCGCGCACCGCTTCCGGTCCGAACATGTCGGCGTAGAGCTTGGATGCCGCCGCGGGATCGGGCTCGACGATCAGGAAGCGCACGATCGCGACCGTGCCGTTGGCATGATGGCGCCACTCGTCGCGCCACACGACGTCGCGCGTGAAGTGATGGCAGTAATAGACACGGCCGTACGGAACGACGCCCGCCTTCATGCGGACCGTGCGGAAGCGTGCGTCGCGCATCTCGCTCCCGACCTTGACGGGCCGGGTGAACTCGACCGGCGGATCGACCGGTACGCCCGCCTTGCTCAGCGCCTCGTAGGTGACGGCGGAATCTTCCGCACCGAAGACGAGACCGTTCAGTCCGAAGGGAAAGGTGAGCAGATCCAGGCGCCCCGACGTCGCGTCCTTGGGAATCGCGATCAGCTCGAGATAGTCGGTGCCGAACATGGCGAGATGATTCATCGAGCCCAGCGAATGATAGCCGCGCTCGGTGAGCGAGAAGCCGAGGCGCGTATAGACGTCGGCCGCATGATCCATGTCGTTGCGGGCGTTGATGACCACATGGTCGAGCGTCGCTACGGGCAGCTTCATTTCATTCCCCTTCGCCGTTCAGAGCGTATGTCCATATTGGCATAGGCGGCACGTCAGGAATTCTAATATTGGAGGCCGATGCTTTCGTGTACGGAAAATGTTTCCAAGTTTCGCAATCGTCGCGGAAACGAAATCCAATTATCGCCTCCCATCGATCAACCCTGTTTTATGGCCTGCGATTTGCTCGCACTCACGCCAACGCGTTGCGCGAAATTACCTCGCGATAGAACTCGGCACTGAGCTTGGGCGTTCGCTTCTGCGTGGCGTAGTCGACATGGACGAGACCGAACCGGGTCGCGTAACCGTCGGCCCATTCGAAATTGTCGAGCAGACTCCACAGGAAGTATCCGCGCACCGGAACGGCCTCGGCCGTCGCGCGCTGCAGGTGCATCAGGCAGTTCCGGAGATACATCACGCGATCGACGTCGTAGACCTTGCCGTCGGCGACCGGCTCGTCCGCCGCCGACGCGCCGTTCTCGGTGATGAAGATGTCCTTCACCTGCCACAGGCGCGCCGCATGGCGCGGCGCCCAGTAGAGCGCCTCCGGCCCCAGCAGGAGCCACGACGAGGCCATGTGGGGATGCGACGACGGGAACGGCACCGGCGTGAAGCCCGGCGCCGCCTCGCTCGCCACCACGTACTGACTGGGCGCATAGACGTTGAGGCCGACGAAATCGACCTTGGCGGAAATGATCTTGAGTTCCGCATCGGTGAAGCGTGGAGCGTCGCGGCCTGCTTTCGCGAGATAGGCGTCCGTGTAACGACCCTCCATCATCACCGTGAGATAGGGCGCGTTCAGTTCGCGCGTCGCCCGTTCGGCGGCCCTGATGTTCTCGACCGTCTCGACCGCCGGCAGCGCCGTGGCGATGTTCTCGGCGGGCCCCACCTTCGTGCCGCGCCGTCCGCTGGCGCGCACCGCCTGCATGGCAAGGCCATGTGCCAGCACCGCATGGTGACGCACCTGGTTCAGCCGGTCGGGCGGCAGCTTGAGGCCCGGGGCGAAGTTCCCGGTGTCGTGGCCCTGTTCGACGAAGGTCTGCATCTCGTTGATCGTGAACACGTGGCGCACGCGGTCGGTCAGCCGTTCCGCGACGTGGGCCGCGTAGTCGCCGAAGGCCTGGGCGGTGTCGCGCGATTCCCAGCCGCCGCGATCCTGCAGCGCCTGCGGCAGATCCCAGTGGTAGAGCGTCGCGTAGGGCTCGATGCCGGCGGCGAGGAGCGCGTCGACCAGGCGATCGTAGAAATCGAGGCCCTTGGGATTGGCCTTGCCCGTGCCGTCGGGGAAGACGCGCGGCCAGGCGATCGAGAAGCGATAGGTGCGCGCGCCCATCGACTTCATCAGCGTCACGTCTTCCTTGTAGCGACGATAGTGGTCGACGCTGACGTCGCCGGTCGAGCCGTCGCGGATGCGGCCGGGCTCCCGCGTGAAGGTGTCCCAGATCGAGGCGCCGCGCCCGTCCTCCCAGGCGGCGCCCTCGACCTGATAGGAGGAAGTCGCGGTGCCCCAGCGAAAGCCGTCGGGAAACCGGGCGCCACGCGGCAGGCTCTGGGCCGTTCTGGACGCCGTGTGGGCCGATCCGTAGGCCACCGCCGCCAGGGCGGATGCGCCCGCCGCAGTGAGGAGGGCGCGGCGTCGGGTCAGTCTGGACGGCATCGAGGGCGGCTCCGGTCGGTCATCGACCGTACGAAGCATCCGCCATGCCAGTCCACCGCGAAGAGGTTACGGCGGTAAGGGGTCGGTTCAGGCGCCCTCGTTGCTCAGCACGTCCCCGAACAACGCCCAGGTCTCGCCGTTGAAGGCCGAGAGCCGGACCGACTGGATGGGATAGAAGTCGGTCGGGCTGGTGTTGATGCGGATGCCGGGCAGCAGCAGGGGAACCTCGAGGTTCTTCATGCTGGCGGCCTGCTTCATCAGGTTCTCGCGCGTGAGCTGGTCGCCGCAGGCGGTGAGGCAGTGCCGCATCGTCGAGGAGACGGCATAGGCATAGACGTTGCCCGAGTCGGCCGGGTTGGCGTCGGGCAGGTACTTCTTCATCCACGCGTCCCATTCCTTGTAGTCCGCGTCGTTGGCCCATTGCTTGTCGGTGGCGTCCTTGAGATAGGCGGCGGTGATGATGCCCTTGCTGTTGTCGAAGCCGGCGGGCTTCAGCACGGCCGCCACCGAGGCGGAGACGTTGGCGAGATAGTGGTCGGGCTTCCAGCCGAGGTCGGCGACCTTGCGGATGGCCTGTGCCGCCGCCTTCGGCGCGCAGTCGTTGAAGAAGACGTTGGCGCCGGAACTCTTGATCTGGATGATCTGGCTGTCGACGGTCGGATCGGTGACTTCGTAGCTCACCTTGGCGGTGACGTACTTCTCGTTCTCCTTGCCGAGGCCGGCCAGAAAGCCGCCGACATAGTCCTTACCGGAATCGTCGTTCTGGTAGATCATGCCGATGCGCAGGTCCTTGAGATTGTCCCTGTGCTTGGCCAGCACGTGCTTGGCATAGATCGCGCCTTCGGTGTGGTAGTCGGGCTGCCAGCCCATCGTCCACGGGTAGTTCTTCGGATCGCCCCACTTGGAGGCGCCGGTCGCGACGAACAGCTGCGGCACCTTCTTCTGGTTCAGGTATTTGTGCACCACCGTGTTGGTCGGCGTGCCGAGCAGCTGGAAGATTGCAAAGACCTTGTCGTCCTCGACCAGCTTGCGGACCATCTCGACGGTCTTGGGCGGCGAGAAGCCATCGTCGTAGGTGATGAAGTTGATCTTGCGGCCGTTGATCCCGCCCTGGTCGTTCACCATCGTCCAGTAGGCCGCGATGGCCTTGCCGATCGTGCCGTAGGCCGAGAGCGGCCCGCTATAGGGATTGGTGTGGCCGAGCTTGATCTCCTTGTCGGTCACACCCGGGTCGTACTTCTTCTGGGCATTTGCGATGTAAGGGGAGAACGCGAACGCAGCACTGCCAGCCGCGAAAACGCGGCGACTCACCTTGGTCATTGTTTCCTCCGGTCGTCGTTATTAGAGCAGGTGGCCTGCTCGTTCTGCCTTGGTACGCAGGTAATTCTCGTTGTGCCCGTTGGACGGGAACGAATGCGGGACCCGTGCCGCGACCTCGATGCCGTAGCGCTCGAGCTGGGCGATCTTCTCGGGATTGTTGGTCATCAGCCGCACGCGCTGGATGCCCATGCGCGACAGCATGGTGGCGGCGGGCGCATAGATCCGCTCGTCGGCGTCGAAGCCGAGTTGCTCGTTGGCGTCGATCGTGTCGAACCCGTCATCCTGCAGCTCGTAGGCGCGCAGCTTGTTGACGAGGCCGATGCCGCGGCCTTCCTGCGCCAGGTAGAGCAGGACGCCCGATCCCTGGCGGGCGATCTCGGCGATGGCCGAGCGCAGCTGGATGCCGCAATCGCAGCGCAACGAGCCCAGCAGGTCGCCGGTGAAGCATTCCGAGTGCAGGCGGATCAGGACCGGCTCGGTCGGATCGATCTCGCCGACGACGATGGCGAGATGTTCCTTGCCGCCGTCGCTGGGGCGCCACGCGAGGATGCGGGCATTCTCGGCCCCTTCGAGCGGCACGTGCGCCTGCGCGACCTGCTGCAGCGTCCGCGAGGCGGTCTCCTCGTACGACGAGACGTCGGCCGCCTCGACATAGACGAGATCCTGCTCGCGCGCCCAATCGCGGCGCTTGTTGCCGGGATCGCGGGTCAGCGGCCCGAGGACGACGGCCGGAAGCAGGCGCGACAGCTTGGCGAGCTCGATCGCGGCCTGCGCGATGCCGGGCGCGTGGCTGGCCACGGGACGGGACAGGTGGCGCAGGGCGACGTGACGGCCGGTCCGGTCGCTCTCGTGCGGGCGCAGGATGACG
>Ga0209066_10003287_pt1 | contig 18606 bp, 17 predicted proteins | sample All_14_2_FD_187198 | JGI IMG/M metagenome (GOLD analysis project Ga0209066, IMG submission 187198) | Freshwater microbial communities in response to fracking from Pennsylvania, USA - Allegheny Zone_MetaG_DW_15 (SPAdes) (version 2) ... | reverse complement strand
GGTCGAAGCCTTGCGTATTGACCATCTCGTCGATGAAGGCTTGTACATCGGTACGCTGGATATAGCCCCCGGCGTGGCTGGGTGCGGAGAGGATGAGCGCGAGGCAGAGTAAAAGGTATTTCATGGGTTGAAGTGGGCGATTTTGGCTTTGAGCAGCGCCAGGTCGGCGGCTTGTGGATGGGCGGCATAACGCAGACGGACGTAGAGCTGCGTGGTGTCGTTGATGCTTTTGGCATGTTCCGGCAAATGTTGTGCGGCGCGGGCGGCGAATTCCACGGGGCCTTCCCAGGCTTGCCAGGTGACGCCACGGCGGGCGAGCCGTTTGGTAAAGCGCCGCCAGGCGACCAGTGCCGGATCGGGGCGTTGCCGCTGGCGCAGTATCCAGACGGTGAGCAGCAGCAGGGCAATGCCGCACAGCACCGCCAGCAGGGCGGTCATGTTGCGCCAGTCGGCGTTCAGGCCGAGCTGGTTGAGCAGGTCGCGCTGGCGCTGCGGGTTGTAGCCCAGCACCCACTGGTTCCAGCCATTGGTGACGGCATCCAGTTGATAACGCAAGGTACGCAGCCAGGTAAACCGTTGGTTGGCGAGCAGGGTGGCCGCTTCATCGGCTGAAATGGCGGAGGTGATGCTGCTGTCAATGCGGCGTGGCGCTGAAATCGCCGTCGGGTCGACGCGGATCCAGCCGTGTCCGGCCAGCCAGACTTCGCTCCAGGCATGCGCATCATATTGGCGCACGACCAGATAACCATCGACGGGGTTGATTTCGCCTCCCTGATAACCGGTGACCACGCGCGCCGGGATGCCGGCGGCACGCATGGCGACGGTGAAGGCGGCGGCAAAGTGTTCGCAAAATCCGCGTTTGGAATCGAACAGGAATTCGTCCACCGGATCGCGCTCGGCCAGTGGCGGGTTGAGCGTGTAGACCAATAGCTGGCGGGCAAAGAAATCCTTGGCTGTGTTGAGAATCGCCGCCTCGTCATTGCCATGACGCTGGCGCCAGGTTTGTGCGACAGCACGCGTGCGCGGATTGCCGTCCTCTGGCAGGCGCAATGATTCACGCAGCACGTCAGGCGCTTCCTCTTGGCCGCTGACCGCTTCGGGTATGGCGCGTTGCGTATAGCGCAGGCGGTTGCGCACAATCTGCCGCGTAAGCAGTTGATAGTCGCCGGTCAAAGCGCTCTCGGGCGGGAGCGTGGCCGGCAGTTCGAGGGCGAACAGCCAGCGCTTGCCATGCGGTTCCAGCGTCAATTCGTAGTCGATGGCTTTGCCCGTGAGCGGGTAGGGCGGTGTCGTATAAAAATGCCGGAAGGGCGCCATCCGCCAGGTGCGGCCATCCATGATGGGCAGCACCGGACCGCGCCAGTAGAGCTGTGATTGCGCGGGTGTGCTGCCGCTGAAACGCACGCGGAAAACTATCTCGTCGGATTGCGAGAGTTGTGCAATCGAACCGGGTGACATGGTTTCGGAAAGGCCGGAAAGGGCGCTCCGGCGATCTTCCGGCAGCCCCCACAACGGGCCATCGATGCGCGGGAACAGCACAAACAGCAGCAGCATGAAAGGCAGCGCCTGGAGCAGCAGCAAGCCGGTGCGGCGCAATTGTTGCAACACCGTCGGCCGATCATCGTTGGCAGCCAGCAACGCGGCCGTGGTGATGATCACGGCAATGCCGGTGAGCAGTGCGGTGGGTATGGTCTGGGTGAACAGAAACTGACCGAGGATGAGGAAATAGCAGAGCAGCACGCTGACCACGGCATCGCGCGGGGCGCGCAGTTCAAGCAGTTTGAGGGAAAGAAAAATCAGCAGCAGCGCAATGCCCGGCGTGCGACCAAACAGACTGCGGTATTCGAGAAATACGCCGAGCGAACCGATCACCACCAGCAGGATCAGCAGCCAGCGCGCAGGCAAGCGCCAGCCCTGCCAGCTGAGCAATCCGCGCCAGAGCAGCGCTGCGCCGGCGCCGAGTGAAAGCCACAGCGGCATGTGCGCTGTCAGCGGTGCGCAGGTGGCGATGGCGGCGAGCAGCAGCCAAAAACTTTGGCGACGGCTGACCGGGCGATCGATGCGTGCCATTAGTGGGCTACCCCGTGAGCCACCTGGTGAGTTGCACCGTGCCCGAACAAGGCCAGCGCGCGCAAGCCGGCCGCACGATGGGCGCTGCCCTGCGCCGGGGCGAGGGTGATCTGTGGCAGGCGCAGACCCCAGTAGATGCCGGTGGCATCGGCATCCAGCAGCCAGCGGGTGAGCAGCGAGATGCGCTCTTCCGTGTCCGCACCGGGCGTGGTTTGCCAGTCAAGCCAAACTTCCTGTGCCGTGCTGCCATTGAATTGCTTGGTCAGCAGCGGCCCCTGCTCCTGGCGGGCGACGGCTTTCCAGGCAATGTGGCGTGGCGGGTCGGCCGGTTGGTGGTGGCGCAGGCTGGAGAAATCATCCGCGCCCTGGCCATCGCGGCGGCTGCCTTGCGCGGTGTCGCCACCCCAGGGTAATGGTGGGGCCTTCGCCGCCGGTTGGGGGTAGACCAGGCAACGCATGTCGGGCGCGGCATAACTCCAGGCGCGCACCAGCCCCAGCGGCCAGGTGGTTTCCAGCGTGATTCTGGGCAGGGCAAGCCAGCCACGGCGCAGCGTCGGCAGGGTTAGCGTGGCGGCCGTGACGGCCTGCGCGGCGACATCGATTTCAATGGGGGCTGCATCGGGCAAATAAAGCCGCAGGCTGGTGCGCGTATCGTTGCGCGGGTTTTCCAGCAGCAAGGTGAAGCTGGCGTGGCTGCCGGCGAAGACGGGTTCGCAACGTCCCGGGCGGATGTGCAACTGCACCAGATTGCGGAAGGTATGCAGGATGGTGACGATGCCCAGTCCGGCGAGCAAGAAAACCAGCGCATGCCCAAGGCTCAGGTTGTAATTCACCGCGCCGAGAAAAATCGTGATCAGCGCGACGCCAAACGCCAGTCCGGGACGCGTCGGCAACACATACACGCGCCGCTGGGTGAGGATGATGGGCGCGGGCTCCGGCGTGGGCACGCGCAGCGCCCAGCGCACAAAGCGCTCGTGCAGGCGACGGCGTAGTTGACGGAATGGCGTGGCCGGCATCAGGGCAGCGGCACGGCCTCGATGAGCCGGTTCGCCGTGTCGCCAGCGCCGACTTTTTGCGCTTCCTCGCGCCAGCTCAGGCGATGGGCGATGACGCCGGGCAACACGGCTTGCACATCCTCGGGCAGCACATGCTCGCGGCCGGCGAGCAGTGCCCAGGCGCGCGCGGTGGCGAGTAGCGCCAGCCCGGCGCGCGGCGACAGGCCGGTTAGCCACAGCGGTGAAGTGCGGGTGTAAGCCACCAGCGCCTGGATGTAGTCGATCAGTGCGGCCGAGGCATGGATGCTGCGCGCCTGTTGTTGCAGAGTCAGGAGTTGTTGTGGTGTGATGCAAGGCGCCAGTTCGACCAGCATCTGGCGGCGGTCGGCGCCGGCCAGCAGTTCGCGTTCGGCCGCAGCATCCGGATAGCCGAGTTCGATCTTGAGCAGAAAACGGTCCAGCTGCGATTCGGGCAGCGGAAAGGTGCCGATCTGGTAGAGCGGGTTCTGCGTGGCGATGACGAAAAAAGGTTCAGGCAGCGGACGGGTTGCGCCTTCGGCGGTGACCTGGCGTTCTTCCATGGCTTCGAGCAATGCGCTTTGTGCCTTGGGCGTGGCGCGGTTGAGTTCATCGGCCAATACCAGCTGGGTGAAGATCGGGCCGGGATGAAAGTGGAAAGCACTGCTGCCGCGGTCAAATACCGAGACGCCGATGATGTCGGCGGGCAGCATGTCGCTGGTGAACTGGATACGCTGCATGTCCAGCCCGAGCACACGGGACAGCACATGCGCCAGCGTGGTCTTGCCGACGCCGGGCAGGTCTTCGATCAGCAGATGGCCGCGCGCCAGCAGGCAGGCCAGCGCCAGGCGCACGGGCTGTTCCTTGCCGAGGATGATGCGATTGATGTCGGCCAGGATGGCGTCGAGTTCATTTGTGCGCATGGCAGTGGGATGTTTTGGGCAATAATGGGAGGCAATGTTTTGATTGTAAGTCATCCGGCCACGCTTCTTTTTTATGACCACTGCCTACATTTCCCACCGTGATTGCCGCCAGCATGACATGGGCGCGCATCATCCCGAAAGCCCGCAGCGTTTGGATGCGATCAACGATCAGTTGATTGCCGCCGGGCTGATCACTTATCTTGATGCACACGATGCGCCACTGGCGACGATGGAACAGTTGCTGCGCGTGCATCCACGCAAATACATCGAGATGCTGCAAGACAGTAGCCCGGCGCATGGCATCGTGCACCTCGACCCCGACACGGCGATGTCGCCGGGAACCTGGCAGGCCGCCTTGCGCGCGGCGGGCGCCGGTTGCCTGGCCACCGATCTGGTCATGCAGGGCGCAGCGGAGAATGCCTTCTGCGCGGTGCGTCCGCCGGGACACCACGCCGGTCGCGCGAGCGCGATGGGATTTTGTTTTGTCAACAACATCGCGGTTGCCGCACGCCATGCCCTGGAGGTTTGGGAACTTGCGCGTGTGGCGATTGTCGACTTCGACGTACATCATGGCAATGGCACAGAAGAAATTTTTGCGGACGATGAAAAGGTCTTGATGGTGAGCACGTTCCAGCATCCGTTTTATCCCTATAGCGGCACTGAAAGCCCGGCGGCCAACATGTGCAACGTGCCTTTGCCGGCGGGGACGCGGGGCGATGAGTTTCGCCAGGTGGTGAGCGATATCTGGCTGCCCCGCCTGCATGATTTTCAACCCGAAATGATCTTCATCTCGGCCGGGTTCGACGCGCACGTCGAGGATGACATGGCGTCACTGGGTCTGGTCGAGGCCGACTACGCCTGGGTGACTACGCAGCTCAGGCACGTGGCCGAGGCCAGCGCCGGCGGCCGCATCGTGTCCATGCTGGAGGGCGGCTATGTACTTTCCGCCCTGGGGCGCAGCGTGGCCGCCCATATCAAAGCGCTGGCTGCTTTGTAAGCCGGTATTACTGACCATGCCACACGATGTCCATCGGGTAGAATCGCCGCTTTGCGGCATCCGTTTATTTTCATGAAGACCATCCACGGCTCCATCCCGGCCATCGTCACCCCGATGGGTGATGATGGCGCACTTGATTTGCCAGCCTTGCGGCGGCTGCTTGACTGGCATATTGCCGAAGGCTCTGACGCCATTGTCGTCGTTGGCACCACGGGCGAATCGCCCACGGTGGATTTCGCCGAGCATTGCCAGTTGATCGAAACCACCGTGCAGCATGTTGCGGGTCGTGTACCGGTCATCGCCGGCACCGGCGCGAATGCCACGCGCGAAGCGATCGAGCTGGCGCAGTTTGCCAAAAAAGCCGGGGCCGATGCCCATCTTTCCGTTGTGCCGTATTACAACAAGCCGACACAGGAAGGGCTGTACCAGCATTTCAAGACGATTGCCGAAGCCGTCGATTTGCCGATGATTGTGTACAACGTGCCCGGACGCACGGTGGCTGACCTGACGAATGACACGGCGTTGCGTCTGGCGCAGGTGCCGGGCATTGTTGGTATCAAGGATGCCACCGGTGATATTGAGCGTGGCACAGACCTGCTCAAGCGCGCCCCCGGGAATTTTGCGGTCTACAGTGGTGACGATGCCACTGCGCTGGCGCTGCTGCTGCTGGGCGGTGCGGGCACGATTTCGGTAACGGCCAATGTGGCGCCCCGTTTGATGCACGAGATGTGTAGCGCCGCACTCAAGGGTGATTTGGCCAAGGCGCGCGAGTTGAACTTTCGGCTGCTCGGCTTGCATCGTGATTTGTTCATTGAGCCCAGTCCGACGCCGACCAAGTGGGCACTGCAAACAATGGGCTTGATTGCGGGCGGGATACGCCTGCCGATAATGCCCCTTTCCGCCGCATCACATGAGCGGGTGCGCATTGCCATGCAGGCAGCCGGCATCGTTATTTAATCGGGATTCAAAATATGAAACGTACTCCACTGCCACTGTTGTTGGCTGCCCTGCTGGCAGCCTGCAGTGGCCCGCTGATCGAGACCAAGAAAATCGAGTACAAGTCGGCTGGCAAGCAAAAGCTGCCGACGCTGGAAATCCCTCCGGACCTGACACAACCTGGCCGTGATGAACGTTATGTAGTGCCTGATGTCGTTGGCACCAAGGGACCTGCGACTTATTCGGCGTATGTGAATGAGCGCAGTGGCGAGACGCGTACCACGACTTCGCAAGAGGTGTTGCCGCAAGTCGACAAAATCCGCATGGAACGTGCAGGCTCGCAGCGCTGGCTGGTGGCGCCGGGTACACCGGAAAAACTCTGGCCGGTAGTCAAGGAGTTCTGGCAGGAAGTCGGCCTGCTGGTGGACGTGGAAATACCGGCCGCTGGCATCATGGAAACCGACTGGGCGGAAAATCGCGCCAAGCTGCCGCAGGACTTCATCCGCAACACGCTGGGCAAGGTGTTTGACGATGTGTACTCGACAGCCGAGCGTGACAAATACCGCACCCGTTTGGAGAAGGGTGCCGAGCCGGATACGACAGAGATCTATATCAGCCACCGGGGCATGTATGAGGTCTATGTTAACGAGGGCAAGTCGGAAACCCGCTGGCAGCCACGGCCTGCTGATCCTGAGCTGGAGGCGGAAATGCTGCGCCGCCTGATGGTGCGCCTGGGCGTCGAGGAGTCACGTGCCAAGACGTTGATTGCTACGGAGCAAGCGCCGGAACGCGCGAAGCTTTCCCGTGCCGCCGATGGTGCCGGTTCGTTGATTCTCGAGGAGGCGTTTGACCGCGCTTGGCGTCGCGTAGGTTTAGCGCTGGACCGCATCGGGTTTACCGTTGAAGACCGGGACCGTTCGCAAGGCTTGTACTATGTGCGCTATATCGATCCGGAAGTGGACGCCAAACAGAAGGACGATCCAGGCTTTATATCCAAGCTGATGTTCTGGAAGGGCAGCGAGGCAGGCAAACCGGTGCAGGCAGCACAATACAGGATACAGGTCAAAAGGGATGGCGATACCAGCCTTGTGCAGATACTGAGCCGTGAGGGAGGCGTGGATAACTCGGCGACGGCGAAACGGATTATCGGTCTGCTGTATGAGCAGTTGAAGTAACACTTGAAGTAACACCGCTGGCGGCAAACGGTGTTGCGTAAGCCATGCCGTTTGCCCGGACAAAAAAATAGCCGACCCTTGGGCCGGCTATTTTTTTAGGATGTGCTTTATTACTTGGCAGGAGCCGGAGCAGCTTCTGGCGCCGGAGCGGCAGCAGGCGCTTCAGGAGCCGGAGCCGGAGCAGCTTCTGGTGCCGGAGCAGCAGGAGCCGGAGCAGCTTCTGGCGCCGGAGCGGCAGCAGGCGCTTCAGCAGGAGCCGGAACTTCTTCTTCTTTTTTGGCGCAGCCAGCAACAGCCAGCGCAAGCAGGGCAGCGATCAACAGTGATTGTTTCATTTGTTATGTCCTTAACGTTAGGGATTAATAGGCCAATTGGTTTCGATCAAGATGAGATTCCATCAAAATCGAGGAAGAATTTTAGCATAGCATTTTTGCTTTGAAATGCGCCTGACCATGTATGAATTGCTGATTACAGGCGGGATTAAAGCCCAGTTGTGGTGATTTTCAAGCAAGGTTGCGATAAATCCCATAATTCCTCAAACCGCTGTTGCCACGGCCGGATTGCGGCGGGATCATTGAGCATCAGGGCGTAGCGCGCATGGTCAATGTGGAAGCGGCGCACACCGTGGCGCATATCGGCGAGTACATGGGTATCAGCCAGGTGACGCAGATTGTCAGGACTCTGGCGTACCTGGATCGCCGCTGAGTGGCGCGTGGCCAGCTGCATGAAGCGCGGCATGCGGCTGTCCAGCAAGTGGGGTTCATGCACGATGATGCGCAGCCTGCTGACGGCATCTTTTTTCAGGAAGTTGGCAAGTTTCTCCATGCGTGGCGGCTCTTCCAGGCGTAGTGTCGCCAGGTTGCAATCAAAAATGGCGATTTCGCTGACTGCAAGCTCCAGTACCGTATCAATGGCCTGCCGGTAGTCTGCTTCGCCAGTCCGCAGTGTGTATGTGCTTTCGTTGCCGTTCATGGTGGCTGGCTATGGTAGCGGCCAGAGAAAACCATCGCAATAGGCGGCGTACAGCAGGGCCATGGTGTGGTCGCTGATTTGATCCGGCCTGTTGAGCATGCGCTGGTCGGCCAGTTGCCGCAGCAGGGTGACTGCGTGGGCGGGTACTGCCCAGGGGTCGCCATTCAGATAAAAGCATTTGCCTGAAAACAGCAATTGGCTGGCTGGATCAAGCGCAATCCCCTTGCGTTTTACTGCTGCCGAAAAACGTGATGGCGATAGTGGCTTGGCGGGTGGGTTGAACACGACATGCCCTTTGGGTTCACTGAGCGAGACACCTAAAAAGTCGCGCACCGTATCGCGGTTCCAGCGGATGGCGGAAAGCATTTGCTCGACCTGGTCTATCATTGCCGGACCAATTTCAGCCGCATGCTTTTGCCGCGGCAGGTTCGGGTCATGGTAGCGCCCCGTCAGGTTCAGGCGATCTTGCAGAAAGGCCAGAAACTGTTCGCCCAACTCCTGCGCCGGCGCAGCGCGGAAGCCGACAGAAAAAGTCATGCACTCGCCGACGGCAATGCCGTCATGCGCCCATTCGGGCGGCAGGTAGAGCATGTCGCCCGGCGCCAGCAGCGCTTCGCGTGACGGTCGAAACTGCTGGAGAATGCGCACCGGCAGACCGTCAATCAGTGTCTTGTCTTTTTGCTTGCCGTATCGCCAGCGCCGACTTCCCATGCCCTGGATCAGGAACACATCGTAGTTGTCAAAATGCGGCCCCACACCACCGCCATCGGTCGCATAGCTGACCATCAAATCATCCAGCCGCGCATAGGGAATGAAGTCAAAGCGGCGCATGAGCTGATCGCCCGCCGCCAGTGCCAGATTGACGCTTTGCACGAGCACTGTCCATGGCTTGGCCGCGCGTTTGAGTTCGCGCCGGGTGAAGGGGCCGTGGCGCATCTGCCAGCCATCGGCATGGGAGATGAAGCGCGATTCCATGGTGTCGTCGGTGGCCAGCGTGAGCAGTTCATCGCGGGGCAGCAGTTGTTCCAGCCCGGGGATGGCGCCACGCACCAGCAGCGGTTTTTTTTGCCAGTATTCGGCGAGAAATTGTTCGGCCGTCAGGCCGCCCAGCAGCGTGGAGAAATCATTACTCATGGGGTGATTATAATCATCAACTTTTTGCGGTTCTGCCATGCCGACTGTAGCCATTGAATCACTCGACAACGAAGGGCGCGGCATTGCGCGGGTGGATGGCAAAGCCATTTTCATTGAGGGTGCGTTGCCAGGCGAGCAGGTTGAGTACACGAGTCTGCGCCGCAAACCCAGCTATGAAGTGGCCAGGGTATCGCGCATCGTGCATGCGTCGAGTCAGCGGGTGACGCCTGAATGCCCGCACTTCGGAATCTGTGGCGGATGCTCTCTGCAACACTTGAATGTCTATGCGCAAACTGCCGTCAAGCAGCGCGTGCTGGAAGATGCGCTGTGGCATATCGCGCGCCTCAAGCCCGAGCAGATTTTTCCTGCCATTGCCGGGAATAGTTGGGGTTATCGGCTGCGTGCACGATTTTCCGCACGCCATGTGGCCGGCAAGGGTGGCACACTGGTCGGCTTCCGTGAAAAGCACAGCAGCTATGTGGCGGTGATGGATTCCTGCGCCGTGCTGCCGCCACCTGTTTCGGCGTTGATTGCACCGCTCAAGGCCTTGATCGATGGTCTGTCGCAGCCGGAACGCGTGCCGCAGATCGAGGTGGCCGTGGGTGGTTCGCGGACGGTACTGTTGTTGCGGCATCTGGTGGCGCTCACGTCCGATGACCTGGACCGCCTGCGTGAATTCGCCGATGAGCATGGCATTATCTGGTATCTGCAATCGGGCGGGCCGGATACGGTGACCTTGTTTCATCCAGCCGATGCGGGCATGCTGAGCTATACCTTGCCGGATTTCGGGCTCGAACTCCAGTTTCATCCTACCGAATTTACGCAGATCAATCTGGGCGTCAATCGCATGCTGGTGCGTCGCGCGATGGCCTTGCTCGCGCCGGTGCGTGGCGAGCGTATCCTCGATCTGTTCTGCGGGCTGGGTAATTTCACTTTGCCTATCGCCCGACTGGGCGCCGATGTCATGGGCATCGAGGGCAGCCAGGCACTGGTTCGGCGCGCCGAGGAAAATGCGGCCTTGAATTCGCTATCGGCGCGTTGTGCATTTGCCGTGGCCAATTTGTTCGAGGCGACAACGGAAAGTTTTTTGGCCTATGGCCGTGTGGACAAGCTCTTGATCGACCCGCCGCGTGAGGGCGCGCTGGCCGTGGTCAAGGCGCTGTCGGAAAACGCTGCGCCCAGTCGCATCGTTTATGTTTCGTGCAATCCTGCGACGCTGGCGCGTGATGCCGCCGTGCTGGTGCATGAAAAGGGCTATGTCTTGCGCGGCGCCGGCATCGCCAGCATGTTCCCACATACGTCACACGTCGAATCCATCGCCTTGTTTGAGTGGCAGGGGCCGGACGCCGAATAAAAAACGGCGACCCGCAGGTCGCCGTTCCAAATGCTTGCCGTATTACCAGCGCCGACTTTTTAGTCGCGCTGACCACCGAGAGCCATGAGCAGATGGAGCAGGTTGACGAAAATGTTGTAAATGCTGAGATAGACAGCCAGCGTGGCGCTGATGTAATTGGTCTCGCCGCCATGCACGATGCGGTTGATGTCATACAGGATATAAGCCGAAAAAATCACCACGGCGATGGCTGATATGGCGAGTGCCAGGGCAGGAATCTGGAAAAAGATATTGGCGACCATCGCCACCAGCAACAGGATGACACCGGCAAACAGGAATTTGCCGATATTGGAAAAATCCCGTTTCGTGGTTGAGGCTATGGCTGCCAGCGAAAAGAAAATCGCCCCGGTGCCGCCTGCCGCCATGGCGATCAGCATACCCCCGTTCGCAAAACCGAGCGCGACTTGCAGGATGCGCGAGAGCATGAGGCCCATGAAGAAGGTAAAGCCCAGCAACAGTGCCACGCCCAGGCTGCTGTTCTTGTTGCGTTCGATGCCCCACATGAAGGCAAAGGCGATGCCCATGAAAACCAGGAAGCTGATGAAGGGGCTGCCGGCGAAAAAAGCCATTTTCATCTGTATGCCGATGAGCGCGCCGAGCACTGTGGGCACCATGGAAAGCGCCAACAGGGTGTAAGTATTGCGCAACACGCGGTTCTGCTGTTCGGCCACGCCTTGCGCCAGTGGCTGGGGATAAGTGCGGGTATTGTCCATAGTGTGGTTTCCTTTCAGAAGGTCAGGCTGGTTACATTAGTCAAGCTGAAACCGTGAAAGTTCATTCTAACGCAGGGCCGCGGGGTAATGTGGGGCATCAGGGCCAGCATAAGGTCGTCAATCATCGGCCGCCAATCATCTGGCGGAAGCGGTGAGATTCGAACTCACGAACGGTTGCCCGTTGCCGGTTTTCAAGACCGGTGCAATCGACCACTCTGCCACGCTTCCAAAGACGCGGCGAATTCTACCAGACGGGCATGCATGACCCTGGCGTAAAAACCTTAAAGTCCAGGGTTTTTCACGCGAGGCGATAACCAATGCCGAGGATGGATGTATGCTATGGCAGTGCAGGGTTGGTATGCATTCTCCATTTTATGACAACCGATACAAGGAGCCGAGAAATGAAAGCCAGCGAAAAGCTTGTCGATGTGCGCGAAATCCGTCGCAAACTTGGTTTGAATCAACAAGAGTTCTGGGCGCGCCTTGGCGTTACCCAGAGCGGTGGCTCGCGCTATGAGAGCGGTCGTAGCATGCCACGCCCGGTGCGGCAGCTGGTGCGCTTGGTGTATGTCGAGAACATTGATATCGAGAAAATCAAGCGCGATGATTTTGAAATGATCGCCTATCTGCGCAGTGCCAAGCCGGCCTTGTACAAGGAATTGAAAAAGGCCGCCAAAGCCGCGGCGAAATAAACGCGGCTGGGGATTCGCTTCAAGGGCTAACGTGTACGCGTAGTCCAATCTGCTGTATGCGCTGCGCGATGTTTTCCAGGCCGTCTGCAGTCATGCGGCTTAGCCGGGGTGCTTCTTTTTGCAGCGATGGCCGCGCCAAGCCGTATAAATGCACACCTTCGAGTTGCGCTGCCACCGGGGCAAGCAGCGCCAGGTAAGCGGCGATTTCAGTTTCTGCCGGTGGCTGGTTATCCAGCAGAAAAAAACAGGTCTGCACCCAGGTGGGCGCCAGTGCGATGCAGCGGGTTAGCCGTCGCATGACAGCTTGAGGGCTTGTCCGCGTGCCATTGATCTGCGCCAGCCCCGCAGCGCTCGCCGAATCGAGCTTGAACCACACTTCACCCGCCGCCTCGCCCAGCAGCGCGATGCCTTGCTGTACTGTCCGGCGATCGAGCAGGCTGCCATTGGTGATCAGGCGCAGCTTGACCAGGTCGGCCAGTCCGCGTGCGGCCAGGACTTTCTGCGCGATGGCGACGGCCGCCGGAAACTCGGCTGCGCTGGTGGGTTCGCCATTGCCGGAAAATGCAACGTCAACCACCAGGCGGGTATCGGGCCGTTGGTGGTTGATGATGAGCTGGCCGCTGTGGATATTGTCCAGTAGCGTGGCCAGTTCGTCTTCCAGCAGCGCCAGGTCAATCGGCGGCGGCCCGCCGCGTGTCAGGTTGGGCACCTGGCAATAGATGCACCGCCAGTTGCAGGCGTTATTGGGGTTCAGGTTGATGCCGACCGAGATGCCACCAGCACGGCGGGAAAGCACCGGATAAACATAACGCATGCCGGCGCTGTCGCGGGCGTGGTCTGCGGTGTTGAGCGATATGATGGGCTGGCGGGGCATAAAAAGTCGGCGTTGGTAATACGGCGTATCAGGTAGTAATCGGGTAACTATAATGCACACCATGCAAAACATTGCTGCAACCAGGTATTCCATCCATGCAAATTACCCGTCGCCTTGAATTCGATGCCGGCCATCGGATTCCCGACCATCAAAGCCAGTGTCGCCACCTGCATGGACACCGCTATGCTATTGAAATTACGCTTGCCGGAAGCGTCATTGATGCGGCTGGACGTCCCGATAATGGCATGGTGATGGATTTCTCCGAGGTCAAGGCGCTGGCCAAGCGGCATGTCGTGGATGTATGGGACCACGCATTTCTGGTTTGGCGGGAAGATCATCCCGTGGTCGAGTTCTTGCGCATGCTGCCTGGGCATAAAACGGTAGTGCTCGATAGCGTGCCGACGGCGGAAAATCTTGCCCGTGAGGCGTTTGCCATCCTCGATCCGTTGTATCGTGACAGCTATGGCAACCACGTCCATCTGGAACGGGTGCGTTTGTATGAAACGCCCAATTGCTGGGCCGACGCTTTGCGTGTCGATGGGCGTTGAACGGGTTGTTGTGTGCCAAATTTTTGACTAAGGAAACTGAGGAAACTGAGCATGTTGCCGGATGAAAATGCACCAGGAAAGACTGCCGATGATCCCCGTTGGGAACGCAAGGTGCTGGAAAAACTTGCGCTTGAGTCGATTGCCGAGCAGCGCCGTGGCCGGCGCTGGGGCATCTTTTTCAAGTTGCTGGGTTTTGCTTACCTCGCTGTGGTTTTTACGCTGGTCGTTGATTGGGACCAGACAGAGCAGTTTGCGGACGGCAAGAAATTCACTGCGCTGGTCAATCTTACTGGCGTGATCCAGGATAATGGGGATGCCAGTGCCGAAAACATCAACACGGCATTGCAGGCCGTGTTCGAAGACAAGCATACGGCGGGCGTGATCCTGCGCATCAACAGCCCCGGTGGCAGTCCGGTGCAGGCAGGCATGATCAATGACGAAATCCGCCGCCTGCGTGCCCTGCACCCGAAAATTCCACTGTATGCCGTGGTTGAGGATGTCTGTGCGTCCGGTGGTTACTATGTGGCGGTGGCGGCGGACAGGATTTTTGTCGACAAGGCGAGCATCGTCGGCTCAATCGGCGTGTTGATGAATGGCTTCGGTTTTACCGGTGCGATGGAAAAACTGGGTGTTGAACGTCGCTTGTTAACAGCGGGTGAGAACAAGGGATTTCTTGACCCTTTCTCGCCGGAAAGCCCGGCGCACAAGGCCTATGCGCTGAATATGCTGGATGAAGTCCACGCCCAGTTCATCAACGTGGTGAAGCAAGGGCGCGGCAAGCGCCTGAAAGAAACGCCCGAGATGTTTTCCGGCCTGATGTGGAGCGGCGCGAAAAGTATCGAACTCGGCCTGGCCGATGGCTATGGCACGGTGGACAGCGTGGCGCGTGACATCATCAAGGCCGAGGATATTCGCGATTTCACGGTCAAGCCGAATTTCGCCGAGAAATTCGCCAGCAAATTCGGCGCCGATATGGCCGCCGGCATGGTCAATACCTTGTCCCGCGTTACTCTGCGCTGACCGGCGCGACTTGCAGCAGACTCAACAGCCGTTCCTGGGCGCAGATGCGTGCGCGCCGGGTTGGCTTGATGCGGTACTCGCCTTCGCTGTTCATTTCCCAGGCTTGTGTGTTGTCGGCAAGATAGGGCTGCAAGCCTTCCTTGAGGACGCGGCGCTTGAGCTTGGGATCCAGCACCGGGAAGCAGACCTCGATGCGGCGGAAAAAATTGCGCTCCATCCAGTCGGCGCTGGACAGGTAAATATGCTGCGCGCCCTGGGCGTGGAAATAGAAAATCCGGTGATGTTCCAGCAGCCGCCCGATGATTGATCGCACGCGGATATTTTCCGACAAGCCCTTGATACCGGGGCGCAGGGAGCAGACACCGCGGACGATCAGGTCGATGGTGACACCGGCCTGGCTGGCTTCATACAGCGTTTCGATGATTTCCGGATCCAGCAATGAGTTCATTTTGGCGATGATGCGCGCCGGCTTGCCGGCGCGTGCCGCTTCGGTTTCCGCACGGATGGCGGCAAGCATGTTGGCATGGAGCGAAAAAGGCGCCTGCCACAGGTATTGCAATGCACTGGCCTTGCCCAGCCCGGTAAGTTGCTTGAAGACCTCATTGACGTCATCGCCGATGCCCGGATTGCAGGTCAACAGGCCAAAATCGGTATAGATACGCGTGGTGCGCGGATGGTAGTTGCCTGTGCCCAGGTGGATGTAGCGGCGGTAGCCATGATCTTCACGGCGCAGCACCATTAGCATCTTGGCGTGGGTCTTGAAGCCGACAACGCCGTACACCACATGCGCGCCGACTTCTTCCAGGCGCGCCGCGATGGAGAGGTTGGCCTCCTCGTCAAAGCGCGCCATCAACTCGACCACGACGGTCACTTCCTTGCCCTTTTGCGCGGCGCGCAACAGGTGTTCCATCAGTACGGAGTTGCTTCCCGTACGGTACACCGTCATCTTGATGGCGACGACCCGGGGGTCATCCGCCGCCTGCTGCAACAGGGTAATGACCGGCGCGAAGGATTGGTAGGGATGGTGCAGCAGGATGTCCTGTTTGGCTATGCTGCTGAAAATATCCGCGCGTTTGACCAGTGACTTGGGCATGCCGGGCTGGAAGGGCGGGTATTTGAGATCAGGCCGGTCAACCTCGTCCGGTACGGACATCAGGCGCACCAGATTGACGATGCCGGGCACGCGATAGAGGTCGCCTGGATCAAGTTCGAATTGTTGCAACAGGAAGCTGGTCATGCTATCCGAGCAGTTGTCCGCCACTTCCAGGCGCACGGCATCGCCAAAGTGGCGCTGCGGCAACTCGCCTTGCAGGGTGATGCGCAAATTCTTTACTTCTTCATCATCGACGAAGAGATCGGAGTTGCGCGTGACGCGGAACTGATAGCAGCCGAGTACCTGCATGCCGGAAAACAATTCACCTACATATTGATGCAGAATCGAGGAGAGAAAAACAAAGCCGTAATCGACACCGCTGAGTTCCTGCGGCAGGCGGATGACACGGGGCAGCGCGCGGGGCGCCTGGACAATCGCCGTACCCGAATTGCGCCCAAAGGCATCGGTGCCTGCGAGCTCAACGGCGAAGTTGAGGCTCTTGTTCAAGACGCGTGGAAAGGGATGCGAGGGATCAAGCCCGATGGGCGTGAGCAGCGGCATGACTTCGGTGCGGAAGAATTGCTGTATCCAGGCGCGCTGGGCTTCCGTCCATAGACTGCGGCGGATGAAGGCGATGCCTTCCTTGTGCAGAGCCGGGAGGATGGTCTCGTTGAGCAAGGCATATTGCTCGGCAATCAATTGATGTGCCTCACCGGTCACGCGGCGAAAGACTTCCTGCGGCGGCAAGCCGTCGGCATCAGCCGCTTGGCTGCCCAGTTTGATTCTGGCGCGCAGGCTGGCGACACGGATTTCAAAAAACTCATCCAGGTTGGAAGAGAAAATGCACAGGAAGCGCATGCGCTCCAGCAACGGCACGCGCGCATCAGCCGCCTGAGCCAGCACCCGCCGGTTAAAGGCGAGCAAGGACAGTTCGCGGTTCAGGAAGTGACTGGTGGGGAATGGGGATGATGGCGGCATGGCAGGATTTTTGGTGGAATGTTTAAGTATGTGTTGATTTCATTTCTGCAGTATGACAAGAACCAAGACCTGCGACACGGTTAAAATTGGCGCATGAATAATAGACTCGCCGCCGCCGTTGATCTCGGCTCCAACAGTTTTCGTCTGCAGGTCGGCCGCATTGTCGATAACCAAATATATCCCCTGGACGGCCTGAAGGAAACAGTGCGTCTGGCTGCCGGCCTGACGCCTGATCGGATACTCGATAGCGCAGCACAACAACGCGGGCTGGCGGCATTATCGATTTTTGCCGAGCGCTTGCGTGGTTTCGACCCGACCGCGGTGCGCTCGGTAGCGACCAACACCTTGCGCGTGGCGAAGAATGCACGGGAATTTTTGCTCAAGGCGGAAGAGACGCTGGGGTTTCCGATTGAGGTCATTTCCGGTCGCGAAGAAGCGCGGCTGATTTATCTGGGGGTGGCGCACGCCTTGCCCAACCCGCGACAGAAGCAGCTGGTGGTGGATATTGGCGGCGGGTCGACCGAGTTGATTATCGGGCAGAACATCGAACCCATCCAGCTCGAGTCGCTGTACATGGGTTGCGTCAGCTACAGCCTGCGGTTTTTTCCTGGCGGACGGGTGGATAAACAGGCATTCAGGGAGGCCGAGCTTGCCGCGCGGAGGGAACTGCAAAGCATTGTCCATGCTTACCGCGAAACAGGCTGGGACGAGGTGATCGGGTCTTCCGGCACGGCCAGGGCGATCATGGATGTGCTGGAGCAGAACGGCTTGTCCGCGCAAGGTATCACCCATGAAGGATTGCATAAATTATCCAGCGAACTGATCCGCGCCGGCAGTGCGTCGCGCATGCGCTTGCAGGGTTTGCGCGCCGACCGGCTGCCCGTCCTGCCGGGCGGGCTGGCCATCATGTCAGCGATATTCAATGAGCTGGATTTGCAGCACATGGAGTTTTCCGATGGCGCCTTGCGCCTGGGCGTGCTGTACGACCAGTTGGGGCGCTACCACCATGACGACATGCGCGAGGCGACGGTCAATCGCTTCATGCAGCGCTATGAGGTCGATAGGCGCCAGGCGGCGCGCGTGGCGCAGACCGCACTTGGCCTGTTGCAACAACTGGTGCCTGCGGCACGCGAAGCGGATAATACCGCCGCGCAGTTTTTGGTATGGGCTGCCCGGCTGCATGAAATCGGCATCTCGGTGGCGCATTCGAGTTACCACAAGCATAGCGCGTATATTCTCGCCAACGCCGATATGCCGGGATTTTCGCGGCGCGACCAGGCATGGCTGTCGCGCCTGGTGCTGGCGCATCGCGGCAAGCTGGAAAGGATGCAGTCGCTGGACAAGAATGCATCCGAGTGGACGCTGATATTCTGCTTGCGGATTGCCGTGCTGCTGCACCGTGCGCGTGACGATCAGCCGCCGCCACGCTTGGCCGTGCGGTTTACCAAGCAGGGTTTCCATATCGACATGTCGGCAAAAGAGCTTGAATTCCTGCCGCTGACCGCTGCCGCTTTGGCTGAAGAGGCCAGGCAATGGGCAACAGTGGGCGGCGAGTTGCGCGTTCAGGGCAAGACATAGCCGTAGTTTTCTTTTAAAATTTCGGGTTTTGGCTTTTGTTATAAGAGGAGACAATATGAGCAATCCCTACGGGACTGGCCTGGACAAAAGTCCAGCCAATTATGTGCCACTGACGCCGCTGACATTTATTGAGCGATCCGCCTATATTTATCCGGATCGCGTGGCCACCATCCATGGCCGTCGGCGTTATACGTGGCGGGAATACTATGCGCGTAGCCGTTGCCTGGCGTCCGCGCTGACGGCGCGAAAAGTCGGCGCTGGGGATACGGTGGCGGTGATGCTCAACAACACGCCGGAGATGCTCGAGTGCTTTTTCGGCGTACCGATGATCGGTGCGGTACTGAATCCCCTGAATACGCGGCTGGATGCCGAAAACATTGCCTTCATCCTGAATCATGGTGAGGCGAAAATCCTGATCACCGACCGTGAATACTCGGCCACGATCAAAAAGGCGCTGACCCTGATCGGCCGCGAAATGTTGGTCATCGATGTGGATG
>Ga0209066_10003286_pt1 | contig 18606 bp, 18 predicted proteins | sample All_14_2_FD_187198 | JGI IMG/M metagenome (GOLD analysis project Ga0209066, IMG submission 187198) | Freshwater microbial communities in response to fracking from Pennsylvania, USA - Allegheny Zone_MetaG_DW_15 (SPAdes) (version 2) ... | reverse complement strand
GAAACACCCCGGCGGTGAACGGGAAATAGCCCGGCAAGTGTTCGCGGCGCAGGAAGCGCAACAGGTCGCCATCCCCCAGCAAGCGAGGCAGCGACACTTTGGCGATCCGGTTGCCAGACAGCGTTTCATGGCGAAGCTGGGTGCGCAGTTCGCGATCGCGCACTTGGGTGATGAAGGCGTCACCGGAATAGCGCGCGGCCAAGCCGGGCCATTCGGCAAGCAGGCGCTGGCTGTGATCGTCCAGGCCGGACCTGATGCGCTCCACCGCCGCTTGCCAGGCCGGGTCGGAACCCACATGGTCTGGCAGCAAGGCGCGCGCCTGACGCAGTGCCTGTGCTTGCTGGGCGAGTTGCGCCTGGCGCTCGGTCGCCTGGTGGTAATGGCGGACCGTGTCGGCAATTTCTGACAGATAGCGGACCCGCTCCGGTGGCACGCCGGCGCGACGATTGCTGGACGCCTTGACCGACACCGGGCTCAGTTGGCCGGGTTGCAGGCGCAGTCCGTGGGCACTCAGCAGCGGTGTCAGTGCCTGATACAACGCGCTGACGCCATCGTCATTGAAGCGCGCCGCCATGGTGCCGAACACCGGCATGTTGTCTAGCGGCTCGGCGAAGCGCTCGCGATTGCGTTGGACTTGCTTGCGCACATCGCGCAGCGCGTCCTCGGCGCCTTTGCGGTCGAACTTGTTGATCGCTATGAGATCGGCGAAATCGAGCATGTCGATCTTTTCCAACTGTGATGCCGCGCCGAACTCCGGCGTCATCACGTACAGCGAGACATCCACGAACGGCACGATGGCTGCGTCGCCCTGGCCGATGCCTGACGTCTCGACAATGATCAGATCGAAACCGCAGACCGAGCAGGCGGCGATCACGTCACGCAGCGAGTTGGAAATCTCGCTCCCCGCATCGCGTGTTGCCAGCGAGCGCATGTGAATGCGCGGACTCTCGATGGCATTCATGCGAATGCGATCACCCAGCAGTGCGCCACCGGTGCGGCGTCGAGTGGGGTCGATCGATATCACGGCAATGTCGAGCTGATCGGCCTGGTCCTGCCGCAGGCGCAGGATGAGTTCATCGGTGAGCGAGGATTTGCCCGCGCCGCCGGTGCCGGTGATGCCCAAGCGCGGAGTGGGCCGCTGTGCGGCGGCGGCGCGCAATGCATCCAGCGTGGCGGCATCGTAGCGTCCCTGCTCGATAGCTGAAATCGCACCCGACAGCGCGCGACGGTTACCGGATTGCAACTGCCCGAGCAGTTCGTCTGCGGTTGGCGCATGGCGGCAAATATCGAAATCGGCCGACTGCATCAGGTCGGCGATCATGCCCTGCAGCCCCATCGCAGCGCCGTCGGCGGGGGAATACAGGCGCGTGACGCCGTAGGCCATCAGTTCGCGAATCTCGGCGGGCACGATCACCCCGCCGCCGCCGCCAAACACGCGGACATGCGCCGCATCGCGTGCGCGAAGCTGATCGACCATGTAGCGAAAGAACTCGTTGTGTCCGCCTTGGTAGGACGTCACCGCAATCGCGTGTGCGTCCTCTTGCAGCGCGGCATTGACGATCTCATCCACCGAGCGGTTGTGGCCGAGGTGAATGACTTCCGCTCCCATCGATTGCAGGATGCGACGCATGATGTTGATCGAGGCGTCGTGGCCATCAAACAGGGAGGTCGCAGTGATGATTCGAATCTTGTGCTGCGGGCGATAGCTGACGGTGTTCGACATGGACAGACAACGGGCGCGGGGGGAGCGTCATCTTACCCGCCGCCTCCGCGCACCGTCGAAAAGCGACGTCAGCGCTTGGGTTGCAGCAGTGTTCCACTGCAGCGGTTCGCGCCGCACAAACAGGCCCAGAGTTTTTTCAGCCTCGGTGTGTGCGGAACGGAAAGACGAATGCCGTAGTTGTAGGTCAGTTCCTCGCCCGGTGCGATATCGCGCAAGGCTTCGATCACCACGCGATCCTTGCGGGGGTCGCCGTTGCTGGACTCGATCAGAAAGGCCTGGCAGTTGGGTTCGCAACTGTGATTGAGCCAGCGCGCGACGTTGCCGCGGACATTCGCATCGATCAGGTAGTGGTCGTTCAGCGTGAACAGGAAGGTATGCCCGCTGTCGATGCTGTCTCCGTAGAGTGCGTCGGCTTCGTCGTGGGTGCGCAGCAGACCTTTGTATTCGATGACCTTGTCACCGGCCTGGATCGGTGCGATGGCAAATACGCCATTGCCATGGATGCGTGAACGTCGTTGCTGGATACGGGCGGGCATAGAAGGTTGTTATGGCGATGGGGAAGGCGTGGCGCGCTCGAATTGCCAGCGTTCGCCGTTTGAGGTGATCAGTTGCAGTTGCTCGGCGCCGACCTGCAGCGAGGTTACCTGACGCAAGGCGTCGAGATAGGCGGATTCGACCGCCATGCGGGCGGCCTCGCAACCCATTTTGCTGGCGGCAATCCCGCTGATGGCAATCGCCGAGTCGGAATGCCATTGCAACTGGCCCAGGTAGCGATTGCAGCCATCGAAGCCGCTGACCCGCGTGTCCTCGATATGCAATGTCGGCGGCGCGAGTGCGATGCTGGCGGCATCCAGTTGATCGGATGCCGTCAGTTGCCAATCGCCTTGTGCGGCCGCTTGCGGGCTTTGCTTGCCGACCGGGCGCAGGGCCTCGTTGCCTTCCGAGCAGGCGGTCAAACTCACCATCATCAGGGTGCTCACGATCAATGGCGCGCGCATTGGGTTCTCCTCAGCAGCAACCGTGGTCACCAAAGCCGTGACCTCCCGCACTGACCGCAACCTGGCTTGTTTCACCACGTTGGCTGGCATGGAAGTGGTCGGCGATGACGCGAGCGACGGCCTGGGTAACACGTTTTCCGGTCGGGATATGCAGAAATTCGTTCGGACCATGCGCATTGCTGTGCGGACCGAGCACGCCGGTGATCATGAATTGCGCGCCGGGGAACTTCTCGCCCAGCATGCCCATGAACGGAATGGTGCCGCCTTCGCCCATGTAGACCGCCGATTGGCCGAAGGCTTCCTGCGAGGCGTGATCGATGGCGTGGGACAGCCAGTGCGACATCGCCGGTGCATTCCAGCCGGTCGAGCTTTTCTCCAGTTCGAACTCGACTTTCGCACCATACGGCGGGTTGTCCAACAGCAGCTTGCGCAGTACCTGACCGGCCTTGTCGCCTTCCAGTGTGGGTGGCAGACGCAACGAGAGTTTCACTGCCGTATGCGGGCGCAGAACATTGCCTGCGTTCGACAGCGGAGGAATGCCATCCACGCCAGTGACCGACAACGCCGGTCGCCAGGTGCGATTCAGCACGAGTTCGTCCAGTTCATTCGCCATCGGCTGCATGCCGGGCAGGAAGGGAAACTTGTTCCAGATCGCATCGCCAAGCACCGACGCCGCGCGCTTCGCCTGATCCGCGCGATCCGCCGGGATGTCGACAAACAGCTCGTTCACCCGAATGCGGCCGGTGGCCTCATCTTCCAGTCGCGACAACAGTTGCCGCAGCACGCGGAAGCTGGATGGCACCACGCCCGAAGCATCACCGGAATGCACGCCTTCCGACAGCACTTTCACTACCAGATTGCCGCCAGCGAGACCGCGCAGCGAGGTGGTGCACCACAGTTGATCGTAGTTGCCACAGCCGGAGTCAAGGCAGACCACCAGCGACGGCTTGCCGATGCGTTCAGCCAGATGATCGACGTAGTGCGGAAGGTCGTAACTGCCCGATTCTTCGCAGGCTTCGATCAGGATCACGCAGCGGCAATGGGGCAGATTCTGTTCCTGCAGCGAGCGGATCGCCGCCAGCGAGCCGAACAGCGCGTAACCATCATCGGCGCCGCCCCGACCATACAACTTGTCGCCTTTGATGACCGGCTTCCAAGGGCCCAGATCATCGGCCCAACCGGTCATTTCGGGTTGCTTGTCGAGGTGCCCGTATAGCAGGACCGCATCCGTGTTGTTGGCGTCGGTGCCAGCAATCTCGATGAAGATCAATGGTGTGCGGCCCGGCAAGCGGACGACTTCAAGCTGCATGCCCTTCAGCGCTTGGGCGCGCGCCCAGCGTTCCATCAGTCCGACAGCGTCGTCCATGTAGCCGTGCGCAACCCAGTCCGCGTCGAACATCGGTGATTTGTTGGGAATGCGGATGTAGTCCACCAACTGCGGAACGATTTCGTCATCCCAAAGCTGCGAGATGAAGCGGGAACATTGTTGCGAATCCATGGGCATTCCAGAACCGGGGGCGAGGCGCTCAGTTTACTTGCTGTCCAGCGGAGCGGCAGGCGATTCGTCAGAAAAAACCGACGGCAGGCTGCGTGCAGTTCGGACCTTGCGTCGGGGGTTCTGCTGATCGTGGCGAAGCGGGCAAATCTGGAGACTGTCCTCACTGGCCGAGCAGCGGTCAGCCCACCCAAATCACACTGAGGAGTGTCGCCATGAATCGTTTTGCCATGATCCTGAAGTCCTTCGTCCTTTCGCTGGCTTTTGTTGGCGCTGCATTCGCCACGGCGGGCAAGGTCGACATCAACACTGCAGACGCCGCCACGATTGCCGCAGCGCTGAATGGCGTCGGTCCCGCCAAGGCGGAAGCTATCGTCGCGTATCGCACCGAGCACGGTCCGTTCAAGTCGATTGATCAGTTGGTCGAAGTGCGGGGCATCGGTCTTGCCACGGTCGACAAGAATCGCGAGTTGATCGTGCTGGGCGGCGCAAAGTAAGTCGACCCTCGGTCATACAACGATCCCGCCCAGCGATGAGCTTGGCGGGATCGTTGCGCTGCAGCGCGCTCAGGCCCATTCGGTCAGCCCTTCGCGCGCGTACAGCTCAGTGAAACTCGGTCGCGCCTTCATGCGTGCGACAAACGCCGCACAGGCGGGCCAACTGGTTGCAGGGCGCGGCATGTTGCGTGACCAGCGCATCAGCATGAACAGGAAGAAGTCCACGGCGAGCGGTTGCGCCCCGCACAGATACGCGGCGGTGCTCGCCAGTTGCGTGTCGATTCGCTGAAAGAGTTTCTCGATACGTTCCCGAGCACATTCTTTTGCACTGGCCTGCGCTGCTTCACCGGCCGCTTCCTGCGGATAGAACCAATGCCGGAACGCGGGCTGTAGACCATTGGCCAGCAGCAGGAACCAGCTCAGATATAGGCGTTCCTCGGCGCTCCCGGCGGCGGGCGCGAACCGTCGCTGCGTATCGTTGGCCGCCAACCACATCAGCATGGCTGCCGACTCGACCATTGGTACGTCATCGACCAGCAAAGTCGGAACCACGCCACCCGGATTGAGTTTGAGATAGGCCTCGGCCTTCTGTTCGCCCTGACTCGTATCGACACGCTGCAGTCGATGCTCGACGCCCAGTTCGATCAGCAGGTGATGCACGCACAGGCTGGCGGCACCGGGTGAGAAATACAGAGTCAACATGGCAGGTTCCTGAAATCGAGTGGGAGTAAGCGGGTAGGACATCGCGGTGTTCTGCGATGATGCGAGTCTGACTATGAGGTGCCCATGATCTTGCCGCAATACCGAATTGGACACTCGCCGATCCCCGGCGCGGGGCAGGGTGTGTTCGCCGCGGAGCGCATCGCTGCAGGGCGTGTGATCGTCGCGCCGGACGCGATTCCGCGTGTCCACCACATCGCCGATGTGCATGCCATGCCGAACGCCGAAGCGGCCCTGGCCGCCTGCGTGCGGTGGTTTGAAGATCGCTTCACGGTGACACCGGAATGGCCTGACGAGTGCTACCTCAACCATGGCTTCGAGCCGAATGGGCTGTGGCATCTGGGTTTCGTCTTCGCGGCCTGTGAGATCGCCGCGGGCGAGGAAATCCTGATCGACTATCGACACCTTCTGGATGAAGGGCAGGAGGAGGTGTTCCGCGATGCGCAGACTGGCATGTGCATCGTCGGCTGGTCATGGGCAGAAAGCCTTCGGCGATCATCCGTCGAGCTGGCCAAGCTGGCCGCGGCCATGAGTGACTGATCAAAACGCGCGATGCGCAGCGACAGTCGAGGATGAACTGCCCGCAGCGGTTCGCCGCCTACAGGTGAAAAACGCATTCAAGGTAAGACGCCCCCGTGACGGATCGGCGGAAAGCAGCGTGTCGTTCGGAATGTCGCTGCTGTGAAAGATCCCGCCGTCGTAGAAGATCATCCGGTTGAAGCGCGGGGGAATGGTGCTCAGATGACTGAACCACGCGTTGCTCTGGCGCATGTAGCCCGGATCGATTCCATAGCGTGCAGCGAAGTCTGGAGCTGGTAGCGCACCGCTGTCGTGGACAAGCTGATTGATCGTTTGCGCGTCGACTTTGGGCTGGAAGAAGCTGGTCCCGCCCAGTTGCGGGTCATGGAACAGATAGGTCACGCAGGCCGCGACGCACTGGTCTGGGGGTACGAATAGTCGATCTCGATGGCAGATCCACTGCGGGGGTCCGAGCTCGCTGGAGCGCTTTGTCACCAGTGCGAGGCGAGCGTGACATTGCAGAACCCTTTCGCCGGCGAGATGCGATGCAATCGATGCCTCGTAGAGGTGTTTGAAGCGCTCGACAATCGCATCGGGCATCGTCAGCTCGATGCCTGGGTAGGCATTGTGTGGCGAGGCGACGAACGCCTGAGCATGAAGCGAAGCTCGTTCCACCCAGCGCTCGGGCTCGGCCAATGCATCGTCCAGGATCACGACGCAATGCGGTCCGAACAAAGGGTGAAGGCTTAGTCTGGCCCTGGGATTGAACATCGGTGCTCAGTCTTCCCCAGGAGTCTGTCGGACTTGAAAGGGAATCGGCTGCAAATCCGTCTGGACGGTCCATTTTTCGCCGCTTCCTTGGGCAATAGTTCGACTATTGCCCTGCGAAACCGGCAAAAACTGTCCTCGCCCAGCCGAATTTTCGCTTCGATTCTTCAAGTCCGACAGGCTCCTAGAAAGCGACTTGCCGAACAGGAACAACAGCGGCTGGTCCAATCGCTCCGCCCAGGCTTGTTCGCTGTGCTCGGCGCCCGGGAAGTAGCGTGTTTGCCAATCGATCTGTGGCCGGTATCCGTGCGCGGCGACGATGGCATCCACGCGCGGCTGCAGTGCGGGATAGAGCGCGTCCAGTGTGGCATCGCCATGGTCAAAGTACAGGCGATGCCGACCTGCCTGAGGTAAGTCGGCATCCAGCCAATTCAGCAAGGCATCCGGGACTGGATTGTCTTCGAGGCGGAACAATCCCGGCCAATGTGTCGACAGGCAGGCGGCGCCCGCAAACGCGTCGGGATATCGCGACAAGGTGTAGACGGAAATCAGCCCACCCATGCTGGAGCCCATCAAGTAGGCATGCGATCCGCCTTTCGCCACGGCGTACTCACGCTCGACAAGCGGGCGAAGTTCCTCCGCCAGGAAACGTGCGTAGGCATCCGCACCCGGCGGCACGGCGAACAAGGCTTCACCGGATTCTCGGGTCATTCCCAACAGGCGCTCGCGTTGCGAAGCCGAGAGGAACTCAAGTGCGCGCTGCGGGAAAAATTCGGCATAGCGCGCTTCGCCCGCGTTTGCCACAGCTACGACGATGAAAGGGCGCACGCTGCCTGCGGCCATCAGCTCGGCGGCAACCTCGTCAACGCGCCACTCCTGTCGGTTCCAACTATTCCCGGCATCGAACAGCATCTGTCCATCGTGCATGTAGAGCGTGTCATACGGGGCCGCATCGGGATAACCGGGCGGTGTCCAAACTCCCACGGCACGGTGCGGGATGTCGCGGAATTCGAGCTGCTGTAAGCGCTCGATGCGACCACTGGAAACCGTTGGCAGGCTGGCATCGTCTCGCGCCAGCGTTTTCGGCGACGGGACCACGACAGCGAACAGCAGCAATAGCGACCACGTCTTCACTTGCATTGCCGCGCTCCTTGGCGGGATGGTTCAGTCTATGAGCCTGTCCGATTTGAAGGGAAATCGGCGGCAAATCCCTTGGTTCGTACTCAGTCAAATCTTCGCTTGGATTTCTCAAGTCCGACAGGTTCCTGGTGCTACTGGCCGGTCGAGACCGCGGCCGGGTAGCTCGCTCGACTGCGGTCGTATCGTGCGGTTCGACCTGTTGCAGCACATACTGCGTCGCAAAGCGGTTTTCTGGAAGGTTGTTTTCGATGGTGGTGGGTCTTGGCGAAGCGCTCTCGGTGGGATGCGCGCTGGCATGGGCGGTGGGGGTCATCCTGTATCGGCGACTGGGCGAGCACATCCCGCCGCTGGCGCTGACCTTCGTCAAGAACAGTCTTGTATGGGCCATGCTGGTGTTGAGCGTGCTTGCGGTGCATGGACCTTCCTGGCCAGCGCTGACTGCCGAGCAATGGGTACTGACGGCGCTCAGTGGCGTACTCGGTATGGCGCTCGCCGATGTGCTGTACCTGAAGGCACTGAACGTGATCGGTGCGGGCGCGATGGGCATCATCGGAAACCTCTACAGTCCCTTCGTGATTGCCTTGTCCTTCGTGTTTCTCGGCGAGCGATTTGGCATGCAGCAGGCGTTTGGATTCGCACTCGTCATGTCCGGCGTACTGCTCGTTGGATATCGTTCGCCATCAACCGAGGTGGTTGCGGGGCAACTGAAAGGCATGGTCCTGGGCGGGCTGTCGATTGCTGTGATGGCGGTGGCCATCGTGATGGTGAAACGTGTTCTGGAAGTAAGCCCATTGTTTTGGGTTACCTTGATTCGCATGACCGCGGCGCTGGTGATGCTCGGCGGTGTGCTGGTCTGGCGTGGTGAGCTGGGTTCGGTGGTTCGCGGACTTCCCTTGCTACCGTGGCGTTTGCTGTTGCCAGCGGCGTTTGTCGGGCAGTACCTGTCGACACTGATGTGGTTGGGTGGCTACAAATATGCGCCCGCTTCAGTGTCCGCCGTGCTGAACGAATCCGCGTCGGCATTCATCGTGTTGTTGGCTTGGCTGTGGCTGAAGGAGCCGGTCAGTCGGCGCGCCCTGTTCGGCATTGCGCTGACCCTGTCGGGTGTTGCCGTGATGCTGAGCTGAGGTCACCGAACCGCGTATGCCGCCGCTCCGCAGATTCTACGTGCGCAAACAAAAACAGGGCCACCTGACGGAAGCCCTGCAAGATCAAGCCCTGACTTGATTCTTTCGGAAGTGGCCGACGTGGCCCGAAACTAGAAATTCACCGTCCAGTTCAGCTCAACTTCGAGCTGACGACCGGGCTGGTAGCTGCGACCGTAGGGCGATACACCGAGGAAATATTGCGACGGGGCATAGCTCGCGCCGAGTGCAAGCTGCCCGAACGCGTCGAATGAGCGACGGTAAGCCGCAGCGAGGTTGAGATCCGTGTAGTCCTCTGCAAGCGCCAGATCCAGCAACGGCGAGGTCGGCGACGGCTGCTGGCGGGTTGTATAGCGCAGCGACCACTGACCATCATGCGCATCATGCAGCGTACCTTCCACTGCGAACACGGTCAGATCCTGCCATGCAAAGTTGGGTGACGAACTGTCACCTAGCAGAGCCAGAAACCGCGCGGGCAAGGCACCCGATGTGAACGCTTGGACATCACTGTAGAAAACGCGATCCACACTGGCGGCGAGTTCGAATCGATTACCCGGCGACCACGCCATCTGCGCGCTGACTCGTCCCGGGACATCGAAATCACCGGGCTCGGAGTACACACCGCGATAGGACTTGAACGCATCCATGTCGATCTGCGTTTGTGCGCTCACTGCCCACTGCCAATCGGAGCGAGCGAGACCCGAGAAACCGACATGCATGCCTTGGCCCGTTGACAGCTCGGACCGGCCACTACCGATCATCGCCTGATCGTGGGCATCAAATGAGGACAGGCCAAATCCCGCCGTGGCAAATCGCTGACTCGCGACCACAACGCCAACACTGGCATCGACGACACCCGCCAGCGACGCATTCAAGGACGGGGCAAACTGATCTGCTTCGAAACTGGCGGCCAGCAAATGGCGTGAAGCGGGGGACCAAGCGCTGGGCGAAAAGAGCGCTCGCGGCGCGTAACCCGGCAGGCTCGAGCGAGACAAATGCTGTTTCACGACATCGAACTGGCTCGATTCGACGCTGAACGCCAAGCGCAACCCGGCAGCGTGCAAATCCACCAACGGGTTTCGAACGGCTTGCGCACCGATTTGAGCCTGATCTTCATCCGCCGCCCAACTGAAGTCGGGCGTCAAACTACTCCGGGCGTAGGCCTTCCAATCCATGCTGGCTGCGTTCGCGTCGCCCAACGGGCAGCCGAGCGCCAACGCGACAGCGGTGCTCAACAGGATGAAGCGCGAGGAGGATCGAGCCATGTTCAAGAGCGCATTCTCAAAGCGGGCGGGTATGTTGATTCGCGGTCGGTGATCGTGTGGGTCACCGGTCCGCCGCGATGTGGCATGGGGTGACGGCGGTATTTGGCCAAAAAACAACACTCGCGTCAAGTGGATGTGGTGTTTATGCAACGTCGTACTTTGGTCCCATCTTTGGGTGTCCAGTGACCCTCAAGCGATGTTCGTGGCAAAAATGCGACAATCCTCTGCCTACCCATCCTGTCGGCCTTGCTTTGCCATGACATCGAAATTTCCGCAGGGGCCGTCTTGTCCCTCCGTGCTGAGTATCGCCGGGTCGGACTCCGGTGGAGGCGCGGGATTGCAGGCGGATCTGAAGTCTTTCATGGCGATGGGCGTGCATGGCCTGACCGCCGTTGCTGCGCTCACCGCCCAGAACACGCGCGCCGTGACGGCTGTCTGGTTGCCTCCCGCCGAGTTCATCAGGGAGCAGATCCGGTGCGTGCTGGATGATTTCGACGTGCGCGCCATCAAGATAGGGATGCTCGCCGACGTGGAACGAATCGACGCCGTCGCCGAGGCACTGCATGACGTCGACATCCCGATCGTTCTTGATCCAGTCATGATTGCCAGCAGTGGTGCAAGCCTGCTGGCGAATGAGGCGGTCGCTCGACTGCGCACGGTGTTGCTTCCACGCTCCACGCTTCTGACACCCAATTTGCCGGAGGCGGAGGTTCTGGTCGGCTTTCCGATTCGATCGCCGCAGGACTTTGATCGTGCGGCGCATGCGCTTTGCGAGTGGGGTGCGACCGGCGTGTTGCTCAAGGGTGGACATGCCGACGGAGAGGGGGTGGTGCTGGATCGCCTTTACGTCGGAGACGGCGTCCATGTCTTTCAGCAACCCAGGTTGGCCTTGTCACCGCACGGTACCGGTTGCAGCCTGTCGTCAGCGATCGCCGCGAACCTTGCAAAAGGGCTTGAACTGGTTCAGGCGGTGCAGATCGCCATCGACTTTGTTCACGGCGCACTGGTCGGCGCGTATCGGCCCGGTCGAGGGCAACTGTCCGTGCTCGACCACGCCATCGCGTTCAAGGCGGGCTACTCGTAGAGCGAACCGGCGTGATGCGCGCCTCCCAGGCGTTCTTGCTGATGCGCTTTGCCGACGTGCGACTGCCCTCGATGGCGACTGGTACCATGACGACGTATCAACCGACTTGTGTGATGTGTATGCCAAATTTGAAACGTGTTTGCGTGGCACTGGTATTTCTGGCGTCGACGCCTTGTCTCGCTCAGCCGATGGTCGAGTGGCATCCGCTTCAGCATCGAGCAGGTAAGTCGGTGGCCGTCAAGACTGATCGTCCACTTCCAATGCACCGTCCAATAGAGATGAAGTTGAACGCCGAGCTTAAGCGGTCCGGGGAGGTATTGGTGCGTTGTGATGAGGCTGCGGGGCCGGATTTTTCCCGACTTAAACAAGGCGATGTGGCTGACGACACGAGTGAGCGCGCACGAAAATGATTACGCATATTCGATGGGTTTCGCTAATCCTTAGCTCGCTTGCCTCGGGTGCCTTTGCGCAGCAAGGTCCCGTCATGCTTGTTCCTGGGTCGCCACTCCAGGTGGAAATGCCCGCCGGGGCGGCGTCGACCAGTCTCGCAGTCGATGTTCCGGAAGGCGCGCGATCAATGCGTGTCGCACTATTGGCTGCAAATTCCAGTCATGACGTCGATCTTCTTGTTCGCCACGGTCGTCCGTTTGAACTGCGCGCAGAGAATGGCGTCGACGACAGTTTCCTCTTTGACCAAGCGCAGTATCGCTCCGTTTCGGCAAATGGCGATGAGTTTGTTGTGATTACTGATCGCAATCCTGTCGCGCTGAAGCCGGGGCGTTGGAACATCGCTCTGATCAACTACCACGCCACACCCGTGACGGCACAGCTAACGGTGACGCTTGATTCAAATCTGCCCGTTGCATCGATCAGCATGGTTTTCGATGATCCGGGGAACAGTAACGATCCCTGTGACATTAGTGGCTGGAACGATCCGACGCCCAAGTCTCCGGTGAGAGGAAATTCGGGAACGACACTGGGTGCTCAACGTCGATTGGCCGCACAAGAGGCGGCCCGTCTGCTTTCGGAGCAACTGCAACCTCGTGTGCCCACGCGCGTACGCGCATGCTGGAAGAATCTGGGCGAGGGAAATAGTCTGACTTTGGCGCAGGCGGGCCCAAACTATTTCTTTCTTGATGATCCAGGAACGTTGGCGCACCTGCCTGGATTGGAGCGTGGCTACACATGGTTTGCCGCGGCCGCTGCAGCGCAGCAGGCAGGGACAACGCAGTGTCGCCTTGTGGGTGGGATGAGTTGTGAAGACGCCTATGAAGTTGACGCGACTTTCAACTCAACGGTGGATGGTTCCCTCGGTTTAGGCTCGCGCAGCTTTGACTATGGATTCACACAGTCGGGTGCCTTGAACGATCCCAGTTTTGTGACGGTTGCGATGCATGAAATAGCTCATGGTCTTGGGTTTGTGGGGTTGATCAATACTGGATTTCGCACGGACCAGCCGTTGGGGTCGAAGATTCGACTGTTGACTGATGCGCCATTGTACGACGATGCCTTCGGTGCAAATACCGTATGGACAACTGCTGAAGGCGGTTCTGCTGGGTTGCCATTTCTTGCGATTTCAGATGAGCAAAGGTTGACTGCACTGACGTCGTTTGTTGATTTGCGTTTTTCCGGGGGTAATGCAATTGCAGAAGCCGCTTTAGCCAGCAATTTTGGTAGTTCGCCAGCGCCGGAGAATTTCCTTTGGTTGTACGCGCCCAGTCCAATTGAGGGTGGTTCGTCGTATTCCCACATCGGAAACAATCGGTATACACTGCAACCGCAGATGATGTTGCCGAGTATAATTGCGAGCGGCCCGCGCGACCTTGGTATTGGTAAAGGTGTTCTCAAAGATGTGGGTTGGCGCACGGATGGGAGTCGGATGAGGCAGTTTGCCGATGCGCCAAGCTTCGCGTATTACGACCCCGCACGAAATGGGCATGGAATAGATTTCCGTCGTATTTCAACGGCATTGGTAGGCGTGGAGAGCGAGTATTTTCTCGGCTTCTACACCTATGATTCGCAAGGCAGACCTGAGTGGTATATAGCTTCGGGGCCTGTTATTGACGGTGTCTTTGTTCCCAAACGCTCTGCCAACGGCGACAGTCTTTTGCGGATGGTTTTTACGCCGGATGGCCGCTCGATTGAGGATCCTGACGCGGGCTTCGACGGGAAAGTCCGGCTCGACTTTAACGATGCCCGTTTTCATCCGGCATGTGCTGACGGAAATCCTGCGCGTCGAATGGATTCGTCGCTCGCCATCATGAGCTATTCAATTAATGGCGAGGTGGGGCAGTGGTGCATGCAACCTGTGGTGATCCCGGCGCAGGTCCAGAGCGACTTCAGCAGCACTTGGGCTGATCCCGGTGAGGCTGGGTGGGGACTGGTGATCCAGAGTTTTGACGGTGTGGGTGGAGACGGCTTGTTCTCCATTCTTTTCTACCCGGATTCTGAAGGTCAGCCTCGTTGGGGCATTGCGCAGTCTCTGGCATTCTCTTCGGGCGCCACCGTCGATGTCATGCAAGTCAATGGTTACTGCAGAGAATGCCCGATGCCTGCAGAACAGACCTCTTTCAAGATCGGCAGCATGACGCTTGATTTGATCGGTGGGGGTGCTGGCGTTACAGGAAGTCGCGTCGATGTCAATGTCGGTTTCGACAATGCAGGCAACGGGAGATTTGTCCGCAGTCAGGCCGCAATCTTGCCCTACAGTGATCCGGAACCCGATCATCAATGACTGAACGCGGCAGGGTGCTGGTGCTCCTGCCGCGTCTTTGTAAGGCAGACGACTCCTCAGGATTCGTCGTGGGCCCGCCTCTGTTGGGGCTGCTACAGCATTTCCGATGCGAAATCCGCAAGGCGCGAGCGTTCGCCGCGCCGCAGCGTGATGTGTGCGCTGTGCGCCCAATGTTGGAATCGATCCACGGCGTAGGTCAGACCGGAGGTCGTTTCGGTCAGGTAGGGGGTGTCGATCTGCTCCACATTTCCCAGGCAGATCATCTTGGTCCCCGGACCGGCACGGGTCAGAAGCGTCTTCATTTGCTTCGGCGTGAGGTTTTGCGCTTCGTCGATGATGACGTAGCGTCCGAGGAAGGTCCGGCCGCGCATGAAGTTCATCGAGCGGATCTTGATCCGTGAGGCCAGCAATTCGTTGGTCGCTGCACGGCCCCATGAGCCCCCTTCTTGCGGCGATGTGAGCACCTCCAGATTGTCGGTCAGTGCGCCCATCCAGGGGGTCATTTTTTCTTCCTCGGTGCCGGGCAGGAAACCGATGTCTTCGCCGACGGATACGGTCGCGCGCGTCATGATGATCTCGCGATAGCGCTGTTGGTCCAGCGTCTGGGTCAGACCGGCCGCCAGCGCCAACAGTGTTTTTCCCGTACCCGCTGTGCCGAGCAGCGTGACAAAGTCGACATCCGGGTCCATCAGTGCGTTGAGCGCGAAGTTCTGTTCCCGGTTTCGCGCGGCAACGCCCCAAACCTGATGGCTGTTGCTTCGATAGTTGTTGACCATCTGGAGAATGCAACGTTCGGCATTGCTTTCGATAACTCGAAGCTCGACCTGATCGTCACCGGGCAGGTAGAGAAATTCGTTGGGTCGCCATTCTTCGCCTGTCATCGGTCGAATTTCGTAGCGCGTATGTCCCCGCTCGATCCATGAGCGCAAGTCGCCCTCATGACGATCCCAGAAGTCCTCCGGCAGCTCACGGGCCCCGCTGTAGAGGAGGCTGAAGTCGTCCAGAGCGCGGTCATTTTCGTAGTCTTCCGCGGGTATTCCGGCAATGCTGGCCTTGATGCGCATGTTGATGTCTTTCGAGACCAACACGACTTCGGCCTTGGGCTGTTGCTTGCGCAGGCTATGAATCGACGACAGGATCTGATTGTCGCCGCCTTCGCGTTTTCCATGCGGCGTGGCGTCGCTGTCGGTTTGAAAGAACAGCTGGCCGATTTCACCGACGCCGCGCAGGTTCAGTGAATCGGGACGTACCAGACGAAGCCCGTTGTGGATGTCACGGGCGCCGTGCGCCTCGATCAGTTCGTTGATGAATCGGCTGACCTGACGGGCGTTTCGGGCCGCTTCCGACGCACCCTTCTTGCCGGAGTCGAGCTCTTCGAGCACGGTCATCGGCAGGTAGATATCGTGTTCCTCGAACTTGAACAGCGCGGTGGGATCGTGCATCAGCACGTTGGTGTCGAGCACGTAGATCCGCTTGCCGTGAGTCATCATCGATAGGCTCCACTCGCTGGAAAATCAGACGTTCAATTGGCGAAGCTGACGAAGTCGCTCCAGAACCTCGCGTGCGTGACCCTTGACCTTGACCTGGCTCCAGCGTGCGCGACACGCGCCGGAAGGATCGAAGATGAAGGTGCTACGGACGAGCCCCAGGTAACGTCTTCCATACAGCACTTTTTCCTGGATCAGATCGAGGTGTCGAGAGACGGCCTCGTCACCATCGCTGATCAGCGGGAACGGCAGATGCTGTTTGTCGCGAAAGCGCGCATGCGAGGCGACCGAGTCACGCGACAGGCCGAACAGGTCGGCACCCTCGGCGACTAACTCCTCATACACCTCGGCAAACTCAACCGCCTCCTGCGTGCAACCCGGTGTGCTGTCTTTGGGGTAGGCGTAGAGAACCAGCCAGCGCCCATCGCGTGCACACAGATCGACCAGGGAACCGTCATCAAGCGGAAATTTGCCGGTCGGCAAGCGGATTGAATCGTTCATGTCAGAACTTCATCGGGTCGAGGATGGCGTCCAGATTCAAGTGGTCGCAGAACTCGAGGAAATCGTCGCGCAGTGCGGCGATATGCATGTTCGACGGGACGCCGACCGTCAGTTGTGCCGAAAACATATCGGCGCCGGTCTGCATCGCACGGTAACGGGTGCTGTGCAGTGTTTCGATGGTGATCCCCTGACGATCAAAGAAATCCGCCAGCTGATAGAGGATTCCCGGTTTGTCGGCGGCGACAACCTCGACGATGTAGGGCAGGAGATTGCTTTGCAATGGCTTGGGGCTGGTGCGATACCAGACAAGCCGCATGCCTTCGTCGCGCTCCAGACGCCCGAGTGCCGATTCCAGTTTTGCCACCGCATCCCACGAGCCCACCGCCAACGCGAGGACCGAGACATCACGTCCAACGGTGGCGAGTCGCGCGTCGACCAGATTGCAGCCGCTATCGGATATCCGTCTGGACACGGCGAGCAGCGGGGACTCGGGATGTACCGAGAATGCGTTGATCAACAGATGGTTTTCGTTGGCCTGGGGGCGTTGCGACAGATCGCTCAAAGCGCAGTTCTCACAAGATGACTTCCAGCGCTCACTCTACCGTGTGGATGGGGCTGCGCGAAGCGGTTCGCGCAGGCGACTGACGACATGGCCTACCTGAATGAAGGCTTGTGTTCCTTGGCATGGCTGGTCGCCGGTGGAGTTCAACGCACGATCTCCAACGAAAACAGGTTATCTGATTGGATTCAGTCGGTTGCCGGACCGCGCGGGTAGACGGGCTGAGGGGGCGATGAAAGCTGCCGACCTGAAGTCGCTTGCTGACCGGGATGCGCGGTTCTACCATTCGAGGCCGTCGTGAGACCCCGTCGAGTGGGAATCCGATTTGATTTCCATCGCGTTGCGCTTGCGCAACGACCGTAACGTGTCTGAGGAACCCACATTGCGTCTATCCGGCAGCTACACCGCTCTGGCGACTCCGTTCGATGATCACGCCAGGCTGGACATGGATGCGTGGGTTCGCATGATCGAGGCGCAGCGCTCGGGTGGATCGGCTGGCATCGTTGTTGCGGGATCAACCGGTGAGGGGCAGGCGCTGGACGAGGCCGAGTTCGCTCAGTTGCTCGACACAGCCTTGCGTTTTGCGGGCTCGATGCAGGTCATCGCCGGTACGGGTACGTCCAGCACGACCAAGACCGTACGGATGACGCGGTTCGCACACCAGCATGGCGCGCATGCCGCCTTGATCGTGACGCCACCTTACGTCAGGCCCACGCAGGAAGGCCTTTTCCGCCACTACGTGGAAGTCGCCACGCACGGAAACTTGCCGGTCATTCTCTACAATGTGCCGACGCGGACCGGGTGTGATCTCAGTCCGGCAACGGTAGCGCGACTGGCGGGCCTTGACTCGATCATTGGCATCAAAGAAGCCTTTGTCAGTGCCGAAAGGTTGGCGGCGTTGCTGCCCTTGGTGTCGGCTGATTTTTCGGTCTTGAGTGGCGATGACGCAACCGCTGCGCAGTGGATGCTCGCAGGGGCTCAAGGGGTCATCTCCGTGGCGTCCAATGTCGTTCCCGCAACGTTTCGCAAGCTCTGTGATCATTCGCTGTCCGGACGTGCTGATCTGGTAGCCTCTCGAATGAACGCGTTGATGCCGCTGTTGTCGTTTCTGGCGGTCGAGTCGAATCCGATTCCGCTCAAGGCCTTGCTTGCTTCAAAGGGACTTGGAAGTGCGTCGCCGCGATTGCCGTTGACGGCATTGTCTGTCGAACATCGTCCAGCTCTGGATGCGTTGTTGCCGGCGCTGGTTGCGCTGGAGTTTTCTGCGGCCGCTGAACTGGCCGATTTGTCTGCGTGAATAGGGTGGTCCAAGAGACCCGGGAGATGATGATGATGATCCGTTTGCCTTCAGGTCACCGACGACTTGCCGTCGCGGTGCTTGCGGCCCTGGTGGTGGCAAGCTCTGGTTGTTCGTGGTTTCGTGGCAAGTCGGGTTACGAGCAAAGCCCGGAGCATCGGCCGTTGGAAATTCCACCGGATCTGGATGCACCGAACACCAACTCGGCAATGCGGGTTCCCGCTTCGCCTTCCGTCGCTTCGTCGGAGCGGTCGAGCGTTGCCGCTCAATCGACTGACTTTGTCGTCGCCGATCAGGTGGCAAGTACTTGGCGCCGACTCGGACTCGCGCTCGAGCGAATGGATGGCGTCGAGATCAAGGAGCGCGCGCAGCTCATCAACGCCTACACCGTCGTTGTCGGCGGACAGCAGATTCTGCTGCGTGTCAGTGAGGATGCGAGCGGTAGTCGCGTTGCTGCACTCGATGGCGATTCGCGCCCTGTGAGCACAGTTGAGGCGGCGCGCGTTCTTGGAGAGCTGAAATCTCGCTTGGGCGGTTGATCAAGCGATACACGGCGACCCGCAACGCGGGTCGTCGTCAGTCAGCGTTGCAGATGCGGAAGCTTGCCGCTGACACCATCCCACTCGGCGGCATCGGGCAGCGGATCCTTGCGAACGGTGATCACCGGCCACTGC
>Ga0209066_10003285_pt1 | contig 18607 bp, 17 predicted proteins | sample All_14_2_FD_187198 | JGI IMG/M metagenome (GOLD analysis project Ga0209066, IMG submission 187198) | Freshwater microbial communities in response to fracking from Pennsylvania, USA - Allegheny Zone_MetaG_DW_15 (SPAdes) (version 2) ... | reverse complement strand
GTGTAACGCGTTGTACCCCTAAAGCGGCGGCTGCGACGGCGCGGCCCTTCTTCGTCAGTATCCAGACATTGGGGCGGTTCCTGGTCGCGTCGATCCGTTCGCGTCGGATCGTCAATAGGCCGTGGGCTTCAAGAACCCGCCGCGCGTTGTCGATGGTCGAGATGGAGACCTTCGCCCAAGAGGCGATCTCGCCCTTGACCGCGATGAAGGCCCCATCGGCGGCCATAGCCCGACGGAATATCTCGTCGGCCGCATCGGCTATCGCCGGGCCGGTCTGTTGCCAGCCGGCTTCGGAAAGCCGTTTCCAGGTCAGCAGCCGCGCCAGCCGCTCCGACGAGGAGCGGGGACGGGGGCGGTTCCTGGATAGTGCTTCTGGTTCAGTGGTGGTGCGACAAGTTGACTCAGCATTACCCGGCGAGGACATCCCATCCTTTCCGGGGGTCGAACGAACCAGCGGATGCGCAAATCCTCCGGCTGAAAAAGCATCAGCCGTTGACGGGCTCCGCAGGTTCGATTAACGTGAGTTTTGCGACATTCTCACGTTGGTCTTCGGACCTGCGGACCTATCGAAAAGGCTCAGCGCGCCAACGCTGGGCCTTTCGTTTTTCCGGATTTTGAGAAAAGCCGTTCTGGTTGTCTTTCCCCCACGCCAGGTCTTGCTCCACGAGACCCAACGCGTATACGATGGGCCTGCGAATCTTTGGGGTGGAAGGATTTGGTGGAGCCGAGGGGAATCGAACCCCTGACCTCAGCAGTGCGATTGCTGCGCTCTCCCATCTGAGCTACGGCCCCACGCGCACGGTTCAGCGAGGCAATTCACCCCCGCCGATGAGGTGGCGCGTTATAGCCGCGAGCCCCCCGGTCCTGTCAAGCCCATGTTGTTCGATGCATGCAGATTGCGTCCGGCATTTGCCGGGCGCGTCGGAAACCCCTATATGCAGGGGGCAGGTGGGGACGTTCGGGCCATGGTCCCTCGCGGTTCCACCTCTTGCCGGCACGGCCCGACCCTTCGCGTTTCGAGGACGCCCATGCACAACGACCCGTTCCTCTGGCTGCTTCTGACGATCCTGGAAATCTTTTTCTGGTTCCTGATCGTGAACGTCATCCTGTCCTGGCTGATCGCCTTCAATGTGGTGAACCGGTCCAACCATTTCGTGGCGACGCTGGGCGAGTTCCTGTATCGCATTACCGATCCGGTGCTGGCGCCGCTGCGCCGCGTATTGCCGAATCTGGGCGGTATCGATATCTCCCCCCTGATTGTCATTATCGCGATCCAGTTCCTGCGGCAGCTGCTGAGCCGCTACTGGCCGCTGGGCTGAGCCGGTGACCGGGCTGATCCGCTGCGACGCGGGCTGGCTGACCTTTCCCGATGGTCGTAGCGTAAAGGCCGTGGTCGGGCGGTCCGGACTGATCCCGGCTTCGTGCAAGCGCGAGGGCGATGGCGCGACGCCCATCGGCATCTGGCCCTTGCGCCGGGTCTGGTGGCGGCAGGACCGGCTGAGCGCACCGCCGGTAACCGCCCTGCCCATGCGGGTGATCGCGCGCGAGGATGGCTGGTGCGATGCGCCGGGCGACCCTGCCTATAACCGGCCCGTCCGGCTGCCCTATGGGGCCAGCGCGGAAAATCTTTGGCGGGAGGATGGGCTATACGACGTGGTGGTCGAGCTGGGCCATAATGACGACCCGCCGATTCCCGGTCTGGGTTCGGCCATCTTCCTGCATGTGGCCCTGCCAGAACGGTCGCATACGCAAGGCTGCGTGGCGCTGGCCCTGCCCGATCTGCTGGAATTGCTATCGGTCGTTCCGGCTGATTGCGCGCTGTCGGTGGAGGGGGATCAGCCGGCGGTCGGTTCAGGATAGGCGCGCGAGCCGAAAATGGCCGAACCCACCCGGACATGGGTAGCACCCAGCCCTACGGCAATCGGATAATCCCCGCTCATTCCCATCGATAGGCCGGCAAGGCCCAGCCGCCGGCCCATGTCGCGCAACAAGGCGAAATGCAGGGCCGGATTCTCCTCCACCGGGGGGATGCACATCAGTCCTTCGACGGGCAGGCCCAGCCGGTCGCGGCAATCGGCCACGAAGGCTTCGGCATCCAGCGGCAGGATGCCGGCCTTCTGCGGCTCCTCGCCGGTATTCACCTGCACGAACAGGCGCGGGCAATGGCCGGTCCGGTCCCGCTCCTTGGCCAGGGCTTCGGCCAGTTTCGGCCGGTCAAGCGATTCGATCACATCGAACAGGGCTGCGGCCTGTTTCAGCTTGTTGGTCTGCAACGGGCCGATCAGATGCAGTTCGATATCCGGGAATACCGCCTTCAGGGCCGGAAACTTCGATTCGGCTTCCTGCACCCGATTCTCACCAAAGACGCGCTGGCCAGCATCGATGACCGGACGGATTTCGTCGGCCGTGAAGGTTTTGGAGACGGCGACCAGGGTGATCTCGGTCGCGTCGCGGCCGATATCCTGCGCTGCCTTGGCGATGGTCTGACGCACATGGGCAAGCCGCGCGGCGCTGCCGGTCAAGGATGTCTGGGCCGGGTTTTCGATCATGCTCACCTTGCCTTCTCCTTTGCGCTTGGTCCTGAAATGGAGCTAGGTAGGGATTGATCTGCCGACGGGGCTTGAGCCATGTCAAGCCCATGCTGGCGCAGGCCTGTTATCCAGGAGGGCCTGGACAGTGTGTGACGATGGGAAGGGGGATTGCCACATGAGCATTGCCAATTTCGCCCAGCTTCTGGCGCCCTTCGATCCGGAGGTTTTCTTCCGGGATTATTATGGCCGCAAGCCGCTGCATATTCGTGGCGGGGCGAATAAGTTCCGCGAGGTGATGTCCTGGTCCATTCTGGAAGGGCTGGTGAACCGTACTTCCATCTGGTCGCAGAATTCGCTCAAGCTGGTCCTCGACACCAAGCCCTTGCCGGCCGCGTCCTATTGCGTATCCGCCATGGGGCGCGATGGCGTCACGGTGATGCAACCTTCCGCCCCGCTGCTGAATGATTGGCTGGCGAAGGGCGCGTCGCTGGTGCTGAACGATATCGACGCGCTGACGCCGGGCCTGGTTTCCGTCGCGCGGGTGCTGGAAGATGGGCTCGATACCAAGGTGCAGGCGAATCTCTATTGCTCCTGGAAGGCGCATAAGGCCTTTCTCAGCCATATGGACACGCATGATGTCTTCGCCGTCCATGTCGAGGGGCGTAAGCAATGGCTGGTCTATGAGGGACGGGCGGAACATCCGATCAATCATCCCATGTTCAAGGGCGTGCCGCAGGAGGTCATCGACAAGGCCAAGGGCAAGGTCCTGATGGATATCGTGATGGAGCCGGGCGACCTGCTCTATATTCCGCGCGGACAATATCACGATGCGCTGGCTGAAAGCGGGGGGACGGTGCATATCGCCTTCGGTGCCACCAGCGTCATCGGCATCGACATCGTGACCGCGCTGATCGAGGCGGCGGTCCATGATCCGCTTCTGCGTGCGAATCTGCCGCGCCGGGCCGAAGGGGAAGAGATGCTGGCGGGGCATCTGGCGCAGTTGGCCGGGCGCTTGCGGGGCATCATGGGGCAGGATAGTTTCGCGCAGGCGGTTTCCGGATTCCAGCGCGCCTATCGCTATCCGCGCGAAGGGGTTGCGTTGCCGATCGATCGATTCTCGGCCGATTGGCGGCTGACCGGGCCGGATTTCACGGTGGAGGAGGGGGGGGGCGGCCCCCTGCTGAAGGGTCCGAAAGGGGCGGTGCCGATTCCCCCGCCCGCCATGGCCGCGGTGGCCTGGATCGTGCGCAACGCGCCGTTCCGGGAAGCGGAGCTGGAGGCGGCCTTTCCTGCTCTGGGCAAAGGGCCGCTGGGGCAGATTCTGGCCCAGTTGCAACAGATGAAGGTGCTGACGAAAATCTGACCGGCCCTGCGGGTCACGTGCCGGAGAGGCCAGCCCGTTTCAGTGCGTCGATCAGCCTCTGCGCGCCCGGGCCGTATTTGGCCAGGCGTCCGACGGAGCTGGTATAAACCGGGCGTCGCGCCTGCAGCACGCTGGCGGTGGCGATCCTGCCGGTCGCGCCCGAAGGGTCGGCCATCTCCGGTCGCCAATCCAGGCCCAGGAATTGGGCCATCCGCTGAGACTGCCCGATGGGATCGGCCACAAGCTCCTCATAGCGCACGGGCAGGATCCGGTCGGGCAGAATCGCCTGCCAATGGGCCATCAGCCGGTCCTTCAGGACATGGGCATGGGCCAGGTCATCGAAATCATGCTGCCAGGGCTGCATGGCGAAGGCGAAAGTCTGCTGCCAGCACGATAGGCAGGTATCGGCCGGATCGCGGATCATGTGCAGGAAGCGCGCCTCGGGAAAGGCGGCCGCCAGCATGCCCACATGCCAGTAATTCGCGGGCATCTTGTCCACCAGCCTGGGTTTGCTGTGGCTTTCCAGGTGCCTGCGGAAGCGCGCGCGTAGTTCTTCCGCCAAGGCCTGCATTTGGGATGCGGGCAGGTCGGGATAACCCTGTCGCCGGGCGCGCAGCAGAACACTATCGGCATCCGGCAACTCGCCCGCGCCGTGGACCAGCGGATGGCGGGCCAGCATCTGTTCGGTCAGCGTGGTTCCGGATCGGGGCATGCCGATGATGAAGATCAGGCCGGGTGACGCGGGCGGGGTGCCTTCCTGAAACAGCTTGGGCTGGGAGAAGGCGCGAATCAGCGCCTCGGCAAATTCCTCCTCCGCTCGGCGATCATAGGCGCGCCCCGCCTTGCGCAGGGCGGCAAGACCCGCCTGCGCGGCCTCGGCATAGGCGGTAAAGGCATCCTGCGGCCGCCCCAGCTTTTCCAGCAGGATGGCGCGTGCGGCCAGCAGGGCGCGCTGTTCCCAGTCCGGATGCGGTCGGGCCAGCGCCGTATCCAATTGCGCGAGTTGGGCTGCCCGTTCCGAATCGCTCTGCTCCAGCTGGGCCAGGCCGACCTGGGCGTCTGGCGTGGCCGGATTGCGGATCAGGCAGGTCCGGAAGGCATCGCGCGCGTCATCCAGGCGTCCTTCGCTCATGCAGAGCTGAGCATCAATCAGCAGATATTCTGCGGAATCGGTGGCCTCCGAAAGGCCATCCAGCACGGCGCGGGCTTCCTGGGTCCGGCCGGTGGCCAGCAGCAGCCGGGCCAGTCCGATTCGCTGCCAGGGCTGGGCGCGGCCGCTGGCAACCAGCCTGCCCAGATGCTCCGCCGCGGATTCGTAATAGCCGAGACCTGAGAGCAGCAATGCCAGATTGCCGCGCGCGCCATCATGATTGGCATCCAGGCGCAGGCATTGTTCATAGGCCGCCGCAGCCTCCGTCGTCTTGCCGGCTGTCTGCAGCGACAGCCCATGGCAGAACCAGGCATCGGGCATATTCGGCGCCAGCCTGGTTACGCGTGCTGTTTCCGATAGCGCCGCTTCGGCCCGGCCGCCTTGCAGCAGCGCATTGCCCAGGGCAAGGCTCCAGTCGACCGGAGCTCTGGAACCTGCGGCCTGGATGGCCTTGCGGAATGCCTTGGCCGCCTGCGGCCAGTCTCTGCTGGCGGACGCGACCATGCCGCGTGCATACCAGGCGCCCGCATCGCGCGGATGGGCCGCAAGATGGGTCGCAAGCAGTCTGTCGGCCAGGGAAAGGTCGCCCCGCTGGAAGGCGGCCTGCGCCAGTTGCACGGACATCGTCACCCTTTCCAAAAGACCCAGCCGAAGCTGTGCCAAACCTGTCATGTGGCTGATTGGAAATCAATCCGTGGAGCCGGGCAGGCAGCAAGCCAAGATGTTGCAGAAAAATCACAAGCACTTGGTTCTAGCGTCTTGAAATGTTGTTTTCCGTTGTTGTCAGGCAGGCTGTGGGTATTCATAGCGCAGGTTCCGACTACGCACCGCCGGATCAGTTCGAAGGGGTCATCCCCAACCGGGCCGGATAGTTGACGGGACTAAGCTGAAAACGGGATTGACCCCTGTTCTGGAGGACAGACATGAAAAAGACCCTTCTGACGACCTCGGCGCTGGCTGGCGTTGTGTTCGTTGCCGGCTCGGCCTTCGCCGAAGCCCCGAAAGTGACCTTCTCGGGCTCGACCGATTACTACGTTCGTATGACCGATTATGACACCCCGACGGGTGGCACCGAGCCGCAGAACGGCCCGGGCTGGGATATCAACCAGCACGCCGTTGCTTCGGAACTGATCTGGGATGCCAACGCGACGGCCGATAACGGCCTGCAGTTCGGCGCCAACGTTCAGCTGCGCTATGCTGGCGCGGCCGGCGCTGTTTCGACCGACGAAGCCTGGATCGACTTCGCCGGCTCCTGGGGCCGCGTGGTTCTGGGCGACGACGATGGCGTGCTCGACAACAACCAGGTTTCCGGCGCGTCCGTTCTGCCGGTTGCCGCTTATGATACCGGCCGTTTCACCGGCTCGCTGGCGACCCCGGCTGGCTGGGCTTCGCCCACCGGCACCAACGGCAGCGTTGGCGAAGCGTCGTCCGACGTTTCCAAGATCGCCTACTACTCCCCGTCCTTCGCTGGCTTCTCGGTTGCCGTCTCGGCCACCCCGGATTCGAGCTCGGAGTATGGTGCGGCGAACACCGCAACTGCCGTGGCCACCGGCGCCACGACCAGCTACAGCAACATCCTGGAAGGCACCGTCAACTACAAGGGTGACTTCTCCGGCGTGGGCGTTGCCCTGTATGCCGGTGGTGCAGCTGGCGAAGCCAATGCCACTCTCGGCGCTGCCCGTGATGATCTGAGCGCTTGGCAGGTTGGCGGTTCCGTTTCCGTCGCCGGCTTCTCGCTCGGCCTCGGCTACGGCGACTCCGACGACTCGGGCTGCCTGACCGTGCAGTCCGGCTGCGAGTCCGGCAAGTTCTTCAATGCCGGCTTGGCCTACAACTTCGGCGCTGGCGCCGTTGGTATCGGCTACGCCACCACCTTCGATGCCAAGGCCACCACGGCTGGCACCGAGATGGAAGCCCGCTACTACTCGATCGACGCTTCCTACACGATCGCTCAGGGCCTGACCGGCTACGGCGGCGTGATGTTCGCCACCCGCGACAACAACGCGGTGACCAACAGCGAAGCCGACTCGACGGTTTTCGTTCTCGGCACCCGCGTGAACTTCTAATCGGTTCTTCCGATCTGAAGGCAAAGGGGTGGCTTCGGCCACCCCTTTGTTTTTCCGAATCCTGAGATGGGATGTGACGGCAGGGCTGAAAAATGCCCGTGTAGAGGCTTGGTGATGGCGGGTTCGCGGGAACTGGAACAAGGAATCGCCGCGCATAACGCGCGGCAATGGGACAGGGCCGAAAAGCACTATAGACGAGCCGCCAAGGAGCCTGCTTTACGGGGAGACGCCCTGCATCTGCTTGGCTTGCTGTATATTGATCGGGCACGATCGCAGGATGCTTTGCCCATCCTTGCCAAGGCGGTTGATCAGGCGCCGCAGATCCTGGCTTACCGCATCACGAAGGCGCGTTGCGAGTATCAGCTGGGGAAATTCCGGGCCGCCCTGTCAACCCTGTTGGCGGTGCCACCGCGGGTTCCGATCAATACAGAAACATGCCAGCAATTGGCCGATGGCCTGACCGCGGTTGGTCTTGGCATCCGCGATACCGAGGGACCAATTGCTGCCCTGCCGGCCTTTCGTGCAGCGCTGGACATGGTTCCAGGTCATCCCGGTCTGATGCGTAATCTCGGCCTGACGCTGATTGCAGCGGGGCAGGCCGAGGAAGCAATTCCCGTCCTTGGCGCAGCTCGTAAGGCGTCACCCCAGGACCGCGAATTGTGGCTGGGCCTTTCGGGAGCATTGATCGAGGCCGGCCGGGATGATGAGGCGGAGGAACTGCTACGTGCCGCATGTCTGAACTTTCCGACGGATGTTCGGTTCGCTGGGAATCTGGCGACCGCCCTTCAGGAGCAGGGCCGGCTGGAGGAGGCCGTGACCATGAGCGAGCATGTACTCGCAAGCGGAGATTCGTCAGGTCGGCGCCTGTTCAATCATGCGAATATTCTGTACGGCCTGGAGCGCTGGCCGGCGGCCGTGCGCGCCTATGATGGGGCCCTGTCCGGCGGGTTTGATCACGAGGCGGTTTTGTTCAATCGGGGAAAGGCTCGTCTGACCACGGACCCAGCCTCTCGGGATGGCTGGTCGGACTATCTGCGCCGACATTTGCCCCCGGTGCCGGCTGGCTGTCCTGCCGCCCTTCGACCACCGGCAATGCTGAGGCCTGGGCAAAGGATTTGCCTGCTGGCGGAACAGGGGCTGGGGGATCAATTGTTCTTTTTACGCTGGGCGCCCAGCCTCCTCGCGATGGGGATCGAGGTTGCTCTGGCGCTGGATGGTAAGTTGAAGCCTCTGCTTCAGCTATCCGTCGATCTGCCCTGGTTCGACAATCCACGGCTGGCGGCGGAGGCGGGGTTTTCTACGCTGGTCTGGTTGGGGGACCTCCCCATTCTGACGCGGAGTGAGCGCGGCGAGATCGCTATCCCACCCCCTTTCCCGCTGAAGGGGCAGGACGGTGGGAACGATCAGCCCGATTTGCGCGGGCTCACCGGGTGTGACCGTTTGATCGGGCTTACCTGGCGGGCAGGTCAAATGGGCCGGAACCGGTTGAGCAAGGAAGTACCTTTCGATTCTCTTCTCGACATTCTCGCCGATACGCGGGGCGGAATCGTTTGCCTGCAGCGCGGTCCCAACAAGGTGGAGCTCGACCGGCTGCACGAGCGCCTCGGAAGCCGGTTCGTGGATTGCTCCGCGTTCAATAACAACCTTGCTGATATGGCCTCCCTGCTATCAACGTTGGATCTCTATGTCACCGTCTCCAATACCAATCTGCACATTGCGGAAAGCTTGGGACGGTTACGCTCGTTGGTTCTCATCCCCAGGCCTTTTTTCACCTGGGGCGCGGAAGGGATTGAAAGTCCCTGGTTTCCCCGCAGCCGGGTGGTTCGTCGCGCGGCAGGTGCAGGCTGGGATGCTACGATGCATTCGCTGGCGCAGGCGATGCGTGGTGACGACTGAGGCCAGGGCTTTGGAAGTTGCTCCGATGCCGCGTTGGTCAAACCAAGATTGAAGTATAGGGCAGGTTCGTATGCGTGAAACACTATCGCTGTTTATCGGATGGGATCCCCGAGAGGCAGAGGTGGCGGATGTCTGTCGTCATTCCATTCTCCGACGCAGCGATCCCGCAGCCCTGGAAATTCACTATATCAAACTTACTGAGTTGCGGGAGAGAGGGCTGTATACACGCCCGACCGAAATACGCGACGGAAGGCTTTGGGATGTGATATCCGAAGCCCCGATGTCGACGGAATTCGCCATTTCACGGTTCTTCGTACCGGTCCTTGCCGCGCGGGGTGGATGGGCTGTCTTCTGTGATTGTGACTTCCTGTGGCGCGTGGACATTCGCGATCTTCTGGCGCTGGCTGATGCGTCAAAGGCCTTGATGTGCGTGCAACATGACCATGTGCCAAAGGAAACGGTGAAGATGGACAGCCAGGCCCAGCTTCGATATGCGCGCAAGAACTGGTCATCCATGATGCTGTGGAATCTGGAGCACCCAGCCAATGCGCGTCTTACCCTGGATATGTTGAACACAGTGCCCGGCCGCGACCTGCATCGCTTCTGTTGGTTGGAGGACGAGGAAATCGGCGCGCTCCCTGCAACATGGAATTGGCTTGAAGGCACCACGGATGCTTCCATCGAACCGAAGGTAATTCACTATACCCGCGGCGGCCCCTGGTTTCCGGAGTGGCGCGATGTGGCTTATGCAGAGCCATGGCTCGAGGAACAGTCACATTTTCATTCCAAGCATGCCTCAAAATAACCGCTGTTATATGACGGATGTAGTGCCGTCCCCGCAAGGGATGGGCCGAGGTGAAACCCGGTCGGCGGGGTAAGGGTTGCGGTGGCGCGCGGCCTTGCGTATAGCTTTCTCGGCAGGAGGGCGCGGGGCCGCTCCGCTAGATATGTTGGTGAGTGCTGGCGATGGAAAAGTCCCGGATGCGTCTTTCTCTGATCACGGCTCTGGCCGGGCTGACCATGCTTTCGGCCTGTGGCTATGGCGATGGCGCGCCTGCGCGGCCGCGTGATCGGGAGAATGACGAATTCGCCGAATCCGGAAAGCTGTTCGGAGAGAATGGGCTGGTGCTGTTCGGTGGCGAGCAGAACAATGCGCCGGAAGGGGCAGCGCTTGGCGTGAACGCCTTCCTGTGGCGGGCATCGCTGGATACGATTTCCTTCATGCCGCTGGTTCAGGCCGATCCGGCTGGTGGGGTGATCATCACCGATTGGTATTCGCCGCCGGAAGCGCCGAATGAGCGCTACAAGATGAACGTCTTCATTCTGGACCGCCAACTGCGCGCCGATGGCGTGCGGGTTTCGGTGTTCCGAGAACTGCGGGATGCGGCCGGCAACTGGGCCAGCGCGGCAACGGGTGGCGAGACGGGCACGCAGATCGAGAATGCGATCCTGAAGCGGGCCCGGCAGATGCGAATCGATTCCCTGGCACAGCAGAACCGCTGAGTCAGCAGGGACGCCTCAGCTGGACTTGGGCCGCCGGATTATCTGTTTCCCGTGGATATGTTCGCCCAGCGGCTCGGTCGGGCCGCCTGCCCGCACGGGCCGGTCGGCGAATCGGCCCTGCTGCAGCAGTCGGTCATACATCAGGATAGCGCCCGCCACGCTGACATTGACGCAGAATTTGGTTGGTATCTTCACGGTGAAATCGCAGCGCGCGACAAGGTCCGGCGATAGCGACCCCTTTTCCGGTCCCAACACATAGGCGGCCCGTTCGGGATGGCGGAAGCTGGGCAGGTCCACCGCCTCATCCAGCAGTTCGACACCAACCAGCCGGCAGCCGCGTGGCAGGGTGAACTCCTCCACAGACTGGTGAATATAAAGCGGCACATGATCCTGGCTGGCGGAGGTGTCGGCCCTGTTGGCCGCCTTCACATCGATATTGGGCGCGATGGCGAAGACGAAGCTGGCTCCAAACGCGTGGGCCGAGCGGAACAGGGCTCCTGCATTCGCCGATTTCGAAATGCCCTGCACGCCAATTCCAAAATAGCCGCGCGGGATGCGTGGAGACTGCATGCCTTACCCTTTCGTCCGATGATCGGCGCGCGGTGATCTTGCCGTCGCGCCGGCGCCCTGATACTCGAAGCAGACAGCAGAATCCACCTCGGAAGCCGGCTATGCAGGAAAACGCAGCTATTGCAGGGGATGTTCAGGGCGGGGCATTGGCGCCTATGCCGGAGCCATTCCGATCCGAAGGGCCTGTCCTGTCCCTGGGGCTGGGCGCCTGCGATTGGTCCGACTGGTTCCAGATCGACCCGCTTTACGGCGCCTATCAGGCGGAGAAGCTGCGCCTGCTGCGGGAGGATCGTGTCCAGGTATTACAGGCACTTCCCGGCAGCGAGCAGTCGGCACGGGCGGCGGCACAGGTGATCGCTGAGCATTTGGTCGCTACCCATCCCGAATGTTACGCGCGTCAGTCCGAAACCCGGATCGAGACGCTTGCGACGGGCGTGGTCGTGGATCTGGCCGACCCCGCCCTGCATCCCATCGCCCAGGCAGCGCTGCTGGTGCAGGAAGATCTCGTGCTGCTGCGCCCCGGCGAGGGTGACCTGCTCAAGGCCTCGAACGGCTATCTGCTGGAATCGGCCTGTGTGTGTTTCCCGACCCGCTGGAACCTGCCCTCCAAACTCGGGCGGCCGATTTGGGGCATTCATGAGCCGGTGCCCGGTCTGAATCCACAGCTCGGCGAGAAGATCGATCTGTTCTTTGCCCGCCTGCGCTCTGGCCGGCTCGTCGAGCGGGCCAATTGGAGCCTGCTCGCCGGGCCTGAACTATCCCAGCCGACCCGTCCGGGCAGATATGGTCACGGCGATGTCGATGGGGTCGTGACGCCCGACAGTCTGACCCTGCGGGTGGAACGCCAGACACTGTGCAAATTGCAGGATGGGCGTATCCTTTTCACCATTCGCATCCACCAGCGCGGCGTGCAGGCCATGGCCCATCAGCAGGGCTTTGTTCAGGCGCTGCGTGATGCCGCGGACCGGCTGCCGCCGGACCTTGCTGCCTATAAGGCCGTCGACAGGGTGCGCGATATATTGGAGCAGTTCTGACCGATTTCCGCATCCGTATTGTAATACCGCTGCTTTTGTGCGCTGCAATGCTGTATACTGCTCCCATCACAGAAATAGCGCAGCCATTTGTGGGAGAAGTCTATGCGTTTTTCAATTGCGGGCAAGCTGTCGGCGGGATTTGCCGCCGCGGGTGCGGTTACTATCGGTCTGGTAATCTTTACCTATATCTCGTTGCAGGACCTGCGCCAGCTGCAGGATGACGGTGCCCTGCGCGCCGAGCACGCCACCGAGGTGACCTTGCATGCGGGGCTGGGGCCGCGCCTGTACCAGATCGTCGCGGACGGGGTGATCAACAGGAATTTCGATCAGACCCGCGCGGATTGGGCAGCCATCAAGACCGAGATGGAACAGGCCTTCGCCTATGACAAGGAAGTCGTGGACTCCGATGATGAGCGACGCTGGGCGGCGGAGGCGGTTGCGGCCTATACCGAACTGGTCGGCGTGGTGGAGCGGGAGATGTTTCCCCTGCTGCAGGCGTCCGAGGAGGTGAACGCGGAGGTTCGTGCGCTGGATGGGCGCGTGGATGAACTGGTGGCGACCATCCAGGACCGTTATCACAGCATCAGGCAGTCCGTTCAGCGCGAGGCGGAGGAGGCGGATGCAAGCTTTGACAGTCTTGCTGCCCAGATGGTCATCGCCAACATGATCTTTGCCGGTGGTGCCGTGATCGGCACTCTGATTATCGTTCTGGTCTTTTCACGCCTGATTGCCGGCCCCGTGAAAGGGATGACAAAGGCCATGGAAAAATTGGCCGCTGGGGATCTGGAGGTTGCTGTTCCAGCGGTTGGCCGTGGCGATGAGATTGGCGAGATGGCGGGGGCCGTCCAGGTGTTCAAGGACAATGCCCTGAAAGTGGCGCGGATGGAGGCGGAGCAGCAGGAAGCAGAACGCCGTGCCGCGGAAGAAAAGCGTCGGTCGATGCAGATCCTGGCTGATGATTTCGAGGCCAGCGTCGGGGCGGTGGTGAAAAGCGTTGTATCCTCGGCAGAAGAAATGCAAGGCACCGCGCAGGTGCTGACCGCCACGGCGGAGGAGACCTCAAGGCAGGCATCGGTCGTGGCCGCTGCGTCGGAAGAAGCCTCGACCAATGTGCAGACGGTGGCGAGCGCCTCGGAAGAGCTTGCAGCCTCCATCGACGAAATTAGCCGTCAGGTTGCCCAGTCCGCTACGATTGCCAGCAAGGCCGTGGAAGATGCGGACCGAACCAACCAGCAGATTCAGGGCCTGGCCGATGCCGCGCAGAAGATCGACGAGGTGGTGCAGCTGATCACCAATATCGCGTCCCAGACCAATCTTCTGGCGCTCAACGCCACGATCGAGGCCGCGCGCGCCGGCGATGCCGGCAAGGGGTTCGCCGTGGTTGCCTCGGAGGTGAAGAACCTGGCGAACGAGACCGCAAAGGCGACGGAGGAAATTACCGGCCAGATTTCCAGCATACAGCAGGCGACACAGCTGGCCGTTACTGCCATTCGCGAGATCGGCCAGACCATCGGCCAGATCAACAGCATCACCACCACCATCGCGTCGGCGGTGGAGGAGCAGGGGGCGGCCACGCAGGAGATCGCGCGCAATGTGCAGCAGGCGGCAGCCGGCACACAGGAGGTTTCCGCCAATATCGCCGGGGTGACGCAGGCTTCGGGCGAAACCGGGGCTGCGGCATCGCAGATCAACACCGCTTCCGGCGAGCTTTCCCGCCAGGGCTACCAGTTGCGGGTCGAGGTGGAACGCTTCCTGGCGGCGGTGCGGGCCGGCTGAGCCCTATCTGGCGTCGAAATCCAGGGTCACTTTGTCCGTCATGGGATGGGCCTGACAGGCGAGGACGAAGCCCTTGTCGATCTCCTCCGGCTCCAGCCCGTAATTTATCGCCATGGACACCTCGCCCTCCAGCACCTTGGCGCGGCAGGTGCAGCACACCCCGCCCTTGCAGGCGAAGGGCAGGTCCGGGCGTTCCTTCAGCGCCGCGTCCAGCAGGCTGGGGCCGGCCATGGGGGCGTCGAAGCGGCTTTCGATCCCGTCCAGCAGCAGGGTGATCGCCGCCATCGGCGTATCCGAAGGGATGGTTTCCGTCACCGGTGCCGCCTGACTGCCCAGCGGACGGCCGAAACCGTCGGTGAACAGCTCGAAATGGATATGGTGCCGGTCTACCCCGGCGGTCTGGAGCGTGTCGCGGACCGCATCGATCATCGGCAGGGGGCCACAGATGAACCATTCATCCACGGTATCGGGCGGCAGGATGCGGTCCAGCAATCCCTGCATCTTGTCGGCGTCGATCCGGCCCGTCATCAGGGCGGAATCCTGCGGTTCGCGCGACAGGACATGATACAGTGACACGCGATCCAGATAACGGTCCTTCAAATCCTGCAGCGCCTGGCGAAACAGGATGGAGGCGACATTGCGATTGCCATAGACCAGCGAGATTCGCGATTGCGGCTCGCGCGCCAGCACGCTACGCGCAATGGACAGCATTGGCGTGATGCCGCTGCCCGCCGCGATCAGCACGTAATGTCGAGCCGTTTCGGGATCGAGTTCGGTGAAGAAGCGCCCGTCCGGGGCCATGGCTTCCAGCACGTCACCCGGTTTCAGGGCGTCATTGGCGAAACTGGAAAAACGCCCGCCTGGAACCTTGCGGATCGCGACGCGCAATTCTCCATCGTCCAGGCCGGAGCAGATGGAATAGGAACGGCGAACCTCTTCCCCGTCCATCACGGTGCGCAGGGTCAAGAACTGGCCCTGATGAAAGCGGAAATCCTCGCCCAACTCCGCAGGCAGGTCGAAGGCGATGGATACCGCATCTTCCGTTTCGCGCCGGACGTCCCGAATTGTGAGGGGGTGAAAACCGCGCATGATCCCGTTCCCTAGATACACTTGAAATAATCGAAGGGCTCCGCGCAGCTTCGACAGCGATAGAGCGCCTTGCAGGCGGTGGAGCCGAACTCGTTGACCTTGACTGTGTCATGGCTGCCGCAATGGGGGCATTCCACCCGGATATCCGCCCCGAACAGGGTGCCGCGCGTTCCCGCGGACCCCGGAACCGGCGGGGCGATGCCATAGTCCCGCAACCTGCGCCGGCCGCGTTCGGTCAGCCAATCGGTGGTCCAGGCCGGCGAGAGATGGGTATCCACCGCGACCCGTTCGAAGCCCGCGCGCATCAGCGCATCGCGGATCGCGATCTCGATCGGCAGCATCGCAGGGCAGCCGGTATAGGTGGGGGTGATGGCGATGCGCAGCGTCCCGTCCGCATCCTCGCTCACCGCGCGGATGATGCCCAGATCGGCGATGCTCAGCACCGGGATTTCCGGGTCCGTCACCTCCTCCAGCACGGTCATGACATGCGCGCTGTCCAGCATGGCGGCTACCAGCGCACCGCATCGGGATAGGCGCGTTGCAGGAATTGCAGCTCCGCCAGGATATAGCCCAGATGTTCGGAATGCCGGCCCCTGCGGCCGCCGGTCACCCGCCAAGTGACGCCCGGCAGGGGCAGGGTGGCTTGCGCCAGCACGGCTTCGATATGCGCGGTCCAGACAGGGCGCAGGCCGGCCAGATCAACACCGACCCCTGCCGCCAGGGCTTTCGCATCCAGCGCGTCCATCTCGAACAGCTCATCCTGAAAGCCCCAGAACTCGTCCAGCGCCGTGATCATGCGGGCCCGGCTTTCTTCGGTGCCATCGCCCAGGCGGATCACCCATTCCGACGAATGCCGGCGGTGATAGAGGCTTTCCTTGACGGCCTTTTCCGCGATGCCACGGATGGTTTCATCCGTGGAGGAAGAAAGCGCCTGATACAGCGGCACGGCCCAGGCATCGTAGAGGAATTGCCGCGCGATGGTATGGGCGAAATCGCCATTGGGCTGTTCGACCAGCAGCACATTGCGGAAATCCAGCACGTCGCGCTTCATCGCCAGCGCATCCTCGTCGCGGCCTTCCCCCTCCACCGCGCCGGCATGGGACAGCCACAGCCGGGCCTGGCCCACCAGATCGAGCGCGATATTGGTCAGCGCGATATCTTCTTCCAACACCGGGGCATGGCCGCACCATTCCCCCAGGCGCTGGCCCAGGATCAGCGCATTGTCGCCGAAGCGGATGCAATAGTCGCGGCGTTCCGCCTGGGTAAGCGCGGACATGGGTATTTCCTCCCGCCTGTGATGGCTGCCTTGGTTGGCGCCTACATATGTTCGACGTCTTCCGGCACGTCGTAGAAGGTCGGATGACGATAGATCTTGTCGTCGGACGGGTCGTAGAGCATGCCCCTGTCATCCGGGGCGGAGGCATGGATATCCGTGGAGCGGACAACCCAGATGCTTTCCCCTTCGCCCCGGCGGGTATAGACGTCGCGGGCATTGCCGATCGCCATTTCCGCATCCGGCGCCCGCAGCGAGCCGACATGTTTGTGGTTCAACCCCGCGCGGGGCTGGATGAAGATTTCCCAAAGCGGCCAGTCACGCTTTCCCATCATGGTGCCCTTCCGGTCAGGCCGCTTTCGCGGCGGCTGCGCGGGCTGCCCGCTTTTCGGCATGCGCGATTGCTGCGTCGCGCACCCAGCCGCCGTCCTCATGCGCCTTGCGCCTGGCGGCCAGCCTTTCGCGATTGCAGATGCCGTTGCCTTTCACCACCTGCCAGAACTCATCCCAATCAATGGGGCCATAGCTGTAATGCCCGGTCGCCTCGTCCAGGCGCAGATCCGGGTCCGGCACGGTCAGGCCCAGGAATTCCGCCTGCGGCACGGTCATGTCGACGAATTTCTGGCGCAGCTCGTCATTGGAATGGCGCTTGATCTTCCAGGCCATGGATTGGGCGGAATGGGGCGATTCATCATCCGGCGGGCCGAACATCATCAAGGATGGCCACCACCAGCGGTCCAGCGCATCCTGGGCCATCTTGCGCTGGCTGTCGGAGCCCTGGGCCAGCGTCATCATGATCTCGTAGCCCTGGCGCTGGTGGAAGCTTTCTTCCTTGCAGATGCGCACCATGGCGCGCGCATAGGGGCCATAGGAACACCGCGTCAGCGCCACCTGATTGACGATGGCCGCCCCGTCGACCAGCCAGCCTATGGCGCCGATATCCGCCCAGGTCAGCGTCGGATAGTTGAAGATGGAGGAGTATTTGGCCTTCCCCTGCAGCAGCGCATCGTACAGCTCGTCGCGATCCGCGCCCAGCGTTTCGGTCGCGCTGTACAGATACAGGCCATGCCCGGCCTCGTCCTGCACCTTGGCCAGCAGCACGGCCTTGCGCCGCAGGGAAGGAGCACGCGTGATCCAGTTCCCTTCCGGCAGCATACCGACATATTCGGAATGGGCATGCTGCGACATCTGCCGGATCAGGGTCCGGCGATAGGCATCGGGCATCCAATCTCGCGGTTCGATGCGCTGATCATTGGCAAGCTTGCGTTCGAAGCCCTGCTCTTCCGGCGAAAGCCCGGCGACCGCTGATCCGTCCATCGCATCCTCCCTTGTGTATTTTTAATATGATACAGTTTTTCTGGAGAAATGCAAATATGGTGTATCATGTTTGGGATCAAGGCCGATTGCCGCCGGATGGGCGGCGATGCTAGTGGTTCTGGACAAGGGGAAACACTGGGACCACGCGATGACGGATGCGGTCGAGGACATCCTTGCGGGCATGATCGCGGGCAACCCGCCACGCTCCCGCTCGCTGATCGTCAGCGTCTATGGCGATGCCATCCTGCCACATGGCGGGGAAATCTGGCTGGGCGGTTTGATGCGTCTGGTGGCGCCCTTCGGCCTGGGCGAGCGCGTGGTGCGGACCGCCGTCTTCCGGCTGGTACAGGATGGCATCCTGGCATCCGACCGGCGCGGCCGGAAAAGCTTCTATACCTTGACGGAAACTGGACGACGCCATTTCGAATCGGCCCAGCGCCGCATCTATGCCCTGGCCGAATGCGCCTGGGATGGTAGCTGGCTGCTGGTGCTGGCGGGCGCTGGCATTGACGGTGCGGACCGCGCCGCCCTGCGCAGGGAATTGGGCTGGCAGGGCTTTGCCGAAACCGCACCTGGCGTTTTCCTGCATCCCGGCGGCGAGGCGGATTTGGTGCGTGCTACCCTGCATGGCCTGGGGCTGGATGGTCGCGCCGTGCTGTTTTCCGCCCGCAATGCCGAGGTGGAAGGTGGGGCAGGGCAGGAGGTCGCCCTGGCTGCCTTGGCCCGCAATGCCTGGGATCTGTCCAGCATCGATGTGCAATATCGCCAGTTTCTGGAACGCTTCGCGCCGCTGGCTTCGGCCGTGGAGCGGGCGGATGGGGTGCAGCCCGAAGCGGCCTTCGTGGCGCGGGTGCTGCTGGTGCATGAATATCGCCGGGCCTTGTTGAAGGACCCGTCCCTTCCGGCCGCGCTGCTGCCGGAAGGCTGGTCGGGCACGAAAGCCACGGCGCTTGCCCGCGGGCTCTATCTGCGCTTGGCCCAACCGGCGGAGCGGCATCTGGAGGCGGTCGCGGCGGAGGGGGAGGGGGGCGAACTCCCC
>Ga0209066_10003284_pt1 | contig 18607 bp, 15 predicted proteins | sample All_14_2_FD_187198 | JGI IMG/M metagenome (GOLD analysis project Ga0209066, IMG submission 187198) | Freshwater microbial communities in response to fracking from Pennsylvania, USA - Allegheny Zone_MetaG_DW_15 (SPAdes) (version 2) ... | reverse complement strand
GGTCGTTGAATCGGTGCCTGCGGGTGCCGCGCCGACCAGCCTGTTCGCATCGGTCAGTGCCTTGCCCAGTCTGTTGGCCGGACAAAGTGTCGCCATCGGCGATTCTGCGGCGCTGAATTTCTCATACAAGATGGCAGGCGGCGGCTACACCTACCTCCGCATTCTTTGCGATGTCCGTATCCAGGATTCGGGTGTTCCTGCCGCGCAATCCGCTGTCGAGGCGGACGAGTCGACCAGCATCGAGTTCATCTGGGGCACTCCGCCGCCGCAGTAGTCCTTCGGGCATTGACGATATGAAGCGCCGGAGCTTGCTCCGGCGTTTCTTTTTGCGGTCCACTGTGTGGCATGAGCAAAGCGGAAATCACCAGCGTCGCAGATTGGCTTGGGCAACGCGGCGGCAAGTCCTGCGCCTTACCTGACGCATTTTCGGCGTGGGCGTCGACTCAGAGCGGGACAGGCGACGGCGGACGCGAACTGGCGCAAACGCTGACATTGCTGGATCGCTTGGGCGCCGATGCCGATACCTTGCTCGCTGCCGTGCTGTTTTCCTGCGCCCAGGCGGGGTTGGTGGCGCCGTCGATTCCGATTGAAGGCGCGGTCGGTCTGCTGTTGCAGGGACAGGCCGAGGCGGAAAAGGTCTGGCCGATCTATCACGAGCGCGGCACGAAAAGCGGTGCCGAAGGCTTGCGACGCCTGCTGTTGGCGATCATCCGCGACTTGCGGGTCGTACTGATCCTGTTGGCCCGGCAGTTGGCGCGTATGCGTGCTGCGGCAGCGTTGCCGGAAGATGCGCGACGCGCCTTGGCGCAGTTGTCGGCGGATATCCATGCGCCGCTGGCCAACCGTCTTGGTATCTGGCAGTTGAAGTGGGAGCTGGAAGATCTGGCGTTTCGCTATCTGCAGCCGGACACCTATCGTCGTATCGCCAGTTTGCTCGACGAAAAGCGTGGTGACCGCGAGAGTTTCATCGAGGAAGCCAAAGCCAGTTTGCGCGACGCCCTGCTCAAGGCCGGGATTCGTGGCGATGTCGCAGGTCGTCCCAAGCACATCTTCAGTATCTGGAAAAAGATGCAGCGCAAGGACGTGCATTTCAGTGACCTCTACGACATCCGTGCGGTGCGAGTGCTGGTAGACGATGTCGCGACGTGCTACGCCGCATTGGGTGTGGCGCACAGTCTGTGGTCGCCGATTCCCAGTGAATTTGACGATTACATCGCCAATCCCAAAGGCAACAACTACCAGTCCTTGCACACCGCGGTCATCGGTCCACACGGCAAGGCGCTCGAAATCCAGATCCGCACCCACGACATGCACGCGCATGCGGAGCTCGGCGTTGCTGCGCACTGGCGCTACAAGGAAGGCGGCAGCGGGGATGCCGAGTTCGAGCGCAAGATCGCCTGGATGCGGCAATTGCTGGATGGCAAGGATGGGGAGGACGACACGGCCTTGCTGGCGGGATTGTCGACCGAGCTGATCGAGGATCGGGTCTACGTGCTGACGCCGCAGGGGCAGGTGATCGACCTTCCCAAAGGCGGTACGGTGCTGGACTTTGCCTATCACGTACACACCGAAGTGGGACATCGCTGTCAGGGTGCCAAGGTCAATGGTCGGATCGTGCCGCTGAGCTTCCAGCCCAGTTCCGGCGACCGCATCGAGATTCTCACTGGCAAGGTTTCCGAGCCCCGTCGCGACTGGTTGATGGCAGGCTCGGGATTCCTCGCTTCGGCGCGCGCACGCGACAAGGTGCGCGCGTATTTCCACAAGCTGGATCAGGCACGCAATCTGCAGGCAGGCAAGGACCTGTTGGATCGCGAGTTGAAGCGGCTTGCCCTGCATCAACTGGATTTGTCGTCGGCCTTGCCCAAGCTGAAATTGCAGCGCGTTGACGAGTTGTATCTGGCGGTTGCTTTGGGTGACTTCAGTCCGAGTCAGGTTGCGCGCGCCTTGCACGAGGTCAGTTCGCCCAAGGCGGAGCAGGAATCGCGCCCGGCGCCGAGCTATTCAGCCAAGCCACCCAAGCCGGATCGCGGATTTACCATCGAAGGTGTCGGCAATCTGCTGACCCAATTGGCGCGCTGCTGCCAACCGGTGGCGGGTGACCCGATCGTCGGCTATCTGACGCAGGGCCGAGGTGTCAGCGTGCATCGTCAGGACTGCGAGGAAATGCAGCATCTCGCCGCGCGTCATCCTGAGCGGGTTTTGCCGGTGGAGTGGGGACGCAAGGGCGCGCAGAGCTATCAGGTCGATGTGCTGGTGCGTGGCTTCGACCGCAAGTGGCTGCTCAAGGATCTGACCAATGTGATTGGTGTCGCCAACGCGCACATCATGGGGGTCAACAGCCGCATGGATGATGCGTCCGGACGGGTCGAGTTGCGCTTCACGCTGAAAGTGGGCGACTTCCAGCAGTTGGGCGATCTGCTTGGCAAGATGGCGGCAGTGCCGGGCGTACAGGAAGCGCGGCGTACCCACTGAAGCGTTGCGATGTGCCGTTCGACGGACACATCGCAACGGCGTCGGATCACTCCGTCGCGGTGGGTGCGCGGTGCGGCGATCCGTAGGTCGGGTCGGAGCTGACGCAGCGTGCCAGCGTGGCCGGGGCATGATCGAACCAGCCCGGATCGCGATAGTCGTCCGGTGCCAGATCGTCGCGAACCTTCACCACATTGAACATGCCGCCCATTTCCAGATTTCCAAACGGTCCCTTGCCCATCATCATCGGCAGTGTGTTGGCCGGTCCCGCCATGTGGCCGCTGTCGGTGTGGTTCTGATGCTCGGCCATGCCGTGCTCGCCCATCGGCATGTATTCGGGGAGCAGTCGTTGCAGTGCCGGCTGCAGCGCCGACTGGCTGACGCCCAGTGGATTGGCGACATGGTGCCCCATCGCATTCATGGTGTGGTGCGACATGTGACAGTGGAATGCCCAGTCGCCGGGGACCGCGATGAACTCGATGTCGCGGCATTGGCCGACACCGACAATCTCGGTGACTTCTCTTCGCCACTGGTTGCGCGGCCAGCGGCCACCGTCACTGCCGGTGACTTCGAACTGCACCCCGTGCAGATGGATCGGATGGTTCCACATCGACACATTGGCGACGCGGATTCGCACCCGTTGACCGGTTCTGGCGACCAAGGGCTGCACGGCGGGAAACACCTTCGAATTCATCGTCCATAGGTCGAAATCGGTCATCACCGACGGATCAGGCCGTGAGGTGCCCGGATGCAGCGCCCAGTTGTGCAGCATCACCGCGTAGTCGCGATCAATGGGCTCCGGTTCGCCATCGCGTGGATGAATGATGAAGAAGCCCATCATGCCCATCGCGATCTGCGTCATTTCGTCCGCATGCGGGTGATACATGTGGGTGCCGTGCTGGCGCAAGGTGAACTCGTAGGCCCAGGTCTCGCCGGGTTGAATCGGCTTCTGGGTCAGTCCGCTGACACCGTCCATGCCATTCGGCAGCAGCAGGCCGTGCCAGTGCACGCTGGTATGTTCGGGAAGGCGATTGGTGACCAGGATGCGAACCCGATCACCCTCGGTGGCTTCAATCGTTGGGCCTGGCGTGGAGCCGTTATAACCCCATACCGTGGCGCGCGAGCCGGGCGCGAACTCGTGCTGGAATGGCTCGGCAACCAGATGGAATTCTTTGACGCCATCGATCATCCGATGCGGCAGGGACCAGCCATTCGGGGTGTGGACAGGCACGCGTGTCGCGGCAGAGGACGCGTGTGTCGACGTTTCCGATGCGTGGGGCAAGGCGGGCAGCAGGCCACCGAGCAGCAAGCCACTGCCTGCACCGGTCAGCCATTGGCGACGGTCAATTTTCATGGTGATGATGTCCTGTGTGATCAGCAGGCGTAGTGGGTTTGGCGGTGTGTCCGGCATGTGGATCGATATCGGCCCGGCCCAATCCAAGCAGACGATCCAGTTCAATCCGTGGACGCTCTGCGGCGGCGACCGGTAGATCGCTGCCGACCACGCGACTCAACTCGGCCAGGGTTTGCCAGTATCGGGCGACGACGGTCACGTACTCCCGCGCCGCGGCGAACTGCTCGCGGCGAGTCTGCAGCAGATCGAATACGCTCGACAGCATGTAGTTTTGACGCTGTTGCTGCGCATCCAGTGCATCGCTCAGTGCGGGCAACAGACGCTGCTCGAAATCGTCGATTTGCGCCAGGTGCGAAGTGAGCTGCGCATGCAGCGATTGCACCGCGTGGATGCGCTGCAGATCACTGCGCTGCAAGACCGCCTGTGCCAATTGGTGTTGCCACCGCGCGCGTTGGCGACGGGTCTGGCCCTGCGAAAACAGTGGCAGTTGCCAGTGCAGCCCCACGGCGGTGTCGAGTGCCTCCTGTGGGCGTGACTCGCGTTCTATCTCCAGCTCCAGGTCGCCCAGCCACGTGCTGCGCTGGGCGTACTGCAAGTTCGCTTCGCTGTGTGCCAGCGCCGCCATCGCGCGCTGCCGGTCGGGGTTGAACTGGCGGGAAAGATCCAGCAGCGTCGACAGTTCCGGTACCGAGTCCGGTCGAGTCAGTGAGTGTTTTGGCAGCACTCCCGAATCGCCCGCCACACCCAATTGCATCAGCAAGGCATGAGCTTGCGTGTCTTCCTCTTGCTGTGCCTGTCGATGGGCAATCGATGCGGCTGCCGCATCGGCGCGGTAGCGTGCAAGGTCCAGCGGTTCGAGATTGCCTGCCGCGTCGAATCGTTCTGCCAGGGCCAGCGACAGTTCGGTCGCCTCGCGCAACAGGCCGCTTGCTTGCGCTGCAACCCGCGCGCCGATCCACTCATACCAAGCGGCATCGGTCTCCGCCAGAGTACGACTGACCTGCACCAGCAGTTCGGTGCGCGCCTCCTCGCGTTCCTGCAACGCCACGCGGCGGCGTTGTGGCAGCCAGAGCAGATCGGTGATGCCGAGCGACATCGACCACTGCGTGCCTGCATCCTCGCCCGCACGGCGATGGCGAAGCCAACTTAGTGAGGGATTGCCTGGACGTTGCGCATCGATCAGCAGGGTTTCGCTAATGCCCAATGCCACCATCGTCTCGCGCAGCGCTGGATCGTTGCGAAGCGCCAGCGCGCGTGCCGCCGACAAGTCGTTGAGGGGAATCTGATCGGTCGTCGACAAGGCCTCTGCGGGATCGGGAAGAAAGTGCTCCGCATCAGGGTGTCGGGACTGCAGCGCGCCTTGCAGTGGTGCGAGGCGGTCGTGTTGGGTCGGAATGGAAACGCAGGCGCTCAGGCTGAGCAACAGCAGCGGCAACAGCCGCCGCAAAGCCTTCGCCGACGCGGGGGAGTCAGTGGAATGGTTCATGGGTCAGTCTCTGAAAGGCGACCAGGCGCGCGAACGACACACGGGTCTGATCCGCAAGGGAATGCGTTCGACGCGCGGCCGATTCGGGCAGAAACGGCGCGCTTGCGCCGCATCGTCAAGGTGACGCGAGCGGGATCAGGCGACCCGAATGGGTGGTCGCAACAGGCGCTGCAGCAAGCCGCCGGGCACGGTGTCCGGCGATTCGGGCGAGGGCATCGCAACATGCCAAGGTGCAGGCGCTGCGATGTCCTCGCAGGGCAGCGCGGCCTGGGCGATCCCGCAATGGCACGACGCACCGTTGGCGTGATCGCAGTGATGCGCGTCGGTCTCCGCGGCCTCGCGCATCACGGAAGCCGCATGCATGGGGCAGGGCGAATCGGAAGACGGAGAGGCCGTTTCGCCAGTCTTCGCCCACGCCATCATCGCCTGCCCGGTGCAGGGTGTGCGCCACGCGCCGATCACCAAAAGGCCGATCAGCAGCAGATGCACGAAGGTGTGGAAGGGTGGGCGCATGGAGGCAGTGTAGCGGGCGGGGCAGGCTGCCGACAGCGCCTCGGAGTCTGTCGGACTTGAAAGGGAATCGGCTGCAAATCCGTCTGGACGGTCCATTTTTCGCCGCTTCCTTGGGCAATAGCTCAACTATTGCCCTGCGAAACCGGCAAAAACTGTCCTCGCCCAGCCGAATTTTCGCTTCGATTCTTCAAGTCCGACAGGCTCCTAGCATGCGAAGTTCACGCGCCGCGTGGGCGCTTGCGCGACAATGCGGGTCTTCGTCAGCCCTGAACGCGTTCAATGCCTTTGTCTGCTGCACACGATTTGCTTCGCCGGGTGTTCGGCTACAGCGCTTTCCGGGGACCGCAGCAGGCCATCATTGAACAACTCTGCGCGGGACAGGATTGTCTGGTGCTGATGCCGACCGGTGGTGGCAAGTCCTTGTGCTACCAGATTCCGGCCCTGCTGCGCGACGGCGTGGGCATCGTGGTCTCGCCCTTGATCGCGCTGATGCAGGATCAGGTGGAAGCGCTGAAACAGCTCGGTGTGCGCGCGGCCTACCTCAATTCCAGCTTGAGCAACGAGGACGCCGCGCGCGTCGAGCAGCAACTGATCCACGGTGAACTCGACCTGCTCTACGTCGCGCCCGAGCGTTTGCTTACGCCGCGTTTCTTGGCGCGCATGGAGCAGGTGCGTATGGCGTTGTTCGCCATCGACGAAGCGCACTGCGTATCGCAGTGGGGGCATGACTTTCGCCGCGAATACCGCGAGCTGAAGATCCTTCACGAACGCTGGCCCGATGTGCCGCGTGTCGCGCTCACTGCCACCGCCGATCCGCCGACCCAGCGCGAGATCGTCGAACAACTCGGCTTGCAGCAAGCGCAGCGCTTCGTCACCTCGTTCGATCGCGCCAACATCCGCTATCGGCTGGTCGACAAGCAGAATCTGAAGGCGCAGTTGCGTGCGTTCCTGGAACAGCATCGTGGCGAGACTGGCATCGTCTACGCGATGACCCGCAAGAAAGTCGACGAGCTGGCGCTGGAGCTGCGTGCGCAGGGCTTTGCTGCCTTGCCCTACCACGCCGGAATGGATGCCAACGAACGCAGCACGCATTTGCAACGCTTTCTGCGCGAGGACGGCATCGTCATGGTGGCGACCATTGCGTTTGGCATGGGCATCGACAAGCCCGATGTGCGCTTCGTTGCGCATGTCGATTTGCCGCGTTCGCTGGAAGGCTACTACCAGGAAACCGGTCGCGCCGGTCGCGATGGCGAGCCCGCCGAAGCGTGGCTGTGCTACGGCTTGGCCGACGTGGTCAATCAGGCGCAGATGATCCAGCGCTCGGAAGCGCCGGAGGAACGCAAGCGCGTCGAGCGACGCAAGCTGGACGCGATGCTGGGCTATTGCGAAACCGTGCGCTGCCGACGCCAGGTCTTGCTGGAAAGCTTCGGTGAGGTCTATCCGCAGCCCTGTGGCAACTGCGACAACTGTCTGCAGCCGCCGCAGACCTGGGATGCCAGCGTTGCGGCACAGAAGGCGCTGTCCTGCGTGTATCGCACCGGTCAGCGCTTTGGTGCAGGACATGTCATCGATGTGTTGCGCGGCGCGGACACGGCGCGCATCCGCCAGTTTGCACATCAATCCTTGTCGACCTGGGGCATCGGCAAGGATGTCGACGAACTGCGTTGGCGCAGCGTATTCCGGCAACTGGTGGCCGCTGGCCTGTTGCGGGTGGATATCGAGCAGTTCGGCGCGCTGCAACTGACCGATGCGGCACGCGCCGTGCTGCGTGGCGAAACCGTTGTGCGTCTGCGCAAGGACGCGGTGATTGCCAGTCTGGGCAAGACCGCGCGGCGTGGTATCGAGGCGCGCCCTATGCCGACCTTCGATGATGCCGATACCGAGGCGCGCTTCGTCGCGCTGCGCGATCTGCGCTCACGCCTGGCCAAGGCGCAAGGTGTGCCGCCGTATGTGATCTTTCACGACAGCACTTTGCGTGCGATTGCCGACGCCGCGCCGGAAGACCTCGACGAACTGGCCGAAGTCAGCGGTGTCGGCGTGCGCAAGCTGGAGCGCTACGGCGAGGACGTGCTGCAGGTGTTGTGGGAAACATGATTCCGAAGGCGCGCCGCCCGACACCAAGGCTGAGTCTGCAGAAACAGACGCTGGCCCTGCGTCTGCCGGATGGTCGGGAGATCGACGTGCTGCAAGTCATCGATCCGCGAGCCGTGCGGGTGAAACTGTCGGTCAGCGAGCGCGGTGCGCGTCTGAGTCTGCCGCCGGGCACGTCGGCGCTATTCGTTCGACAGTTTCTGGAACGCCATCGCGGATGGCTGCAGGAGCAATGCCTCAAGCAGCTGCCGACACATGCGAGCGATACCGCTTGGGCTTGGGGAAGTGATCTGACCCTGCCACTGCGCGGTGAGCTCATCACCTTGCGATGGCAAACCGCAGCGCGGCTCGCCGTACAACGAACCGAAGCCGACGCGCTGTTGCTGGTTCCACCTGCTGCCACGATGCAGAAGGCGAGAAAGGTGGTGGCGGAGTTTCTGCATGCCGAAGCGCGTGCCGATCTGGGGCGCTGGCTACCGCACTACTTGCCCGGCTTCACCCAGGCGCCGACACAAGTCCGGATTCGACCGCTGTCCAGCCTGTGGGGATCGCTGAGCGGACGCAACGGTCTTTCACTCGACCTCAGCCTCATCCTCGCCCCGCCGCGCGTGTTCGAATACGTCCTCGTCCACGAACTTTGCCACCTCGTGCAGCGCAACCACTCGCCCGCCTTCTGGCACGAAGTCGGACAGCGTATGCCCGACTGGCGGCAACAGCGCGTTTGGTTGCGTACGCAGGGTGCGTCGATCAAACACGTACTGCGAACTCTGCTGGTCTGACTGGACTGGCCTATCAGAGCGGCGAACTGGCGAAAATCAGCCGCCCATTCCGCCGCCCATGCAGGCGCTCGCACGTCGTGCAAAGTCCTTGTCCGCTTCGCCATCCGAATTGCGTTTGCTGTGGTAAGCCCGTGCGCTGGAGGATGTGGCAATGACGTCTCGACTTGTTTGTGTGTTCGGCTTTCTACTGAGTCTCGCGTCGGTCGGTCATGCCGATGTCGAGTTTGCTGGCGGCAATACCGGGGTGATCCCGGACGCCAGTGCGACGGGCAGAACCGTCACGTTCAACGTCAGCGGGCTGACCTCGCCGATCGAGCGCGTCGCCTTGCGGATGGAACTTGCCCACACCTGGCGCGGAGATCTCACCGCCACCTTGATCGCTCCCAATGGCGTGGCGCAATTGGTCGTGTTCGGTCGGTCCGGTGTGCAGATCGGATCGACGTTCGGTCGCGGAAATGACCTGTCGGGCGTATACGAATTCAGCGACGTCGGTGGCACCACCTGGTGGACCGATACCACCGGAATCATGCCGATTGGCAACTACCGGACAACCACCCGCGGCGATGTGCTCAGTTTTGTGGGTGGCTGTAGCACGACCCTTGCGGCGGTGTTCGGAGGGCTGACGCCCGCGCAAGCCAATGGTCAGTGGCAGTTGTTGCTGGTTGACGCCGTCTCCCCGGACCAAGGCTCCATCCAATCCGCCACGCTGATTCTCGGCGTGGCCAGCCTGTTCAGGAACGGCTTCGAGAACGTCGCGCTCGCGGGTGTTCAAGAGGGCATTGCGACGCCCGCGTGTCGACGTACCTATGCCGATTTCGACGGCAACGGACTAAGTGACTTCACCTTGCTGCGCGCCGCAGGTTCGGACATTGAATGGACGATTCGCCCAAACCTGGGAACGACGGAAGGCACCGATCAGAGCTTCCAGTTCGGCTCGTCGACGGATTTTCTTCTTGAGCTGGACTACGACGGCGACGGCATTGCCGACCCGGCCATCTGGCGTACCGGCGCAGTGGGGGAGTTCCTGATTCGCCGGTCCAGCCGACCGGGGGGCGCACCGCTGAGTGTCCCGTTGGGGACCACCGGTGACGACCCGATTCAAAGCGGGGACTACAACGGCGACGGCCGTGATGATCTGGCGGTCTTTCGAGAGACCACGGTCGGAAGCGGGCCGCGTACGTTGATCATTCGTGACGCCGCGTCGGGCGCCACGCGTCAGATCGATCTGGGCGTTGGCAGTCAGGGCTCCGCATTCGTCATCGCGGGATACGACCATACCGGCGACTTCCGCGCCGATGTCGCATATCAGACCGCTGATCCAGGCAACACAACGCTTGGACTGATCACCATCCTCAATGGCGCGAACGGCGCATTCCTGCAGAGCTTCAATCTCGGTACCAGTTCAGACTTTCTCATTCCCGGCAACATGACCGGCAACTACATCGCCGATGTCACGGTGCGCCGCACCCTCAGCGGTGTGAGAGAGCACACGACACGCGATGTGTTCGCCGGTGCAACGGGGGCCGTGGTGACTTTCGGCATTACGGGTGATGCGTCGCTGGTTGGCGACTTTGATGGCGATGGCTTGCAGGACTACGCGGTTTGGCGTCCCAGTGCGACGGCGGGCGCCAGCAAGTTCATCATCCGACCGTCAGCCCTGCCGGCCAATCCGGATCGCGAGGTGTTGATGGGCGCCAGTGGCGACTACGCCGTCGGCGCGGCGCGCGTGCATTGACCTCAGATTGTGCGTCGCTGAGGTCGTGTGTCCGCATGGCCTTGGCGACGCGTTGCATGCATGAAGCAGTGCTTCGTCCGTGCACATACGCCAACGTATGTTCACGCTATGATGCGGCTCCGCTACTCCACTGACGGTGTTTCCGATGCTTCAGCACATCCGCCATGACCGCATTCTCGAACTCAAGTTGTCGCGCCCACCGGCCAATGCCTTCAATCTCGAACTGCTGACCGCGCTGAACTCGGCGCTGGAGAGCGCGCTGGATGAAGGCGCCGAGGCGGTGATTCTGTCCGGCGCGCCGGGCCTGTTTTCCGGTGGCCTGGATGTACCCACCTTGCTGACGCTGGATCGCGAAGGCGTGATCGCCACCTGGGGCATGTTCATGCGCGTTTGTTCGACGCTGGCGACGCTGCCGGTCCCGGTCGTCGCCGCCTTGACCGGCCACAGCCCGGCAGGTGGCGCGGTGATCAGCCTGTTCTGCGATTACCGCGTGATGGCGCGCGGCAACGAAAAGGGCGAGTTCAAGATCGGCCTCAACGAAACCCAGGTTGGCCTGGTGGTGCCCGAAGCGATCCAGTACGCCCTCAAGCGATTGGTCGGCGAGCGCATTGGCGAACGCCTGCTGGTGGCGGGCGAGATGATTGAATCGACACGCGCCGCGCAGATCGGCATGGTCGACGCTCTGTGCGAAGTCGATGAGGTAGTGCCGCACGCCCTGGCCTGGCTGCGAGCGCATCTGGCCCTGCCGCGCCAAGCCTTGCTGACCACACGCCGGATCGCACGACGCGGCTTGATCGAGTCCATCACCGCCCCCGCCGCGCAGGACATCGGCGCCTTCATCGACGGCTGGTACCACCCGGAAACCCAGGCCGTGCTGAAGGCGTTGGTGGCGAAGTTGGGGAAGGGGTGAGTGGGTGCTGTTTCGGATGACGGCCGATTTGAAATGTCGAACGTTCGTCGTTTGGGCGAAAGCAGGAGCCTGCGAATTCCATGGTGTGGATACCCGCTTTCGCGGGTATGACGCCATTTGTGGCGCCTTCGCGAATTCCGCACGGAACCGCTGAACTAGGAGCCTGCGGTCGACACGGCGCTTGGCGCGCTGCTCAGCCGTTCGTCAGCACGCTGCGCACGAAGGGTACGGTGATGCGGCGTTGTTCGGCGAGGCTGGCGCGGTCCAGGCGGTCGAGGACCTGCAGCAAGCCGTTGAGGTCGCGTGGGTAGTGGCGGAACAGGTAGTCGATGACGGGGTCGTCCATGCTCATGCCGCGTGCGGCGGCGGCTTGGCGAAGCCAGTCGCGGCGGCCTTGATCGTCCAGTGGTGTCAGCGAAAAGCGCAGGCCATGTTGCAGGCGCGAGCGCAGGTCGGGCAGGCTCAACGGCAGTGCCTGTGGCGCGGCGTTGGCACTGTAGATGAGCGTGCCGCCGTGATCGTGGGCGCGGTTGTGCAGGCGGAACAGTGCTTCTTCGACGTTGCGCTGCCCGGCGATGGCATCGACATCGTCGACGCACAGCAGTGCATTGCCGTCCGTCGCATCGAGTGTGGCTTCGGCGGCGTGCGCCAGCAGGCGCAAGGGCAGGTAGCTCACGGTCCGCGGATGTGTACTGGCGGCGGCCATCGTTGCCAGCAGCAAATGGGTCTTTCCGCTGTCGGCGGGACCGTGCAGGAACAGGCTTCCACGACTGTTGCCTTCGGCGGTGGCGGTCAGCAGGGCACACAGTTCGGTGTTGCCGATGAAGTCGTCCAGCCGATACGTCCGTTGCGAGCGCAAGGCCAGCGGGAGCTGCGGTGTGTTCATGCGTTGGCGACAGGTGGCTTGTCGGCGTCCTGCGTGGCGCTGGCTGCGGTCGACTCGACGGGCGAGACGTGGGCCTTCTCCACGTCATGGATGACCGCGTCTTCGACGGCGCGTTCGGCGGCACCGTAAAGGCTGCTTTCGGTGTAGCGCTCGTGCAGCCAACGCAGCACCACCATGATGACGGCGGCGACCGGCAAGGCCAGCAAGACGCCGAGAAAGCCGAACAACTGCCCGCCCGCCATGATGGCGAAGATCACGGCGACGGGATGCATGCCGATCTTGTCGCCCACCAGCCAAGGTGTCAGCACGAAGCCTTCAATGATCTGGCCGAAGCCGAACACGCCCGCGACCAGCAGCACATGCAACAGGTCGCCATGCTGGACGAGGGCGGCGATCAGTCCGGCGCCAAAGCCGACGATGACGCCGAGGTAGGGCACGAAGCTGACCAGTCCGGCGAGCATGCCGATCAACAGTGCCAGGTCGATGCCGATCAAGCTGAGGCCGAGCGTGTAGATCGCGCCCAGCGCCAGCATCACGCTGACCTGTCCACGCAGGAAGCTGCCCAGCACGGCGTCGGATTCGCTGGCCAGACGTACGACGGTGGGTTCGATGGCGCGCGGCAGCAGTTCGCGAATCCGCGCCACCATGCCGTCCCAATCGCGTAGCAGGTAGAAGGTGACCACCGGAATCAGGGTGAGATTGGCGATGAACTCCAGCACCGCCATGCCCGAGCGCGACAGGCCGCCGAACACGGTCGCCGCCGCCGACCCGGCTTGCTGCCAGTATTGCTTGGCCATGCCCAGCACATTGCCGATCTGCAGGCGATCCAGATCGAAGCCGGTCTGTTGCGCCAGCCACGGCAGTGCCACGGTCTCGAACCACGCGAGGTAGACCGGCAAACGTTCGCCGAAGTGGACGATCTGCTTCTGCAACATCGGAATCAACAGCAACACCACGCCGACCACGGCCAGCGTCATCAGGCCGAAGACGACGGCCACTGCCGCCGTGCGCGACAGACGCCAGGTTTGCAGCCGATCCACCAGCGGATCACCCAGATAGGCGAACAGCGCGGCGGCGGCAAAGGGGGTCAGCACCGGTGCCAGCAGGTAGAGCAGGGCGGACAGCACGACCGTCAGCGCCAGCAATTGCCATTTCTGCGTGTCGGTCATGCGGAAGGCCTCACGGTTACAGGTGAACGGGATGGCCGAATCGACCACATTGCCGTGTCGAAGGGCGTGCTTGCTGCGCAGTGCGGACGCTGCGAATGGCCATGACGTGACGCGCAGCCGACGCTCAGGGTTGCCAGCGGTAGACCGGCGTCTCGTCAACGCGTTGTCCCGCCGGGACCAACTGACGGGAGACGGCAAGCGAGGCATCCAGCGATTCCAGCCCGGCGGCGAGGTCGAGTGTCAGCCACAGCAGACCATCCTGCGTCGCGTCGACCTGCAGGTTGCGCACCAGTGCCAGGCTGCGCAGGTAGGCACTCATCTGGGCGTAGTCGACTGCCGATCCCAAGTCGCTGACCGCGATCCGGTAGCGACCTGGGGTGCCGATCAGGGCGGTACTCGCGTAGCGCTTGGCCAGTGCGTCAACCGCGGTATCGCCAGCACGGGTCAGCAAGGCCGTGGCGTCTGGCCCGGCGTCCGACCAGCGCTGCAGTGCCTCATCGCCATCAACCAGAACCCAAGACGCGGACCAGCCGTTGTCGTTGCGTTGCAGGCGGCCCGCCAACACCGCGCGGTTGTCATAGCGCGCACTGGCGGCGCGCAAGGCGCTAAGGTCTTCGCGCCAGACCTGATCGACCTGGATGGCGGATTGATCTTCGATGTCGAGCAAGGGGAACAGCAGGGCGATGCCGCGGTCGGCGGCCCGCTTGGTCAGGGCGTTCACTGCATTCGCCTGGGCTTCTGCCACCAGACGCGCGCCACGGCCGTCATCGATTCCGAGCCACACCGTGACGGCGGGTCGCGGCGCGGACCAGACAGCGACGCCCGCTTCGCGCAACCAGCGATCCACCGCGTCCTGCCGGAAGCGCGCGATCAAGGTCTGGGTGCGAACCGCTGCGCCATTTTCGATACGCGCGTCCTCGCGGTAGCGGAAGTTCTGCATCCATTGCGATGCATTGGCGAGACCGCTGGACAAGGCGCCATTCTGCGTGACCTGCGGGTCGCCACTCAGCTTGATCGCAACGTTGGCGAGCGCCTCCGGCAGAGCCGCACTGCGCGCGCCCTCGGATTGGTCTTCAACGCGTGCCTCGCCCTCGTAGAGATCGATGCTCTGTGCGGCGCTGCCGAGGCTGATCGCCAGCAGACAAAGGACGCTCAGGCAGCGCAGCAAGGTCGTGTGGACTGAGCGCGAGAGAGGGGACGTGGCGGTGGATTGAATGGGCGGCACGGGCGCATTCCAGCGTGGCGAAGGGCCTGAGTTTAACCGCCCTGCTATCATTCGCGCCCCTTTGTTTCGGTGCGCTGCCGTGACTGCTCCCACTTCCCTGACCTATCGTGACGCTGGCGTAGACATCGATGCCGGCAATGAGCTGGTGCGCCGGATCGGGCCGCTGGTGAAACGTACCAACCGGCCCGAAGTGATGGGCGGTCTCGGTGGCTTCGGTGCCTTGTTCAATCTGGCGGGTAAGTATCGCGAGCCGGTGCTGGTCTCCGGTACCGATGGCGTGGGGACCAAGCTGAAGTTGGCCCAGCAGTTGAACCGGCACGACAGTATTGGCATCGATCTGGTCGGCATGTGCGTCAACGATGTGCTGGTACAGGGTGCCGAGTCGCTGTTTTTTCTCGATTATTTCGCCACCGGCAAGCTTGATGTCGACACCACGGTCAGCGTGATCTCCGGTATCGCCAAGGGCTGCGAGCTGGCCGGTTGTGCCTTGATCGGTGGCGAAACCGCCGAGATGCCCGACATGTACCCGCCGGGCGAATACGATCTGGCGGGGTTCTGTGTCGGTGCGGTGGAGAAGTCCGCCGTGTTGGATGGCAGCGCCGTGCGCGAGGGTGATGTGATCCTGGGCATCGCCTCCAGTGGTGCGCATTCGAATGGGTACTCGTTGATCCGCCGCATCGTGGATCGCGCCGGTCGTCCGTTTGATCTCCCAATTGGTGGTGTTTCGCTCGCCGATGCGCTGATGGCGCCCACGGTGATTTACGTCAAACCGATCCTGCAACTGCTGACCGCCCACAATCCGGGTGCGCAGCCGCAGGGCATCCATGCGATGGCGCACATCACCGGCGGCGGGTTGGAAGAGAACATCATCCGGGTCATTCCGGAGGGTCTCGGTCTGGACATCGACAGCAGCACCTGGTCGCTGCCGCCCTTGTTCGATTGGCTGCAGCGCGAAGGCGCGGTGGCGCAACGTGAAATGTGGCGCACCTTCAACTGCGGCATCGGTTACACCCTGATCGTGCCGGAGACGGCGGTTGCCGCGATATCGGCCGATCTTCGTGGTTTGGGGTTGGCGCATTGGGATATCGGGCGTGTGGTGCGTGCCAGCGGCGAGCAGCGCGTCCACATTCGCTGACATGCCGGACGCCTTGCCGCGCGTCGCCGTGCTGGCCTCGGGTGCGGGCAGCACGCTGTGCGCGCTGATCGACGCACAACGTGCCGGGCTGCTGCCGGTGCAGTTCGTCGGCTTGTTTTCCGACAAGCCCGCCGCGCCGGCGCTGGAGCACGCCCTGCGTGCCCACATGCCGGTCTGTGCGCTGTCGCCGAAGGGATTCGCCCATCGCGCCGCGCACGATGCGGCGCTGTTCGAGCGGGTGGCAGAGTCCCGGCCTGATCTGGTGGTGTGCGCGGGCTACATGCGCATCATCGAAGCGGCCAGCACGCGGCGCTTTGCCGGTCGCATGATCAACCTTCACCCGTCGTTGTTGCCCCGCCATCGCGGCCTGCACACCCATCGCGCGGCACTTCAGGCGGGCGATGCCCGCCACGGTGCGAGCGTGCATCTGGTGACGGCCGAACTCGATGGCGGGCCGATCATCGCCCAGGTTCACGTTGCCATTCGCGCCGAAGACGATCCGTCGACGCTGGAAACGCGCGTACGCTGCGTCGAGCGCCCGTTGCTGGTGGCCGTGCTCGCGGCGTGGGCGAAAGGCGTCCTGCGCTGCGCGCCAGCGCCCATTCAGTTCAACGACAACACACTCGCTGCGCCGCTGTGGATGGACCATGACGGCCAACTTCGGACAGGCGAACCGCAATGCGTGGCATGACATTTCTGCTTGGTGTATGGATGACCGGTACGCTTCATGCGGCGGCGCTGACGCCCTTCACCGCCCATTACCAGGTGTTCGAGGGCGGCAAGGCGCAGGGTGAGGCCAGTCTGCAACTCGCTTCGAGCGGACCGGGCGAATGGCGTTACGCGATGTCGGTGCGCGGGACATCCGGTTTGGCCCGGATTGCCGGTTTCGAGATGCAGCAGTCCACCCTGTTGCGCGAGCAGGGCGAGCGCCTGATTCCCGTCTCTGCGCACAGTGAGGGCGGCGTGCTGTTCAAGCACAAAGTGATCGAAACCCTCTTCGACTGGACGCGGCGCGAAGTGCGCTGGACTGGCGATGTCAAATCCGACCAGCGTGGCCCGGTCGCCCTGCATGACGACAGCGTCAGCGGCCAGGCGCTGAATCTGTTGATCAGTCTCGATGTTCCGCAAGATATCGCCGTCGGCGACGCACTGCGTTACCACATGGTCGAACGCGGCAAGGCCAAGGACGTGGCCTACGTCGCCCGCGGGATGGAAACCATCGATGTCCCCGCCGGGCGCTACGCGGCACAGGCATTGACCTATGATCGCGGTGAAGGCGAGCACCAGAAAGACACCACGGTGTGGATCAGTCCTGAGCTCGACCTGCCGACGCCGATCCGCGTACTGCAGCGGGAGGAAGGCGAGGACGCCTTCGAGATGAGGCTGGTTCGGGTGGAGCGGCGCTGAGTCAACGGAACGCCGACCGCTTACGGTGCTGTCAAAACATCCAATGCGGCGGTGACTTGCGCTTCACGACCGAGAGCCTGGCCAATGGCCAGCAGGCGTTCGCGCAACTGTTCGCGGTTACCACCACACACGGTGGCATGCCCCACTTTTCGACCAGGGCGCGATGTCTTGCCGTAGTCATGCCAGTGCACGCCCGGGACGGTGAGCGCGGCGCGCTCGTCGGGGAGATCGCCGATCCAGTTCAACATCGCACTGTGGCCACGCGCAGCGGTTTCGCCGAGCGGCAGGCCCATCACGGCGCGCAGGTGGTTTTCGAACTGGCTGCATTCGGCGCCTTCGATGGTCCAATGGCCCGAGTTGTGAACGCGGGGAGCCATTTCGTTGGCCAGCAGGGACCCATCGACCTCGAACAATTCCAGCGCGAACACGCCGACGTAGTCGAGTTGATCGGCGACTGCTTTGGCGTGGCGAAGCGCCTCGGCGGTCGTGCTGTCGGTCACCGAAGCCGGCGCCAGACTGAGCGACAAGACACCCTCGTGATGCCAGTTGCGGGTCAGCGGCCAGTGGCGGAATTCGCCCGAACGCGAACGCACGGCGATGACCGACAACTCGCGCTGAAAGCGCACGAAGCTCTCCAGAATCAGACTGGCGGAATCGCGGCCTGCTGACAGCGCGGTCCACGCAGCATCGACGTCATCCAGACTGCGCAGTCGGTACTGGCCTTTGCCGTCATATCCCAGTCGACGTGTCTTGAGAATGCTGGGCACGCCAATCTCGCGCACCGCAGCGCGCAGCGCGTCCAGCGTATCCACCGCACGAAACGCCGGAGTGCCGATGCCCAGCGATTGGAACAGAGTCTTTTCCGCCAGGCGGTCCTGCGCCACGCCGAGCGCGCGCGGATTGGGGTAGACGGGAATGCGCTCAGCCAGCCAGTGCGCACTGTCGGCGGGCACGTTCTCGAAATCGAAGGTTGCAAAATCCACTTGCTCGGCAAAGCGCGCAAGCGCCTCGTGGTCGCGGTAGTCGGCGTGCATCAAGGCGGCGACCTGCCCACCGCAGGCGCGTGCATCGGTGTCCAGCATCAGAAATTTCGCGCCCAGCGGCGCACCTGCCAGCGCCAGCATGCGGGCCAGTTGCCCGCCACCCAGAATGCCGACGCGCACCAGTTCGCGAGAACTCATGCGCCACCCAGCGGAAGACGCGGGTCGGGATGCGCAAGAACATCGTCGGTCTGCCGTTTGCGGAATGCGGCCAACGCGGCAGCAATCGACGCATCGTCGGCAGCCAGCAAGGCAGCAGCAAACAGGCCGGCATTGGCGGCGCCTGCAGGTCCGATGGCAAAGGTCGCCACCGGAATGCCGGCCGGCATCTGCACGATCGACAGTAGCGAATCGAGTCCGTTGAGTGCCTTCGATTGCACCGGGACACCGAGCACCGGCACGCTGGTT
>Ga0209066_10003282_pt1 | contig 18616 bp, 19 predicted proteins | sample All_14_2_FD_187198 | JGI IMG/M metagenome (GOLD analysis project Ga0209066, IMG submission 187198) | Freshwater microbial communities in response to fracking from Pennsylvania, USA - Allegheny Zone_MetaG_DW_15 (SPAdes) (version 2) ... | reverse complement strand
GTCGTGGCCGCCGGCGTGCTCCTGCTCCTGCCGGTTGTCGCATTCATCGTCGTGCTCGCCACGATCCAGGCCGGGCTCTTCGCGGCGCAGGCGGCCGCGACCCAGGCCGCGAGGATCGTCGCGCTCGGCGGGCCGGGCGGGGTCGAGGCCGCCGAGGCCGCGGTCGCGATCGCGCTCGACGACCACGGCCTCGGGCACGCGCCCGTCGAGCTCGAGATCGTCTGCGCCCCGGCCGCGGCGCCGTGCCCGTCGCGTGGCGGTGCCGTCACGGCGGCGGTCGCGATCGCGGTGCCGCTCCCGTCGATCCCCGGCATCCCCGGCGCCGCGCCGCCGTCGGTCACGGTCGAGGCGGCGGCGACCCGACCGGTCTCGCGGTTCGCGGTGACGCCGTGACGAGCCGCGCGAGCGGAGGCCGGCCCTGGCGGTGCCGTGGCGCGGCCGACGACGGCTCCACCCTCCCGCTCGTCATCGGGATGCTCGCACTCTGCCTCGCGGTGGTGCTCGTCGGTGCGGCGGCGACGTCGCTCCTGCTCGCGCGCATGCGGCTGCTGTCGATCGCCGACGGCGCGGCGCTCGCGGCCGCCGAGTCCTTCGACCTCGGCGCCGTGCGGCGCGATCCGGATGGGGCGGTCCGCGTCGTCCTCGACGACGCCCGCGTGCGGGAGACCGCGGCGCAGCGCGTCGCCGACGCCCCGCATCCCGGACTCGACGCCGTCGAGCTCGTCGTCGCCGGATCGCCGGACGGGCGCAGCGCCGTCGTCACCGTCGCGGCGGTGTGGAGGCCGCCGCTCGCGATCGAGCTCGTCGCACCGCTGCTGCCGGTCGAGGCGACCTCGACGGCGCGCGTCGTGTTCGAGTGAGTCCCTCGCGCGGCCCCGACGCGACCTCGGGGCTCAGGGGACGTCGGTGCGGATCTGCGCGGTGCGGCCGAGCAGGAACCAGCCGAGCGCGCCGAAGAAGGGCGTGAAGAAGACGACGACGACCCAGAGGAACTTGCCGCCGCCGGTGTAGCGCTTCGAGGCGATGATCGAGATCAGCGCCGCGATGAAGAGCACGACCTGGGCGATGCCGAGCACGATCCAGGTGATGACGCCGATGAGCAGCAGGTTCGGGTCGCCGCCCTCGGCGGCGCGCAGCAGTGCGGACATCGCGATCCCTCCCGCCGGGCGCTCGCCACGGCGTCTGCCGCGATGCTATCGGGTCGGCGCGTCGAGGAAGCGGCCGAGGTTGTCGCGGGTGAGCGGCGCGAGGCGGCCGGCCGCCGCGAACTCGTCGAGCGCCGCGCGGTCGACCCATCGGGCCTCGGCGAGCTCGGCGCGCACCTCGATCGACGCGGGCGCCGGCACGCGGAAGACGTCGCAGTCGACGCGGAACCCCGGCTCGTTCGCCGCCGGCGCCGAGAACCGGCCGAGCGGCGCGAGCACGCCGACGGCGACGACCATCCCGAGCTCCTCGGCGAGCTCGCGCACGAGGCACGTCGCGCCGTCCTCGCCGGCCTCGAGCTTCCCGCCCGGCTGCATGAACGCCTCGGTGCCGCGCTTGCGCACGAGCAGCAGTCGGCCCTCCGCGTCGAGCATGACCGCCGCGGCGATCCGGAGCACGCGCGCGGTCACGTCGCGGCCTCCACGTCGACCCGACGTGCCGGGGCGCCGGCATCGGTCGGGGCCGCCGTCGTCGCCCGTGCTGCCGCTGCCGCGGTCGCTGCCGGTGCCGGCGGTGCTGCCGGTGGTGCCGGTGCCGCCGGTGCGATCGTGGCCGCCGCGCCGCCGACCGGGCTCACCGCCGGCCGCGCGGTCGCCAACAGGATGGCGGCGCCGACGAGGCCGAGCCCGGCGCTCGCCGCGGCCGCGATCCCGATGGTCGAGGCGGCCGCGATCGAGGCGACCGCGAGCGGGGTCGCCGCGGCGCCGATCGTGCACTCCAGCCGCCACACCGCGAGGAACGCCGCGGGATGCACGGGATCGGCGAGGTCCGAGCCGAGCGTCATGAGCACGCCGCTGGAGAGCCCGTTCGCGACGGCGAGCAGCCCCGTCGCCGCGACGAACCATCCGAGCGGGGACGCCTCGAGGATCCCGACCGCGAGCAGGCCGTTGCCGACGGCGAGGCCGAGGAGCGCGGGCACGGCGGTCCATCGGCGTCCGAAGCGATCCATGATCCAGCCGCCGAGGTAGAAGAGGGCGGCATCGACCCCGGCACCGACGCCGATGACGACCGCCGCGAGCGCGGGGTCGAGCCCGGCCCACGCGGCCCAGAGGGGCAGGATCACCTGGCGGGCGGCGCGCATCCCGGCGAGGATCGCCGCGCCGAGTCCGACGCCGGCGAGCACGCGCCAGGAGGCGACCGCGGTCTCGAGCATGCCCGCTCGGCGCACGCCGGACGCCGCCCGTGCGGCGCGGATCGGCGCCTCCGGGTCCGGGGTCGTGACGAGGATGACGACGATCGCGACCGCGGCGACGATCGGCACCACGAGGGCCGACCCGGCGGCGGCGCCGAGCCCGAGGAGCGCGGCCGCCGCGAACGGACCGATGAGCATGCCGATGCGCACCGTCCCGCCGAGCGTCGACAGCGCCCTCGCGCGGTGGTGCCCTGGCACGGCGACGGTCATGAAGGCGTGCCTGGAGAGTGAGAAGACGGCGCCGGCGACGCCGATGACCCCGAGCCCCAGCCCGAGCACCCACGGCTCGCGGGCGATGAGGGCGATCCCCGCGCCGGCGGCCGAGAGCGCGGCCGCGCCGATCATCGCGAGCCGCTCGCTGATCCGCGAGACGAGCCACCCGCTCGGCAGCATCCCGACGAGCTCGCCGATGACGAGCATCGAGGCGATGAACCCGGCGGCGCCGAGCGTCGCGCCGAGGTCCTGCGCGATGCGGGGGATCACCGGCAGGATCGCGCCCTCGCCGAGGCTGAAGAGGACCGTCGGCAGCAGGACCGGGACGGCGACCGTGCTCCAGCGGAACGGGGCTGCGGTCGCGGTCATCGGCACCATCGTACGGCGGCGCCGGACCGCATCCGGCGGCACGCATCGACGCGCGGCGACCGCCGGTCGGCGCCGCGCCGGGCGACGGTAGGCTGGGGTCGCCATGGATCAGCTCGATTTCGGCGCGGAGATCGCCGCGCTCCGCTCCACCTTCTCCGACATCGCCTCCGTCGTCGACCCGGATCGGCTCCGGGTGCAGATCGCCGAGCTCTCCGAGCAGGCCGGCGCACCCGACCTCTGGGACGACCCCGAGGCGGCGCAGAAGGTGACGAGCGCGCTGAGCCACCGCCAGTCGGAGCTCAAGCGCGTCACCGAGATCGCGAACCGCATCGACGACCTCGAGGTGCTCGTCGAGCTCGCGAACGAGGAGCAGGACGAGGGGGCCGCGGCGGATGCGCGGGCCGAGCTCGCCTCGCTCACGAAGGCGATCGGCGAGCTCGAGGTCCACACGCTGCTCGACGGCGAGTACGACGACCGCGGCGCCGTCGTCACGATCCGCTCCGGCGCCGGCGGCGACGACGCCACCGACTTCGCCGACATGCTCCTGCGCATGTACCTGCGCTGGGCCGAGCGGCACAAGTACCCGGTGAAGGTCATGGACACCTCATACGCCGAGGGGGCCGGCATCAAGTCGGCGACGTTCGAGGTCGACGCGCCGTATGCCTTCGGCACGCTCTCCGTCGAGGCCGGCACGCACCGGCTCGCACGGATCAGCCCGTTCGGCTCGGCCGACAAGCGCCAGACCTCGTTCGCCGCGGTCGAGGTCATCCCCGTGATGGAGGAGGCCCAGGGCATCGAGGTGCCGGAGGGCGACATCCGCGTCGACGTCTTCCGCTCGTCCGGCCCCGGCGGACAGTCGGTGAACACGACCGACTCCGCGGTGCGCATCACCCACCTGCCAACGGGCATCGTCGTGTCGATGCAGAACGAGAAGTCGCAGATCCAGAACCGCGCGGCCGCGATGCGCGTGCTGCAGACGCGCCTGCTCCTGCTCAAGCGCGAGGAGGAGGCGGCGAAGAAGAAGGAGCTCGCCGGCACGATCACCGCGAGCTGGGGCGACCAGATGCGCTCCTACTTCCTCTACGGCCAACAGCTCGTGAAGGACCTGCGCACCGGACACGAGGCCTCGCAGCCGGACGCGGTCTTCGACGGCGACATCGACGAGTTCATCTCGGCCGGCATCCGCTGGCGCAAGCGCCGCGACGACGACTGACTCGACCGGGCCCGCCCCCGTCAGCGGGCGGCGACCGACGCGGCGTGCACCGCGATCGCGACGCGGTCGCCGACCTGCATCCGCTCGTCCGCCGGGTGCTGGACGACGAGCTCGACGCCGTCGACGGTGCGCACCTGCGTCCTGCGGATCGAGCCGAGGAAGCTCGACTCGACCACCGTCGCGGCGACCCCGCCGTCGTCCGCGCCGACGAACCGCACCTGCTCGGGGCGCAGGAACACCTCCCCTGGGCCGTCGGCGACGGGCGTGACGAGCGCGACCTCGGCGCCGAGCACCGTCGCGCGACCGCCGGCGACGACCGCGGGGACGATGGACGAGCGGCCGATGAACTCGGCGACGAAGGCGGTCGCCGGCGCGGAGTAGAGCTCCTCAGGCGTGCCGATCTGCTCGATGCCGCCGGCGTGCATCACGGCGATCCGGTCGGCGACGGCGAGCGCCTCCTCCTGGTCGTGGGTGACGAAGATCGTCGTGATCCCGAGCCGCAGCTGGATGCGCCGGATCTCGTCGCGCAGCTGCACGCGCACCTTCGCGTCGAGCGCCGAGAGCGGCTCGTCGAGCAGGAGCACGCTCGGCTCGGTGACGAGGGCGCGGGCGAGCGCCACGCGCTGCTGCTGGCCGCCGGAGAGCTGGTGCGGGTAGCGCTCGGCGAAGGCGTCGAGCCCGACGAGCTCGAGGGCGGCGCGCACCCGGTCGGCGATCGTCGCCGCTGGCACCTTGCGCATCCGCAGGCCGTATCCGGTGTTCTTCGCGACCGTCATGTGCGGGAAGAGCGAGTATGCCTGGAACACCATGCCGAGGTCGCGGCGGTTCGTCGGCACCGCCGACATGTCCCGCCCGCCGACGACGATCGCGCCTGCGTCGGCGAACTCGAGGCCCGCGAGCAGGCGCAGCGCCGTCGACTTGCCGCAGCCGGAGGGGCCGAGCAGCGCGAGGAACTCCCCTGGGCGCACGGTGAGGTCGAGGCCGGGCAGGACCGTCTGGCCGCCGTAGCGCTTCACGACGCCGTCGAAGCGCACCTCGACGCCGCTGCCGGCGTCGGCGAGGAGGGGGTTGCCCCCGGTGAGCGCGGCGAGCCGCGCGGCCGCCTCCTGCGTCGCGATGGTCTCGTCGGTCATGCCTGCTCCGTCCTGACGGCGGTGATGCGCCTGGCGATCCGATCGATGACGAGCAGGAGCACGAAGACGAGCCCCAGCGAGAGCAGCGACATGATCACGGCGACGTACGGGTCGATCTTGCTGACCACGAGGAGCGCGGTCTGCAGGTTCTGGCGGTTCAGCAGCGAGGCGATCGTGAACTCGCCGAGGACGACCGCGATGGAGATGAGGGAGGCGAGCATGAGCCCGACCCGGAGGTTCGGCGCGAGCACGTCGATGACGACGCGCGGCCAGCTCGCGCCGAGCGAGCGCGCCGCGTTCGCGAGCGTGCCGAGGTCGACGGCGTCGAGGTTCGCCTGGATCGACCGGTAGGCGTAGGGGAGCACGGTGATCCCGTAGGCGAAGGCGAGCGGCCAGATCCCGGTGCCGAACGTGCGGCCGATCACGAGGTAGACGGGCGCGAGGCCGACGACGAGCACGATCGCGGGGATCGAGATCGGCAGCAGGCAGAGGAACTCGAACGGGCGCCTGAGCCGGGGGAACCGCAGCTGCACGAGGATCATGGTCGGCGCGAGCAGCAGGAGCACGATCGCCACGGTCGCGACCGCGAGGATCGCCGAGTTCGTGAGGCCGAGCCACAGCGGCGCGTAGGCGGCGGGGTTCGCGGGCGCGAGCAGGTCGCCCCAGTGCGCGAGCGAGTGCCCTTCCTCGCGGTCGCGGAGCGTGAACTCGACCATCGCGAGGATCGGGATCGAGAAGACCGCCCCGACGAGGATGAGGATCGTCGCGGTGGCCCAGCGCGGCGGCGCGAGCCGCAGCCCTCGGCGGCTCACGACTGCCACCGCGCGGCGCGCCGCTGCACGAGCGCGTAGGCGCCCATGACGATCGCCATGATCACGATCATGCCGAGCGCGAGCGCCCCGGCGAGGTTCTCGCGGCCGAGCACCGTCTCGCTCGTGAGGGCGGCGCGGATCTGCAGCGGCACGATCTGCGCGCCCTGGCTCGCGAGCGCCGCGGCGGTCGCATACGACGAGAACGCGTTCGCGAACAGCAGCAGCAGGCTCGCGAGGAACGACGGCGCGAGCACCGGCGCCGCGATGCGCAGCCAGAAGCCGGGCACGCTGCCGCCGAGGGTCGCGTTCGCCTCCATCCACTGGGGCTTGAGGCCGGTGAGCGCGGGCATGAACGTGATCACCATGAGCGGGACCTGGAAGTAGATGTAGGGCAGGAAGAGGCCAGGGAAGGCGTAGATCCACGCCCCGTCGGCGAAGATGTCGATCCCGAGGTCCTTGAGCAGGAGCGTCACGACGCCGTTGATGCCGATGGTCGCGATGAACGCGAACGCGAGCATGACGCCGCCGAACTGGGCGAGCACGCTCGATGCGGAGTCGATCGCGCCGCGGATCGCGCCGCCCTCGCGCAGGCCGAGCACGGCCCAGCAGACGAGCGCCCCGACGACGGCGCCGACGACGGCGGTCACGGCCGAGAGCAGGAACGAGTTGAGGAAGGTCTGGACGATCACCGGCTCGGCGAGCGCGGCGAGGTTGTCCAGGGTGAAGGCGCCGTCGCCGTCGAGGAAGCCGGTGCCGATCGCGAGCCCGGTGGGCACGGCGAGGAACAGGAGCACGTAGACGCCGAAGGGCGCGAGCCCGATCGCGGGCAGCGCGCCGCGCCGGCGCGCCGGCCGCGACGGACGTGGTGCGTCCGCCGCGGCCGGCGCGATGGCGCCGTCGTTCGTGATGATGACGGTCATGGGTGGGGCGGTCAGGAGACCGCGGCCGCCCAGGTCTCGCCGAGGAGCGTGCCGGCGGCCTCGGACTGCGCCGCCGTCGGACGCAGCGTCTCCTCCGGGGCGGCGGGGAGCGCCTCCCAGAGGTCGAGGTCGAGCGTGCCGGCCTCGAGCATGGCCTCGGCGCGGACCGGGCGGGCGCCGCCCTTGAGCCAGAGGTTCTGCACGGCGTCGCTGTACAGGAACTCCTGCCACAGGCGCGCGGCGGCCGGGTGCGGCGCGTTCACGTTGATCGCCTGGTTGTAGTACGCGGCGTAGCCGGCGCCCGGGAAGACGACGACCTCCCAGTCGGGGTTGTCGGCCACGTGCGAGGCGTTGAGGTAGTCCCAGTCGAAGACGACGGGGGTCTCGCCGGAGGCGATCGTCGCCGTGGTGACGTCGAGCTTGAGGAGGTTGCCCACGGCGTTGAGCTTCGAGAAGAACTCGATGCCCGGGGTGAAGTCGTCGAGCGTGCCGCCGGTCTGGATCGTGGCGAGGCCCACGGCCGCGAACGCGGCGCCGGCCTGCGTCGGGTCGCCGTTCATCGCGACCGAACCCTTGTAGGCGGGGTCGAGCAGGTCCTCGATCGTCGTCGGCGCCGGGAACTTCGCCGAGTCGAAGCCGACCGACATGTACCCGCCGTAGTCGCCGACGTAGAGGCCGGACTGCTCCTTGAGCGCGTCGGGGATCTCGTCCCAGGTCTGCACCATGTAGGGCGCGAACATGTCGGTGTTCGCGAGCGTGACCGTGAGGCCGAGGTCGAACACGTCAGGCGCGGTGTCGAGGCCGTCGTTCGTCTTCGCCGCCTCGATCTCCTCGGCGCTCGACGCGTCTGGCGAGAGCTCCGTGATCGCGATCTCGGGGTAGGTCTCGGCGAAGAGGTCGATGATCTCGCCGTAGTTCGCCCAGTCGCGCGGCAGCGCGATGACGTTGAGCGCGCCCTCGGCCTTGGCGGCCGCCTCGAGGTCCGCGAAGGTGCCGAAGTCGGCGACGCTGGTGGCCGTGGCCGCGACGTCGCTCGTCTCGCCGCCGCCGGTGCTGCATCCGGCGAGCGCGACGGCCCCGACGGCCGCGAGGCCGATGGCGGTCGCCACATGACGCTTGATCACTGTGTCTCCTTGGTGTCGGTGCCACGAAAGGGTGTCCGCGGCGTCGCCGACGGTACGGGCGCGGGGTGGCCCGCTCGTGCCGCCGAGGTGCCGTCCGGGTGCCCGCCGGGTGAACGGCGCACGAACGGCGGCGAACCGAGCCGTGCGTGCGCTGGGAGTCGGCGCGGTCCTGCGCGTCGCGGACGGCCTCGCCCCGGCGCCCGCTTAGGCTGGCCCGCGATGATCCGCTTCGAGTCCGTGAGCAAGTCGTACGTCGGCGCCACCCGCCCCGCCCTGAACGACGTATCGCTCGAGATCGGCAAGGGCGAGTTCGTGTTCCTCGTCGGCGCGTCCGGCTCCGGCAAGTCGAGCCTGCTGCGGCTCGTGCTCAAGGAGGAGAAGCCGACGAAGGGGCAGATCTTCGTGCTCGGCCAGAAGCTCTCGGCGCTGCCGAGCCGCAAGGTGCCGTACTTCCGGCGCAGTCTCGGCGTCGTCTTCCAGGACTTCCGGCTCCTGCCGAACAAGTCGGTCTACGACAACGTCGCCTTCACGCTCCAGGTGATCGGCAAGTCGCGCGGGTTCATCCAGGAGGCGGTGCCGGACGCGCTGAAGACCGTCGGGCTCGCCGGCAAGGCCAACCGCATGCCGCACGAGCTCTCCGGCGGCGAGCAGCAGCGGGTGGCCATCGCGCGCGCCGTCGTGAACAAGCCCGCGATCCTCCTCGCCGACGAGCCGACCGGCAACCTCGACCCCGTCACCTCGCAGGGCATCATGGCGCTGCTCGAGCGGATCAACCTCGGCGGCACGACCGTGATCATGGCCACGCACGAGGCCGGCATCGTCGACCGGATGCAGCGACGCGTCGTCGAGCTCATGACCGGGCACATCGTCCGCGACGAGCGCGTCGGCGGCTACGTCACGCAGGCCGTCCCGACGATCGACATCGACGAGGCCCGCGCATGAGGCTCGGGCTCGTCCTCGGCGAGGCGTTCAACGGCCTCCGGCGCAACGCGTCGATGGTCGTCTCCGTCGTGCTCGTCACGTTCATCTCGCTCACCTTCGTCGGCGTCGCGATCCTCCTGCAGACCCAGATCCAGTCGATGAAGAGCTACTGGTACGACCGCTCGCAGGTGGCGATCTACTTCTGCTCGAGCGTCGACGAGACCGGCAACTGCGTGCAGGCGGCCGCCACCGACGAGGAGATCGCCGCCGTGCAGGCGCAGCTGCAGGCCGAGCCGCTCGTCACCTACGTCGAGCGCACCGAGTACCTCTCGCCGCAGCAGGTCTACGACACGACCCGCGAGCTCTACGCCGACAACCCGATCGCGAACTTCCTCACCCCCGACCTGCTCGGCGGGATCATCAGGGTGACGCTCTACGACCCGTCGGACGCCGACGTCGTGGTCGAGTCGATCTCCGGGTTCGCCGGGGTGCAGTCGGTCGAGGATCAGCGGGCCTACCTCGAGCCGATCTTCGCGCTCCTCGGCGCGGCGAGCGCGGCCGCGATCGGCGTCGCCGTGCTCATGCTCGTCGCGGCGGTCCTGCTCATCGCGACGACCATCCGGCTCTCGGCCTTCTCGCGTCGGCGCGAACTCGGGATCATGCGACTCGTCGGCGCCTCCAACCGGTTCATCGAGACGCCGTTCGTGCTCGAGGGCGTCTTCGCGTCCCTCATCGGCTCGCTCATGGCCGGCGGCGCGGTGATCGCGATCGTGCAGTTCTTCGTCACCGGCACGCTCGCCGACGCGGTCGGCGGTTCGGCCCTGCTCGTCGGCGTCTCGGACGCGGTCGCGGTCGCGCCGATCCTCGTCGGCATCGGCGTCGTCCTCGCCGCGCTCTCGGCCTCCATCGCGATCCGCCGCTACCTCAAGGTCTGAGCGCCGTCGCCCACGGCCTCGCCGCTGCGGGTATCCTGATGGGCTGCGCCGCAGCGCACGGGAGGTGACGAGATGGCGAAGGAACGGGGTCGCAAGCCGATCGCGGTGAACCGTCGCGCCCGCCACGAGTACCTCATCGAGGAGACCGTCGAGGCCGGCCTCGTGCTCTCGGGCACCGAGGTGAAGTCGCTGCGCGAGGGCCGAGCCAACCTCACCGACGGCTACGCCTACGTCGAGAACGGCGAGGCCTGGCTCGACGCCGTCACCATCGTCGAGTTCGGCAGCGGGTCGTGGACGAACCACGCGCCGCGCCGCAAGCGCAAGCTGCTGCTGCACAAGGACCAGATCGTCAAGCTCGGCTCCAAGGTCAAGGAGGGCGGCTACACGCTCGTGCCGCTCTCGATGTACTTCTCGGACGGCCGGGCCAAGGTGGAGCTCGCGCTGGCGAAGGGCAAGAAGGACTGGGACAAGCGCCAGACGATCCGCGAGCGCGACGACAAGCGCGAGGCCGAGCGCGCGATGCGCACCCGCAACCGACTCGGCGAGTAGCGCCCCGCGCTTGTGCCGACCCTCCAAAGGGTGCGCGGCGCGGCCGCGCCGCGTCGATAAGCTGTCGTGGCGAAGGAGTCGACGGTGAAGATTCTGGTTCTGGTCAAAGAAGTCCCTGATACCTATGGCGATCGCGTGCTCGATCCCGAGACCGGCCTCGCCGATCGCGGGGCGAGCGAGCGGGTGCTCGACGAGATCGGCGAGCGCGCGATCGAGGCCGCGGTCGTGCTCAAGGAGGCCGACCCCGACGCGGAGGTCGTGCTCCTCTCGATGGGCCCCGAGTCGGCGCAGACGGGCCTGCGCAAGGGGCTCGCGATGGGCGCCGACCGCGCCGTGCACGTGCTCGACGACGAGCTGCGCGGCGCCGACCTCACCCTCACGGCACAGACGCTCGCGGCCGCGATCCGCGCCGAGGGCGTCGACCTCGTCATCGCGGGCGGGCTGTCGACCGACGGCGTCGGCGGGGTGATCCCGGCCATGGTCGCCGAGCACCTCGGCGTCGCCCACCTCACGGCGCTCGGCTCGATCGAGCGCGACGGCGGCACGATCGCCGGACTCCGCGGCACCGACCGCGGCACCGCGCGCGTCTCGGCGGCGCTGCCGGCGGTCGTGTCGATCAGCGAGGGCATGCCCGAGGCGCGCTTCCCGAACTTCAAGGGCATCATGGCGGCGAAGAAGAAGCCGCTCGAGACCCGCACGCTCGCCGACCTCGGCGTCACCGCGAGCCTCGACACCCCCCGATCGATCCTCGTGTCGGTCGCCACGAAGCCGCCGCGCACGGCGGGCACGATCATCGTCGACGAGGGCGACGCCGGCGAGCAGCTCGCCGCGTTCCTCCTCGCGAACAAGCTGGTCTGAGCGGAGCAGGTCTATGAGCAGCATTCCCGCGGACGCGGTCCTCATCCTCGCCGAGTCGGCCGACGGCGCCCTCGCGCCCAGCGCGGCCGGCCTCATCGCCGCCGCCGCCGGCATCGGCACGCCGGTGGCCGTCGTCGTGGCCCAGCCGGGGGAGGGCGCGGCCCTCGCCGCCGCCGCCGGTGCCCTCGGCGCGGCCCACGTGCTCGTCGCCGAGACGGCCGCCGTCGGCACGACGCTCACCGCGCCGCTGACCGACGCGCTCGCCGCCGCCGTCGCGCTCGTGCGCCCCGCCGCGATCCTTGTGCCGAACTCGGTCGAGGGCCGCGACGCGGCCGCGAGACTCGCCGCGCGGATCGGCGCCGCGCTCGCGGTCGACGCGGTCGGCATCGCCCGCGACGACGAGGGCGTCGTCAGTCGCCACTCCGTCTACGGCGGCGCCTACGACGTCGTCGCCGCCGCGACGTTCGGCGCCCCGGTGATCACCGTCAGGCAGGGGGCGATCGACGCGCGCGCCGCCGCCGTCGAGCCGGTGGTCGAGACGCTCGAGGTCGAGGCGTCCACGACCCCGGCCGCGACGATCGAGTCGTTCGAGCCGGCGGTCGCCGCCACCGATCGGCCGGACCTCCGCGGCGCCAAGCGCGTCGTGTCCGGCGGTCGCGGGCTCGGCTCCGCGGAGCAGTTCGTGCTCGTCGAGCAGTTCGCGGATGCGCTCGGTGCGGCGGTCGGCGCCTCGCGCGCGGCGGTCGACGCCGGCTACATCCCGCAGGCCCACCAGGTCGGGCAGACCGGCGTCTCGGTCTCGCCGCAGCTCTATGTCGCGCTCGGCATCTCCGGTGCGATCCAGCACCGCGCCGGGATGCAGACGGCGAAGACGATCGTCGCGATCAACACCGACCCCGAGGCGCCGATCTTCCAGATCGCCGACTTCGGTGTCGTCGGCGACGTGTTCGCCGTCGTGCCGCAGGCGATCGCGGCCATCGAGGCGAAGAAGTCCGGATCGTGACCGAGCCGGCCACCGAGACCCGGGCGCTGCGCAGGGGCCTTCCGCGCGTCGCCGGCGGCGAGCCGTGGCCGCCGCACCACGAGGTCGTCGTGCCCGCGCGGGTCGTCGACCCGACGCCGGGCGCCGTCGCGGCGGCCGTGGCCCCCGACGTGCCGCCGACGGTCGCCGCGCCCGCGGCCGCCGTCGCCGACCCCTCGAGCGCCGCAGCCACCGAGGGCGCGACCGCGGGTGCCGTCGTCGCGCTCCGCCGGGGCCTGCCGCGTCTCGCCGGCGGCGAGCCGTGGCCACCGGCGGGCGAGGCCGTCGACCGCTGGGCGCGGCTCGAGCCCGCCGTTGTGGAGCCCGCCGCGGAACCCGCTGCCGTGGAGCCCGCCGCGGCGACCGCGGCCGACGTCGTCGCCGCCGGGTCCGCCGCGTCGGCGCCGAGCGCCCCCGCGACCGGGACCGGCCGTGCGGCCTCGACCGCCGCCCCGACCGAGGCGCCGGCGCCGAGGACGCTCTTCGGCATCCGCGTCAGGACCCTCGTGCTCGGCGCGATCGGCCTCGTCGTGCTCGCCGCCGTCGCCGTGCTCGCGGCCCGGTGGTTCCGCGACCAGCCCGTCGGTCAGGAGTTCATCGCCGCCTTCCCCGGCGAGACCCACCTGCCCGAGTGGGCGCCGGTCGGCATCCCGGCCTGGCTCGGCTGGCAGCACTTCTTCAACGTCTTCCTCATGGTGCTCATCATCCGCTCGGGCCTGCAGGTGCGCACCGAGAAGCGGCCGACGGCGTTCTGGACGCCGCGGTGGAACGCGAAGCGCAAGATGAGCCTCGCGCTCTGGTTCCACCAGTCGCTCGACATCCTCTGGCTGCTCAACGGCGTCGTCTTCGTCGTGCTTCTCGCGGCGACCGGACAGTGGGTGCGGGTCGTGCCGACGAGCTGGGAGGTCATCCCGAACGCCGCCTCGGCCGCGCTCCAGTACCTCTCGCTCGACTGGCCGACCGAGAACGGCTGGGTCAACTACAACAGCCTGCAGGTGCTCGCCTATTTCGTGACGATCTTCATCGCGGCGCCGCTCGCGGCGATCACCGGGGTGCGGATGTCCGGGCTCTGGCCGAAGGACGCGGCGCGGCTCAACCGCGCATACCCCGTCGAGTGGGCGCGTGCCGTGCACTTCCCGGTGATGCTCTACTTCGTGCTCTTCATCGCCGTGCACGTCGTGCTCGTGCTCTCCACCGGGGCGCTGCGCAACCTCAACCACATGTACGGCGGGCAGGACGCCGTGAACTGGTGGGGGTTCGGGATCTTCGTCGTGTCGCTGCTCGCCATCGCCGGCGGGTGGATCGCGGCGCGGCCGATCGTCCTCGCGCCGATCGCGTCGCTCTTCGGGACCGTCAAGGGTCGGTAGCGGGATCGCGGCGCGCGCGAACCTGGCGCGGTGCCGGTCAGCGCGCCGCGAACCTCGTGCGGTGCTGGTCAGCGCGCCGCGAACCTCGCGCGGTGCCGGTCAGCGCGCCGCGAACCTCGCGTCGACGACCACGGAGACCTCGAGCTCGCCCGGGGTGAAGTCGAAGGAGGGCGCCGCGTGGTCCGCCGCCATGCGGGCCATCATCGGGGCGCCGCGGTCGACGCCGGCCTCCTGGCCGCCGTCGCCGAGCAGGCCGGGGTCGGCGATCGCGAGCGGCACGAGGTCGGTCAGGCCGACGGTCGCCGCGAACTGCCTCGCCTTCACGACGGCGGCCTCGACCGCGGCGGCGCGGACCTGCGCCTCCACCTCCTGCCGCGTCGCCTCGGTGAGGCTCCACGCGATCCCGCCGACGGCGACGAACTCGGTCCGCGACGCCGCCTCGACGAAGCGCGAGAGCGCCTCGACGTCCGAGAACTCCGCCGTGATGGCGACCGCGGCGTGGTAGACGAGCGGCAGCTGCGCGCCGTCCTGGCTCCACGGCCGGTCCGACCAGACGCGCGCGCGATCCGAGGACCAGCTCACGACGGGGCCGGCGGTCGCGTCGTGGTCGGCTCGCAGGAGCCCTGTGATGCGCTCGGCCGCCGACGCGGCGTCGCTGACGACCTGGTCGCGCTGCGGCCCGTCCGCGCTCGCGGTGACGCGCACGGTGGCCCGTTCGGCGGGGCGCCGCGCCTCGGCGCTGCCCCGGACGGTGATGATGGTCTCGGCCATGGCGGTCCTCCCTCGGATCCGGTAGCATCGTATGCTCGGCCGACTGAGGATCGGCCTGCATCCTGACAACTCCACAGCGCGACAGCGACCCGCACCGGCACGGCCGGCGCGACCATGGGGATGATCGGTTTCGACATTGCCTGTTTGACCGCGAGAAGCGGGTCGAGGATGCGGGGTTATCTCGTGAACGCCCCCCGCAAACCATAAGTGCGAATTCCAAGCGCGCTGACTTCGCTCTCGCTGCCTAAGCAGAGCACATGAAGTCCGTCAGTCCGGGCTCGTCGCCGTCCCGGATCCTGGCGTCATGAAGGCGACTCGCCGGTCCGTCGCGCCTCAGGGCGGACCGGGACATGCACTGAGGCTGGGCCCGTCGACCGAGTTGCTCGCGTCAACGGTCGGGGCCGAGAAACTCGCTCGTGAGCTGCGCCCGGAGAAGGCGCGGGATATCAGCAGTGGACGGGGGTTCGATTCCCCCCATCTCCACCATCGGTCGCTGTCGTGCTGTGCGAGTGTCTCGCGCATCCTCCGCATCGTGCCCCGTGTTCGCGGGGTATCGCGCCCCACGCGCCCTCGGTACACTCTGTCCCCCAGGGGGTATATCGCTGGAGGTCGCGTGGACGAGCACACGGCGGTCCTCGCCGCTGCGCCGGTGACGCTGCCCGACCCCGGCTGGTATCCCGATCCCGCCGGCGGGCTCGGCGTGCGCTGGTGGAGCGGGGCGGCCTGGACCGGCCACCGCAGGGAGGTCATCCCCGTGCCGCCGTCGTTGCCGGCCGCCGGGTGGTATCCGGACCCCTCCGTGCCCGGCCTCGCGCGGTGGTGGACCGGCATCGCCTGGACGGCGGACGTCGTCGTCGTGCAGGCCGCGCCGCCCGTGCTCACGGCCGTGCCGGCCGCGCCGCCGCCCGCCGCGATCCAGGTCGCGACCGCCACCGCGACGGTCGCGGCACTGCCCGCCGCGGCGTCGTCCGTCGCCGCACTGCCCGCTGCGGCGACCGCCTCCGTCACCGTGACGCCGCCGCGAGGCATCGCCGCGGATCCCGCCGCGGTGTCGCGACGCGACGCGTTCGCCGCCCTCGCCTCGTCGAGGCCGTCGACCGATGCGCGCGACGGCGAGCCCGCCTGGCCGGCGCGGCACGATCGGGGCATCCACTCGCACGAGTCGGTGCGCCCGGCGACCCTCGCGTCGGCGCCGATCGACCACATCGCCACCGCGACCCGACGGGAGGCCGCGCACACCGAGCCGTCGATCCGCTGGCTCGCGACCTCGACCGAGAACCCCGTCGGGCGCGTCGCGCTCGCGCTCGCGATCGCCGGCGTCGTCCTCGTGGGGCTCGCCGTCGCGGTGCCGCGTCTGCCCGTCGCCGTGCCGGCCGCCATCGTCGCGGCGGGCCCCGTCGTGGCGATCGCGGGCATCGTCGTCCTCGCGGCCGCCGCGATCCTCGCGGTCGTCGGCCTCACGAGGCGGGGGCGGCGCCGGGCGGCGAGCGTCGTGGCGCTCGTGCTCTCGCTGCTCGTCGGCGCGCTCGGCGCGCTCGACGTGGCCGTCGCGCCCGGCTCGGTGCCGTCATCGGTCGCCGGGCTGCCGTCGCCCTGATCGGCCTCGCCCCGTCGGGTGGTGTCGTCGTGGCGCTCAGCCGAGCGCGGCGGCGATCGCCGCCGTCGCGATCGCCGAGCGGCTCGCATCGTCGCGCAGGATGAGGGGGAGCGCCCGCGCGCGGATGCCGCCGGCCTCGATCCCCGGCACGAGCGCCGCATCCGCCTCGTCGACGAGCCAGGCGTCGAGCAGCCCGCCGTCGCGCCTGGCGCCGTAGTGCGCGGCCACCGCGTCGGCCGCGGTCGCGACGCCGATCGCCGTGAGGCACGCGTCGGCCATGCCGCGGAGCACCGCGCCGCCGACGACGGGGGAGAGGCCGACGACGGGGGCCGTCGCGCCACCGATCGCCTCGCGGATGCCGCGCACGGCGAGGATCGCGCCGATCGAGACGACGGGGTTCGACGGCGCGAGCAGGATGACGTCGGCCTCGGCGATCGCCTCGAGCACGCCCTCGCCTGGCGCGGCGGTGCCGCGCTGCACGAAGGCCCTCGCCGTGAGGGCCGCGCGGTGCCGCGTCCACCACTCCTGGAAGTGGAGCTCGCCCTCATCGGTGACGACCCAGGTCTCGAACGCGTCGTCGCTCGCCGGTCGCAGCGTGACGCCGAGGTCCCACCGTGCCGCGAGCCGTCGCGCCGCCTGCCCGAGCGGCACGCCGTCGCGCAGCCACGAGGTCCGCGCGATGTGCGCGCCGAGGTCGAGGTCGCCGAGCGTGAACCACGGCCATCCGACGCCCCACGCGGCGAGCTCGCCGGCGACGCGCTCCGTCTCGCCCGCTCGCCCCCAGCCGCGCTCGGCGTCGTTGACGCCGGCGAGCGCGTACATGATCGAGTCGAGGTCCGGGGTGATCCGAAGGCCCGCGAGCCACGCGTCGTCGCCGACGTTGACGATCGCGTCGACCTCGTGGCCGTCGCGTCTGGCGACGTCCCGCACGCCGAGCAGGAACCGGGCACCGCCGACCCCGCCGGCGAGCACCGCGATGCGCATCCCACCACCATACGCGGCCGCGCGGGCGCGCCCCGCCCGCCGCGGGACGGGGCGCGGCGCTACACCGATTCGAGCAGGATGGCGCTGCCCTGCCCGCCGCCGCCGCAGAGCGCCGCGGCGCCGAGCGAGCCGGGGCCGGCGGCCGCGAGCTGCCGTGCGAGGGTGCCGACGATGCGGGCGCCCGAGGCGCCGATGGGATGCCCCATCGCGATCGCGCCGCCGTGCGCGTTCACGACCTCCTCGTCGAGCCCGAGGCGTCGCGTCGAGTGCACGGCGACGGCCGCGAACGCCTCGTTGATCTCGACCGCGGTCAGCTCGTCGGCGCGTCGGCCCGCCTTCGCAAGCGCCGCCTCGATCGCCGCGGCCGGCTGGGCGTGCAGGCTCACATCCGGACCGGCGACGAAGGCTGTCGCGACGATCCGCGCGATCGGCGTCACCCCGAGCTCGGCCGCCGCGTCCTCCGCGACGAGCACGACCGCGGCGGCGCCGTCCGAGATCTGCGAGGCGTTGCCCGCGGTGATCGTGCCGTCCGCGGCGAACGCGGGTCGCAGACGCGCGAGCGACTCGACCGTCGTCTCCGGTCGCACGCCGTCGTCGTGCGCGACCGCCTCGGCGCCCTCACGCGGGGCGAGCGGCGCGATCTCCTCGGCCTGGAACGCCGCGGATGCGGCGAGGCGCTGGTGGGAGGCCGCCGCGACCGCGTCCTGGTCGTCGCGCGAGACGCCGAGTCCCGGGTTGCGCTCCTCGGTCGACAGGCCCATCGACCGCCGTTCGAAGGCGTCGGTGAGCCCGTCGTGCTCGACGGTGTCGAGCAGCTCGATCGCGCCATACCTCGTGCCGGTGCGGCCGCCGACGAGCACGTGCGGGGCGAGCGACATCGACTCCTGGCCGACCGCGAGGACGACCCGGGCCTCGCCGGTCGCGATGAGTCGCGCGCCCTGGGCGATCGCCTCCGCGCCGGAGAGGCAGACGGCGTTGACGGTGATCGCCGGCACGGTGAGCGGCACCCCGGCAGCGACGGCGGTCTGGCGCGCCGGGTTCTGGCCCGCGCCGCCCTGGAGCACCTGGCCGACGACGACCGCATCCACCACGTCTGCGGTCAGTCCGGCGCGCTCGAGGGCGGCGCGGGCGGCATGGGCACCGAGGGCGGTCGCGGGGATGCGAGCGAACGCCCCGGTGTACCGCACGAACGGCGTCCTCGCGTAGCCGACGATGACGGCGCTCACGCGGCGACCTCCGCCAGCTCGACGCGGAATCCGGTCCCGGTCGCCTCGCGCAGCGCCTCGACCGTCACGCCGGGTGCCGCGCGCCGCAGGATCAGCCCGTCGTCGCCGACGTCGAAGACGGCGAGGTCGCTGATGATCCGGTGCACCACACGGCGGCCGGTGAGCGGGAGCGTGCACTCGTCCACGATCTTCGGGGTGCCGTCCTTGG
>Ga0209066_10003281_pt1 | contig 18616 bp, 16 predicted proteins | sample All_14_2_FD_187198 | JGI IMG/M metagenome (GOLD analysis project Ga0209066, IMG submission 187198) | Freshwater microbial communities in response to fracking from Pennsylvania, USA - Allegheny Zone_MetaG_DW_15 (SPAdes) (version 2) ... | reverse complement strand
GGAGGTCATCGCCGCCCTTGTCGCCGAAACCGTCGGTCTTGCCAATGGGATGAAAGGTCGCCACGCCAAGCTTGACCGTCAGGCCCGCCGTGACCAAAGTAAACGTGGGCCGATGTCGCTCTTACCATGAAATGCACCCGACGCAGGGGTGCAAGCGACAACGGGTGGGGCAGGGACATGGAGACGGCCGAGCGCTGGATCGGGCGGGGCGAAGCCCTTGCGCGTCTGGGGGTGAAAACCCAGACGTTGTACGCCTATGTCAGCCGTGGCCGGATCGCCGCCCGACCCGATCCCGCCAATCCCCGCCGCAGCCTGTATGCCGTCGACGACATCGAACGCCTGAACGCGCCGCGCCCGGTCGGAGACGCCGAAGGGGGCGCTCTGCTGGTGCCGTTCCCCACCCCCGCCGTGCGCGGCGAGGTGGCCGTGCCCTCGTCACTCAGCATCGTTGCCGACGGGCGGCTGTTCTATCGCGGCCTGGACGCGGTCCAGTTTTCGCAAGGCTCCACGGTCGAGGATGTGGCGCGGTTGCTGTGGGATGCGCGCGAGCTCAATCCGTTCTCGGGCCTGGGGCCGCGTCTGGACAGTGCGGGGGGCATCAATGCGCGAACCCGCCTGTTCGGAGCCCTGGCCCGGCGCGCGCACGAGGATCCGACCTCGGCGCGGCGCGATCCCCTGGCTCTCAGGATCGAGGCGGCCTCGGTGCTGAACGAGGTCATCGACGCGGTCTCGGGTCCGGGGCCCCGGCTGCATTTCCACCAGAGGCTTGGGCGGGGCTGGAAACTGCTGGAACGCGACAGCCCGCTGATCCGCCGGGCCCTGGTGCTGGCGGCCGACGAGGGGTCGTGTCCGGCCGCCGTCGCCACGCGGATGGCGGCTTCGGGCGGAGCGTCTCTGGCGGGCGCGGCTCTGGCCGGGCTGATCACGGTCGCAGGTTCGGTCGATCAGGCCGACCTGATCGCGGCCATCGCCTATGTCCATGAGGCGCGACGCGATCCGGCCGGGGTCGCCGCGCGCCGGTTCGCCGACGGCACCCTGCCCGGGTTCGGGGGGCTGGCCTGGCCCGAGGGGGATCCGCGCGCTCCGAGCCTGATTGCCTCAGCTGCCCTGCCGGCCGATCTGGCGGGCGTGGCGCGGGAGGGCGAGGCGGTGTCCGGTCTCAAACCGACGCTGAACCTAGCCCTGTCGCTGCTGGCACGACGGCTGGACCTGCCGCGCGATGCCGCCGCCGACCTGATGCTTATCGGTCGGCTGGTCGGATTGCTGGGTCATGCGCTGGATCAGGTGATCGACGGCTCGCCTATCGCGGCGCGCCTGCGCTATGTGGGGCCCAGACCCGGCGCGCATTGAGGCGGCACCGGCTCCACAGGGAACCTCATGGCGGACTGGCTGGCTGCGATCATTCTGGGCCTCGTCGAGGGGCTGACCGAGTTCATTCCGGTCTCCTCGACCGGTCACCTCCTGCTGACCAAGAGCCTGCTGGGCCTGGGCGACGAGCCGTGGGACACCTTCATCGTCATGATCCAGCTGGGCGCGATCCTGGCGGTGGTGGCCCTTTATTTCGGACGGCTGTGGAAGGTGCTGCTGGGTCTGCCGGGCAAGGATCCGGCGGCGCGGCGGTTCGCCATCTCGGTGCTGCTGGCCTTCTTCCCTTCGGCCATGATCGGTCTGCTGTTCCACGACTTCATCAAGGCGGTGCTGTTCAATCCGACCGTGGTCTGCGTCAGTCTGATCGTCGGTGGCGTGGCGCTGATCGCGCTGGAGCGGTGGGCCCCGAAGGCCCGCGAGCATGACGCCATGGCGTTTTCGGCCAGGACCGCCCTGGGGGTCGGGCTGTTCCAGTGCCTGTCGATCATCCCCGGGGTGTCGCGCAGCGGGGCCACGATCGTGGGCGGGCTGTTGCTGGGTGTCGACAAGCGGGCTGCGGCGGAGTTCTCCTTTTTCCTCGCCATTCCGACCATGGTCGGGGCCTTTGTCCTGGACTTCTGGGAGAGCCGCGAGACGCTGACCGGCGATGTCCTGACCCTGATCGCCATCGGGTTCGTGGTGTCGTTCGTCAGCGGCCTGTTCGTCGTGCGTACCATGCTGGATTTCGTGACCCGGCACGGCTTCACCCCGTTCGCCTGGTGGCGGATCGTGGTCGGGGCCCTGGGCCTGGCCCTGCTGCAGAGCGGGCTGATCGGATAGGCGGTGCCTGGAGCATGATCGTTTGAGACAGAACCGCTTCGCGGTTCTGGCGAAAGCGTGGATCGTGCTCTCGGTCATACCTGGAGCAAGATTCATGACTTCCGCGGAATCGCGGAGCGATTCCACCTCAGCCGATCAGGCTCTAGACCGAGGCCTCGAAAAGGGCGTCGCGGGCGATATCGGGTGTCGTCATCGGAAACAGGTGCCCGCCCGGGACCGTGTCGACGATGACATGAGGCAGGCGGCCTGGCTCCGGCGCGATGCTGCATACCGTGCCGGTCCCGGCCTTGAGCACGCGGACCGGTCGCTGCAAACGACGCAGGGCCCGCCACGGATTGTGCCCCTGGGCCGCATAGTTCGACGCCTCCCACCGGGGCGCGCAGGCCAGGCGAAAGGCTCCGTCGTCGTCGGGCACCAGGGCCTCGCTGACATAGTCGGCCAGCATCATCTCGGACCAGCCCGTGAACGCGCCGCGTCCACGCCAGTTGTCCATCGCCTGTTGCGGCGTGTCGAACCGGTCGCGGCGACGGATCGCGCCCTTGGTGATCGGCCAAAGGCGCGGCAGGCTGCGAAGGCCGGGAATGGCCATCATCGCGCTGAAGCCACGCGGCAGGACGACGGGGTCGAACATCAGCAGCCGCGACACCTTGTCCGGCCGTTCGGCGGCGGCCAGCAGGGAAGAGGTGCCCCCCATCGAGTGCCCGGCCAGGGCGACCGGCGGTCCGTCCAGCGTATCCAGCAGGGCGACCAGGTCGTCGCGGTGGTCGCCCCAGCTCCAGCGCCCCTCGACCGGCGTCGGCAGACGGGTGCGGCCATGTCCGCGCAGATCGGGCGCCAGAATCCTGAGCGAGGCCGACAGGGGGGCCAGAAGCGAACGATAGGTGGCGGCGTTGAAGCCGTTGGCATGGACAAAGACCAGATCGACCGGCCGCCGGGCGTCGCCATAATCCATGACCGAGAGCTCACCGGTGCCCCAGCGATTGCTCACCGGCACGATCTGGCGACGGGGCGGGGTCAGAAGGGCGGCATCCATGTCGATCAATCTAGGCGTCCCGATGCGGGTGCGCCACCCGTGACGTCCGGGCCATCAGGTCACACGACAGACCGGGCACCGGCCATGTCCCTCGATGGTCGTGCGCTCGATGGCATAGCCGGCAGCGTCGGCGGCCAGGGCGAAGGTCTGACCGGCGGGGGCAGGCACTTCCTGGGTGGCACCGCAGCAGTCGCAGATCAGGAAGGCAGCCGCATGGCCCGGCGCATCGTTCGCGGCCGTGCAGGCGACATAGGCGCTGATCGAGGCGATGCGGTGGGCCATCCCCTTGCGCTCGAGGAACTCCAGGGCACGATAGACGGTTGGCGGCTTGGCGGCCTGGCCTTCTGTGCCGTAGCGGGCGATCAGGTCATAGGCCTTGACCGGTTCGGCAGCGGTCAGCAGCAGCTCCAGGACCCGGCGGCGCGGCGCGGTCATCCGGTCGCCTGCGGCCAGGCAGCGGGTCTCGGCCTCGGCCAGGGCCCTGCCGACCGTGGCGTGGTCGGGGTGGCCGTGCGCGTGATCGTGATCGCAATGGGAGCCCATGAGCCACAGCTAGTCGGTGACGGCCATGGCTGCAACCTGGCCGCTTGACGCGATGTGATGTTATCTCATAACAGTTTGAGGTCTCTCCGACTCCGAGGTCTCCATGTCCGCTCACCGCTCACCGTTTCCGTCCGTTCGCAGGCTTTCCATGGCCGCCGTCGCCTGTACGGCCCTCGCCAGCGTCACTCCCGCCGGGGTGGCCTCGGCCCAGAGCCGTGCCGTGCAACCGGATCAGGCCGATGTTGTCGATGATGTCGTGGTCACCGCCTCGCCGTTCGGCGTCAGCCAGCGCGCCTCGACCATCGCCACAGAGGTGATCGACGAACAGGCCCTGGCCGTCGCTCCGGCGCAGTCGCTGGGCGACCTGCTGGCGGGCCAGCCGGGTCTGCGCTCGACCGGGTTCGCGCCGGGGGCCAGTCGACCGGTGATCCGGGGCCTGTCGGGACCTCGCGTCCAGGTCCTGACCAACGGCATCGGCATGATCGACGCCTCCTCGGTCTCGCCCGATCACGCGGTGGCCACGGATCCGGCGGAGGCCAGCCGTATCGAGGTCGTGCGCGGCCCCGCCACCCTGATGTACGGGGGGTCGGCCATCGGCGGCGTGGTCAACATCATCGACCACCGCATACCGACCGGGATGCCGGACGGCGGGATCGACGGTGTCGTCTCGACCCAGGCCTCCAGCGTCGATGGCGGGCGCAGCGTGTTCGGGCGGTTGACCGTGGGAGCCGGTCGCCTGGCCTTCAATATCGACGGCGTGTCGCGATCGACCGACGACTATGACATCCCTTCACCGGCACGCTCGGCCCGTCTGGCGGCCCAGGAGGGTCGGCCGCGCGGACCCGGGGGATCGCAGCCGAATGCCTGGACTGAACTGGACGCCTGGGGCGTCGGTGCCAGCTATATCGGCGACAAGGGCGTCTTTGGAGTGGCCTACAAGGATACCCGGAGTCAGTACGGCACGGTGTCCGAACCGACCGTCTTCATCCAGCTGCACCAGACCCGAGAGGACGTGCGCGGCGAATACACCTTTGACACTGGCCCGTTCCGCACGATCCGGGCCAATGTCGGCCATGCAGAATATACCCATACCGAGTTCGAGGGCCCCGACACCCCGGCCACGATCTTCAACTCCGATGGCCTGGAAGGCCGGGTCGACCTGATCCAGAGGGAACGCAAGGGCTGGAACGGGGCGATCGGGGTGCAGGCCTTGTCGCGCACCTTCGAGGCGATCGGAGACGAGGCCTTCGTGCCCTCGACCGACATTGCGGAGTTCGGAATCTATACGGTTCAGCGACTGGACCGGGGCCCGGTCGGGGTCGAGGGCGGTCTGCGCTATGACCGCCATTCGGTGACGGCCACCCCCCTGGGCGGTATCACGGAGCGGATACGGGTGTTCGACAATGTCTCGGCCTCTGTCGCCGGTTTTGTGCGCCCCATGCCCGGCCTGTTCCTGGGCCTCAGCCTGGCCCACAATGCGCGCGCGCCCAGCGAGATCGAACTGTTTGCCGACGGACTGCATATCGCCACGGCCGCCTACGAGACCGGTGATGCGGGTCTGGAGACCGAGCGTGTCAACACCCTGGAGGCCACGGTCCACCTTGAGGCCGGAAAGGTGTCGGGCGACCTGCATCTGTATGGGTCACGCTACGACGGCTTCATCGACGAACGGCCGACCGGCGCGACCTTCACCGCCGATGGCGAGGACTTTCCCGTCTTCCGGTTCGTCCAGACCGACGCGACCTTCGTCGGTCTGGAGGTCGAGGGCGAATACAGCCTGTGGGAGGCGGGGACATCCCGCCTGGCTTTGCAAGGGGCCGTCGACCACGTGCGGGCCGAGACCGACCTGGGGCCGGCGGCGCGGATTCCGCCCTGGTCGGTGACCGGCCGACTGACCTGGACCTCGACGCCGTTCGATACCGCGCTGGAGGTCCGCCACGTGACCAAACAGGACAGGGTCGCGGACCTGGAACGGCCGACCGACGGCTATACGAGGGTCAACCTGACCGGGGCCTGGCGTCCAATGGCCGACCGCAACCTGACCGTCTTTGCCGAGGCCCGGAACCTGACCGATGAGGAAGCCCGCGAACACGTCTCGTTTCTCAAGGACATCGCCCCGATGCCGGGGCGGAACCTGCGACTGGGCGTGGCGTATCTGTTCTAGGCGGTCACCAGTGGTTCGACGCGGGGTCAACCTGACGTGGTGAAATCTGCATCTAGGTCTAGCCCGGATCACTAATGTCGGCCTAGACTGTCAAGCCACACACGGGGAAAGGCCAGTTAATGTTAAGCAAATACGACATTGTTAACTGCCTGGCAGAGAAATTCGATTTCCGTTCAGTATTGGAAATATCAACACCAACAACTGGAGCAAGTTTTCGCGCCCTGAGCAACAATTCTCACTATAATCGATGTGATCGCTTAGTTTACAATTGCGATTCTTGGTTCAGCGATGGATTTCCAGTATCGTATCAAACTCATGATATTTTTTCGAATAGTATCGTGAGTGCTATTCATACCATGAATGGCTCAAGTCCACTGTATGATATTATATTTGTTGATTCATTTCATTCTTACCAATCATCCATACTGGATTTATATTCTGCATTATTGCTTCTGAAAACTGGCGGAATGATTGTTGTGCATGACTGCAATCCGTTGTCAGCGAAAATTGCGCAGCCAGAGGTTAGGGACGATGAATGGTGTGGTGTTTCGTATCAAGCCTTCATCGATTTCCGACTGGCGCATCCGGATTTCTTATCATTTACGGTTGATACCGACTACGGCGTCGGCGTTATTCAGAAGGTTTCCGGCAGTGCAGAATGGTGCGCGGATGACCAATTGGAGCTTGGCTGGCGGGCTGCTGTCTCCGGACGTTCCGGGCCTTACAATTTCTTCCACAAGAATCGACAGGTTCTCCTCGGTTTGATTTCCAGCAGCAGTTTCCTGGAAAAATTCGGTCCTGAACCCGGAGATCACCTTGTGAGGCTCCAGCAACTATCAGCGTCAGACGGCGCTCCAGCCGTGGATGTCGCGGCGCTGTCGGTACCGACGCCGACCCCCACAGCGGCCTGGGAAGTCGTCACCGTGGCCCTGGACGACGACCAGACCTCTGCCGTCATCGCGAGTTCAGTCATGGGGCTCGCGCGTCAGGTCGCACCTTCCGCCTGGCCGGGGCGTGTACCGGCCGTGACCTTTCTGGCGCCCTCGGCCCAGTTGGGTGTCCATCCGCCCGAACACGGCCTTACCGCCACCGTGATTCCGGCCGAGTTGCCGTCGGGGATCACGCGGGTTGCGGGACAGGTGGCGACCGTGCACCCCGAGGCGACGGTGCTCGAGTACGCACTGGTGGTTGCGCCGGATTCGGCATCGGCCCTGGCCGCCCTGGGGAGCACGGCCAGACCGCCAAGCGGATCGGGATGGATCGCGGTCCCGCCCAATACGCCTACCTCCATCGTGGCCGAGATGACCGTACCCGCGTCGCCAGCGGACAGGATCTATCTTGCGACGCGTGTTCCGCCCGAAGGTTCGGTGTCCTACGCCTGGGCGACCTGGAGCGCGTTGACAATCTTTCGGGATCCACCGCCGATCGCCGTCGCTGTGCCTGCCCCTGTCGCAAAGTCCAGACGCAATGGCAGGCGGGGCTGAACCGTGCGCCGATAGTGTGGGTCGGTCCCTCCAGAGCGGCAGGGTCTGCCATTGTTGACACGGTCCAGCAGATTCTCGGCCGCTTCCTTTTTCAGTGTCGCAAGCGCGTTGTATTGTATTGTGACGCCAGGGGGTTGATCAAATCCTTGAAATCGGCTCCCAAGCGTCGGTGCCGGTATTTTTCCTCGTCTTGTCACAGGCATGCGACAGGGCAGGCAGCCGTTCGAACGAACGCCTTTAGAGGCGGTGATAGAGCATGAAAGTCGTCCTTCTGGCGGGCGGTTCGGGAACGCGGATTTCCGAGGAAACCGCGCTCAAGCCGAAGCCAATGATCGAAATAGGCGGCAAGCCGATTTTGTGGCACATTATGAAATCTTATTCCCAATACGGGATCAATGATTTTGTGATCTGTCTCGGTTATCGTGGTTACTCTATTAAAGAATATTTCGCGAACTACTTCCTGCATATGTCTGATGTGACTGTAGATATCGGAAACAACTCGATCGAGGTCCACCGCTCCAAGGCGGAAAAATGGCGCATTACACTGGTTGATACGGGTCAGGAAACCATGACCGGCGGGCGGCTTCTCAGGGTGCGGGAGCACGTTGATGGCGATACTTTCTGCATGACCTATGGTGATGGCGTCTCTGACGTCGACATCGGCAAGCTGATCGACTTCCATAAGTCCGAAGGACGCGAAGCCACCCTGACCGCCGTGCGGCCCGCCGGACGTTTCGGGGCGCTGAACCTGGACGGGGAAAGCGTGGCCGAGTTTATCGAAAAGCCCCTGGGCGACGGAAGCTGGATCAACGGCGGATTCTTTGTGCTGTCGCCTTCGGTCTTCTCGAGGATCGCGGGCGATTCGACGGTCTGGGAACAGGAGCCTCTGGAGGGGCTGGCGCGCGACGGGCAGTTGTCGGCCTATCGTCACGACGGGTTCTGGCAGCCGATGGATACGCTGCGTGACCACCGCCATCTCGAGCAGTTGTGGACGAGCGGCCGGGCGGCCTGGAAGACATGGTGACCCCGTCGGCGGACTTCTGGCACGGAAAGCGGGTCCTCCTGACGGGACATACCGGCTTCAAGGGGTCCTGGTGCGCGCTCTGGCTCAAGCGGCTGGGTGCCGAGACCTGCGGTCTGGCCCTGGCCCCCGCGACCGATCCGTCGCTCTGGGAGGCGCTCGGCGAGCCGATCGGTCGGTCGATCATCGGCGATATCAGGGATGTCGAACTCGTCGAAAGGACGTTTTCGGAGTTCCAACCCGAAATCGTGATCCACATGGCGGCCCAGGCGCTTGTCCGTCGGTCTTACGAGGACCCGGCAGACTCGTTCGACACCAATGTGATGGGCCTGGTTCGGGTCCTGGACGCGGCCCGCAAGACGGCTTCGGTGCGCGCGATCATCAATGTGACCAGCGACAAATGCTACGAGAACCGCGAGCAGATCTGGCCCTACCGGGAAACCGACGCGATGGGCGGTTCGGACCCCTACAGCGCCAGCAAAGGGTGTTCCGAGCTGGTGACGACCTCCTATCGTCGATCCTTCTTCAAGGCATCGTCGCCGGCGAAACTGGCGAGCGGGCGTGCCGGCAATGTGATCGGGGGCGGGGACTGGTCCGACGACCGGCTCGTCCCCGACTGTATCGCGGCTTTCAAGGACGGATTGCCGGTTTCGATCCGCAATCCCCTCGCCGTCAGGCCGTGGCAGCACGTGCTTGAACCGGTCAGTGGGTACCTTCTGCTGGCCCAGGCCCTGTTCGAGCAGGGCCACGCGGTCGCCGACGGATGGAATTTCGGGCCGGCGTCGGAAGAATCCTGGTCGGTAGAGCGTGTCGTCAACCACCTTGTGGCGGCATGGGGAGAGGGGGCCGCATGGGAACAGGACGCCAGGGAGAATCCGGCCGAAGCTATCCTTCTCAGCGTCGACGCCACCAAGGCGCGGCTGCGGCTGGGCTGGGCACCGCGGCTTTCGGTCGCCCAGGCGCTCGACTGGACGGTCGAGTGGGTGCAGGCGATCGATGCCGGCGAAACGGCCCTCGCGATCAGCGAGCGGCAGATTGAACGATTTGAGAGATTGGAAGAGCGGAGCCACCAAAATGAGTGGAACTGTCGTTTCTGTTCCGCTCCGCTGAGCGTGACCTTCGCCGATCTGGGCATGTCGCCGGTCTCCAACGATTTCGTCGAGCCCAGCAAGGCCAATGCGATGGAGCCCTTCTATCCGCTGCACGCCCTGGTCTGCGAGAAATGCTTCCTGGTTCAACTGCCCGACATCGCGCGGCAGGAAAGTCTTTTTACGGATGATTACGCCTATCTCTCATCCTATTCGGATTCCTGGCTGCGGCACGCGGAACAGTATGCCCTTCAGATGATCGGCGACGAGGCCCTGACCGCCCAGTCGCTGGTCGTGGAGGTCGCCTCCAACGACGGCTACCTGCTTCAGTATTTCAAGCGAGACGGCGTTCCCGTCCTGGGGATCGAGCCCACCGCCAACACGGCCAAGATCGCCCTGGAAACCAAGGGGATCGAAAGTGAAGTCGCGTTCTTTGGTCGCGAAACGGCGACACGGGTTGCGGCGCGGATTGGTCAGGCCGACGTGATGGCGGCGAACAACGTCCTGGCCCATGTGCCAGACATCAACGACTTTGTCGCCGGCTTCAAGATCATGCTCAAGGATACGGGCGTCGCGAATTTCGAGTTCCCGCACCTGCTGAGCCAGATCACTCACGGCCAGTTCGACACCATCTATCACGAGCATTTCAGCTACATCTCGCTCATCTCGGCCCACGCCATTTTTCAGGCCCACGGCCTGCGGGTCTACGACGTCGCTGAACTGCCGACACACGGCGGCTCCCTGCGGCTGTTCGTGTGCCATCAGGAGAACGCCGGGCGTCCGGACACCGCACGCGTCGCCGAAATGCTGGAGCGCGAGAAGGCTGCCGGTCTTGACAAGATCGAGACCTACGAAAAGTTCGCGCAGAGCGTCGTCGAGACCAAGTACGACCTTTTGAACTTCCTGATCACGGCGCGTCGTGAGGGCAAGACCGTTGCCGGCTATGGTGCCCCGGCCAAGGGCAATACCCTGTTGAACTTCTGTGGCATCCGCGAGGACATGGTCGCCTTCACGGTCGACCGGAGCCCGCTGAAGTACGGCAAACTGCTGCCTGGCTCGCGCATTCCCGTCTTCCACCCGGATGTGCTGCTGGAACGCAAGCCCGACTATGTCCTGATCCTGCCCTGGAATCTAAAGGACGAGATCATGGAGCAGATGGCAGAGGTCAAGTCCTGGGGCGGCAAGTTCGTGACGCCGATCCCCACGGTTAAAATCTACGATGCTGCTTAAGCCGACACCCCTTGCGGGGCTGTTCGAGATCGAGACCAGTCCGCATGCGGACAATCGGGGGTCCTTTGCCCGGACCTATTGTGCCGACACCTTCAAGGCGCACGGCCTGGTCAGTGTGTTTGAACAGTCCAGTGTGTCGAAAAATCTGCTTCAGGGCACGCTCCGGGGCATGCATTTCCAGCATGACCCGCATGCCGAGACGAAATATGTCCGGTGCACCCGGGGATCTGTATTCGACGTCGCTGTCGACCTGAGACCCGGATCGCCCACGCTTGGCCAATGGTTCGGCCTGGTCCTCAGCGAGGACAACGGGCGTGGCGTCTATATTCCTCAGGGCTTCGCCCACGGGTTCCAGACGCTGGAGGACCACTCCGACGTACTATACCAGATCACGCCGGCCTTTGTGCCCGGATATGGCACGGGCGTAAGGTGGGACGACCCTGCCTTCTGCATCGACTGGCCCCTGCCGGTCAGCTCAATTTCGGACAAGGATACAGCCTATCCGGACTGGCAGCCATGAGGGTCCTGGTCACGGGAGCTTCGGGGTTCATCGGGTGTCGCGTGGTGGCCAGACTTCAGGTCCTGGGCGAATCGGAGGTCGTCACCGTCAGCCGCCATACCGAAGGTGCCGGCACGATCCACGAATGTGCCGACCTGCTGGCCCCTGGCGCGGCCAGTGCCTTGATCGACAAGGTCAGACCCGACCGCCTCATTCACCTGGCCTGGAATGCCGAGCCCGGAAAGTTCTGGAACGCGAACGACAATCTGGACTGGATGGCGACCACGGCTATGCTCATGCGCGAGTTCTTCGAGCGGGGCGGGCACCGTGCTGTGGCCGCAGGAACCTGTGCCGAGTACGACTGGACCGGTGCGGGGCGACTGTCCGAAACCTCTGATGTCGGGCCGGCGACCATCTATGGCGTGTGCAAGGACGCCACGCGCCGGTCCATTCAGTCCGTGGCCGACAAGGCGGGCTGGTCCTTTGCCTGGGGGCGGATCTTCTGGCTGTACGGGCCTGGGGAGGCCGGTGGGCGACTGGTGTCCGATGTCTGCAAGGCCTTGTCGGAAGGCCGGCCGGTCGAGGTCAGCGAGGGTCTGCACCGTCGGGATTTCCTGCATGTGGACCAGGTCGCTGCGGCCTTCGTCGCTGCGCTCGACAGTGCGTGGCGGGGCCCCTTCAATATCGGTTCGGGACATGGTGTGCCGATCCGGGAGATCGCGTTGCAGCTGGGCGAGATTTCGGGTCGCCCAGACCTTCTCAAATTCGGGGCCCGACCCCAGGAGCAGTCCGTGCCGCCCCTGCTTGAGGCCGACACGACGATCCTGCACGACCAGATCGGCTTCGTTCCCGATGGGGATCTGACGCGCGGGCTGGCCGACACCTATAGCAGCTGGCTTTCACGCTGACCTGATGTCGATCCGCCCCCGGGGCGGATCAACCTGCGCCCGAGAGCCCGGACGGCAAGCCGGTTTACGAGACCAGGGCGCGACGGGCCCGGCCCAGACGGAGGGCGGCCTCGTCGAGAACATCGTCCGACTTGGCAAAACACAACCGCACGACCGGCCCCTGATCCGTGCCCGACTGAAAGGCCGAGACCGGTATGGCGGCCACACCGAAGCCCTCCACGATGCGGCGGCAGAAGTCGATATCGCCCACCCTGATCCCAGACGCGGCCAGATCGATCGACAGGAAATAGGTGCCCTGGCTGGGCAGGGTCACATATCCCTCGTCCATCAGGCCCTGCGCCAGCCGATCGCGGGACGCTGCCAGGTCCGCGCCCATCGCCTCGAACCGATCCTTGCCCCAGGCCAGGCCCTCTGCGACCGCGGACTGAAGATTGGGGGGTGTCGAGAAGGTCAGGAACTGATGGGCCTTGGCGACGGGTTCGATCAGGGTGAGGGACGCGCAGGCAAAGCCGACCTTCCACCCGGTCATGCCGAACATCTTGCCGGCCGAGCCGATCTTGACGGTGCGCTCGGCCATGCCATCTGCGCTCAGCAGGCTGACATGGGGCCGACCGTCGAAGACAACATGTTCCCAGACCTCGTCGCTGATCGCGATCAGGTCGTGCCGGACGCAGACTCGCGCCAGGGCATCGATCTCGTCGGTGGTGAACACCCGCGCGGCCGGGTTGAGTGGCGTATTGAACAGCACCAGCCGCGTAGCTGGTGTCACCGCCGCCTCTACGGCACTCTCGGACAGATGCCAGAGCGGCGGCTCCAGCCGTATCGCCCTGACCCGTCCCCCCGCACGTTCGATCAGGGGCCGATAAGCGTCATAGGCAGGCTCGAAGATCAGCACCTCATCGCCCGCCCGGACCAGGGCGAACAAGGCTGCCGCGATCGCCTCGGTCGCGCCCGACGTCACGACCACCTGGTCCGGCGCGAGGTCCAGCCCCTGCAAACGGCCATAGTGTTCGGCGACGGCGCGGCGCAAGACGGGATCGCCCCTCGACGGCGCATACTGGTTGGACCCGTCGATCAGGGCGCGGGCCGCAGAGTGGCGCAGGTCCGCAGGTCCCGGCCCGTCGGGAAACCCCTGCCCCAGATTGAGGGCCCCGTGGGCTCGCGCCAGACCCGACATCTCCTCGAAGACTGTGGTCGGCATATCGGTAAAGACGGGATTGGCGCGCATACCGGGATCAATTCCAGTCCTACGGAGATGGTTGAGGTCGAAATCTCAGAAGAACCCAGAATTCAAACTGACGCACACTGTTTCAGACAGCCCCAGGCTGGTGCTCTGCAACAAGGATCCCCCGCGAGTTGCTCATAGCGCCAACTCCGCCACTGACGCAGCGTCGGAAACAGGTTCAGGGCGAGGACGCTTCCGGCCTGCAATGGCCCGTGCCCGTAAGGCCGAGATTCGCAAATCGTGAAAGGAATGGTGGACGCGACAGGGATTGAACCTGTGACCCCCTCGATGTCAACGAGGTGCTCTCCCGCTGAGCTACGCATCCGCCGTAACGATTCCGGGATGACCGCGAACGGCTCCGGAACAGGAAGGAGCGGTCTATAGCCCACAGGCCTACAGGATCGCAAGGGCCAAGATGCATCCATGTTACGACCCGGCCAAGCGCTGTGTGCATCGTCAGGCTGTGCCGTTTCGATGACCATGGACGCCCTGAACGCCTGCCGCTAAAGCCCCAGATCATGGCGATAGGCGTATTCGATTCCGGCGTTGGCGGGCTGACGGTCCACCGCGAACTCGTGTCGCGGTTCCCCGAACGCGACTTCATCTATTTCGCTGATCAGGCCAATGCCCCGATCGGCGGCAAGACGGGGGAACAGATCGTCGATCTGACCCGACGGGGCTGCGAGACCCTGTTCGACGCAGGGGCAAGTCTGGTTGTCCTGGCCTGCAATACAGCCTCGGCCGTGGCGTTGCGTCGGCTTCAGCAGACCTGGATTCCGACGCAGGCGGCCCGATATGGTCGTCCGGTCAATGTTCTGGGCATCATCGTGCCGACCATCGAGGCAGCGACGGGCCTGCCCTGGACCTTCGAGGCCGACCGGTCCGCACGTGACGACAAGATCCAGGCCATCGACATCACGGGTGTGTTCTCCACCGCTGCCACGGCCCTGAGCCGCGTCTATGAGATCGAGATCGACAAACGTCGCGAGGACCTGGCGGTGTTTTCCGAACCCTGTCCCGGTCTGGCCGGGCTGATCGAACTGGGGGCGACGAGCGAGGAGTTGAAGGTTGTCGTCGACGAGCACGTCGATGCCCTGCGCCGACGCATCGGGCGTCATCCGGATACAGCCATTCTGGGCTGCACCCACTACGAGATCGTGGCCGACCTGTTTGCTGCGGCCCTGCCGGAGGGCACGCCCCTGATCCATCAGCCCACCGCGGTGGCCGATGCGCTGGAACGCTATTTCGCTCGCCATCCGGAGTACCAGCTGGGGACGTCCAGCCGCCGGTCCTTCCTGACCAGTGGTGCCCCCGGCCCGCAGTCGGACATGGTCAACCAGTTCTGGGGCGCGCCGCTGAGCTTCCAGCCGGTCTGACCGGACGGGTCAGTCGTCGCTCTCCAGCACCTCGAACATCGCCTCGGCCTCGTCGAAGGTATCGTACATCAGGTCTTCGGGCGGATTGATGATCCAGAAGCGGCTGACGACGGCTCCGGTCGAACTGGTCAGGTCCTGCTGCCACATCGCGCGGCCGGGATGCTGCTGAAGCAGGGTCCAGTTGCCCTCGCCCTTGGGGTGGTCGAGATCGGACACGGGCTGCTCCTGGGTTTGACGGCTGCACGATCTACAGCACTCGCGGGAGGGTCCCGCAAGCGCCGCCTTGACCCGCGGCCTCCGATCCGGCGTCATGGGCCGGAGCAAGGACCCGACCCATGATCAGAGCGCTGTTCGCAGGCCTCACCCTCTCTCTGCTGGCCAGTGGTGCCTCCGCCGAGGTGGTGTCCCGGACGGCGGACGGCTTTGTGCTGCGCTACGAGACCACACTGGAGACCACGTCCGGGGATGCCCTGCTGGCCGTGGGCGAGGTCGGACGGTGGTGGAACGGGTCGCACACCTATTCGGGGTCGGCGGCCAACATGACGTTGCCGCTTCAGGTCGGGGCCTGCCTGTGCGAGGCCCTGGCCGACGGGACGACCTTTGAGCACGGGCGGGTCGTGGCCCTGGATCCGGAAGCCGGCGTTGTTCTGGAGGCCCCGCTCGGGCCGCTGAAGGGCAGGGCGACCCAGGCCCGGCTGAGCTTTGGCTGGTCCGGGGCCAACCGGGGCCTGACGCTGCTCATGACCTTTGTCGTCGAGGGGCCGGGTCTCGGGGCCTTTGCCGGACCGGTGGACGGGGTCATGAGCGACCAGTTCGCCCGCTATGCCCGGCATGTCGAGAACGGCGAAGCTTACGACGCGCAATGATGGCCTCGGCCGGGAAGGGGATGTGGCGGTGTCTGCCGAAAACAGACCGCCAAAGCGCCACAGCGCCAGGGTGAAGGTCCATAAATTCAGGGGCTTGTAAATCCAGAGCCTGATCGCACCGCCATATTATCGGAAATCGCAGGCCCCGAACCAAACCAGGCCGACGCCTCCATGTCAAAAAGCCAAGTGTCAGATGGTGAGCATGAAGGGCAATGCAAGTCTCAGATGCGAATAAATTCCGCTTCTGGATTGTTCGCCAGACGACCCTAAAGGATCGCTCCCGTCGTCCGCATGATCTCGGCGCGCAGTTCGGGCATGCCAAGGCCCTTTTCGGCCGAGGTAACGATCACGGCGGGGAAGGCGGCGGGGCGTTTGGACACGCCCTTCAGCGTGGCCGCCTGTACCTGCTCGGCCTCGCCCTTCTTGAGCTTGTCGGCCTTGGTCAGGATGATCTGATAACTGACTGCGGCCTTGTCGAGGGCGTCCAGGGCTTCGGTATCGACCGCCTTGAGCCCGTGACGGGCGTCGATCAGCAGATAGACACGCTTAAGGGTGACCCGGCCGCGCAGATAGTCGCGACCCAGGTCCTGGAACTTCTTGACCGTGGTCTTGGACGCCTTGGCCCAGCCGTAGCCGGGCAGGTCGACCAGCCGCATCTTGCCGTCCAGGTCGAAGAAATTGACCTCGCGCGTGCGGCCCGGCTCATTGGAGGCGCGGGCCAGCTTGTGCATCCCGACCAGGCCGTTGATCAGGCTGGACTTGCCGACATTGGACCGGCCCGCAAAGGCGATCTCGGGCAGGTTCGGCTCAGGCAGCTGCTCGATCTTGGCCGCGCCCATGATGAAGGTCGCAGGGCGCGCGAACAGGACGCGTGCCGCCTCGATCTCGTCGTCTGAATAGTCCGGCCCGATGAAGTCGTCCAATCAGGTCGCCTTCTTGAGGCGCGCGAAGAACTGGTCGATCGGGTTCTCGGCCTTGAAGCGATGCATGATGAAATACTGCTGGAGGATCGACAGAATGTTGTTCCACGACCAGTAGACCAGCAGACCCGCCGGGAAGGACGCCATGATGAAGGTGAAGATCAGCGGCATGAACATGAAGATCTGGCGCTGGATCGGATCGGCGGCGGGCGGGTTCATCGCCGTCTGAAGCCACATGGTCAGGCCGTAGAAGATCGCCAGCACGCTGAGCCCCAGGGTGAAGGCACCGCCAGTGGCGTCCGAGCCGATCAGGCTGCCGATCAGGGGCGCCGTGGAGGGGTCCCAGGGGATCAGGCCGAACAGGTTCCAGATATTGGTAGTGTCGCGCGCCGACAGGTCGCGGATCCAGCCGAAGAAGGGCGCGTGACGCATCTCGATGGTGACGTAGAGCACCTTGTAAAGAGCATAGAAGACCGGGATCTGGACCAGGATGGGCAGGCAGCCCGCCAGCGGATTGATCTTCTCGGACTGATACAGGGCCATGGTGGCCTTCTGCTGTTCTGCCGGGTCGTCCTTATGCTTGGCCTTGATCTCCTCCATCCTGGGCTGGAGGTTGCGCATCTTGGACAGGCTCTCGTAGCTCTTGTTGGCCAGCGGGAACATGACGAGCTTGATCGACAGGGTCAGCAGCAGGATGGCCACCCCGAAATTGCCGACCCAGTTGTAGAAGAACTCCACGATCATGAAGATCGGCCGCGTCAGGAAGAACAGGAAGCCCCAGTCGATCGCATAGATGAAGCGGGGCAGGTCGAGGGATTTCTCGTACCCGGCCAGAATCTCGTTGCGCTTGGCACCGGCGAACAGGCGCTGGGTCTCGACACTGGTCTGGCCTGGTTGAATTGTTCGCAGCGAGCCCGCGAGACTGGCCTCGTGAATGTTGTAGGTCGAGGCGTCACGGATACGGAACTCGGTGGAGACGGCTTCCTTCTGATCCGGGATCAGGGCGGCCATCCAGTATTTGTCGGTGATGCCCAGCCAGCCGCCGGTCGTGTCATGCGTGACTTCGGGCTTCTTGGTCCAGTCCTTGTATTTGAGCTGCTGGGTGGTGAACTTGCCGTCCTTGCCAAAGGTACCGATGGCACCCTCGTGAAGGATCTGGTTCTTGCCGAGCACAGGCGGCACACCCTGGCGCTGAACCCGGCTGTAGGGACGGATGGTGACTTCCTGCGTGCCCAGGTTCTGAACCGTGTCGCGAACGGTGAACAGATACTGGTCGTCGATCGAAATCGTCCGGGTAAAGCGGAGCCCCTGACCATTGTCCCAGGTCAGGGTGACGGGCGTTGTCGGCGTCAGACTCGCGCCATTCGTCAGCCGCCACGGCGTGCTGTCGCCTGGAACGCCGATCGCGGAGCCGCGCGGGGCCAGCCAGCCGAAGTCGGCGAAATAGGCGTGTTCCATGCCCGAAGGCCGGAACAGCTCTTCGTAGGGCGAATCCGGGTCGATCGTGGTGCGGTATTTCTTCAGGAACAGGTCATCGATACGTCCGCCCTGAAGCGACAGCGAGCCTTGCAGCGTCGGGGTGTCGATCGGTACGCGGACCGCCGAGCCGAGGGCCTGGGTGCGGTTTGTCACGAAGGTCGCGCTGGATGGCGCGGGGCTGGCACCCGGCAGGGCGGCAGCGCCGGCGACCTGGCCGAGGATCGTCTGCTCGGCGACCGCCGCGGCCTGGGCGGCCTTCCTGCGGTCGGCCTGGGGCTGCATCACGAAGATCTGGTACAGGATCAGGATCACCGCCGTGCAGACGACGAAGATCACCGTGTTGCGTGCATTCTCGGATTTCATGCGGATCAGTGGTCCTGGCCGGGTCTTGCGGCGGGCGCGGAAGCGGGGGTCGCGCCCGAAATGGGGGTCTGGGCCACCGTATGCGAGGTGGGGGTCGAGGTCGCCAGCCTTGTAAGCGCCGATTTCACGTCGTCAAGCAGACGGTCCCACGGACGAGCCACCGTGCCCATGCGGGCGATCAGCACATAGTCCACGCCCGGCGTACCATGGGCGGGGATCAGGGCACGGGC
>Ga0209066_10003280_pt1 | contig 18617 bp, 15 predicted proteins | sample All_14_2_FD_187198 | JGI IMG/M metagenome (GOLD analysis project Ga0209066, IMG submission 187198) | Freshwater microbial communities in response to fracking from Pennsylvania, USA - Allegheny Zone_MetaG_DW_15 (SPAdes) (version 2) ... | reverse complement strand
GACGGGGAGGATGAGCGGCGGCACCGAGTACCTCGGGTCGCGCACCCAATAGACGAGGCTGCGTGCGGCGATCGCCCCGCCCGGCGTCGCGGGGAAGGCCGCGAACACGCCGACCCCGGCCGCGCGACGCACCGTGTCGACGGCCTCGGGCCCGGTGACGGCGCGCACCACGAGGCGCTCCCAGAGGAGCCAGAGCACCGCCGCGGTCGCGACGGCGACGGCGAGGCGTCCGACGGCCGCGGCGCCATCGCCGGCCGCGACGTCGCCGGCCACGCTCCAGGGCGCGCCGATCGGCGTCCACGCGAGCACCGCGGCCCACCGCCGCAGCTCCGTCGCGCCGACGGCCGGCCAGTCGACCGTCGCGAGGAGCACGAGCGCCGGCCCGACGACCGCGACGGCGGCGAGGACGAGCAGCCCGGCGAGGCCGCGGGCCGACGGCCCGTCGACGGCCTCGGCCGCGACCGACGACGCGATCCGCGCCCCGAGGACGGCCGAGACGAGCCCGAGCCCGCCGCCGACGAGCGCGACGACGGCGACGCCGATGCCGCGGTCGGCCCAGACGACGGTCTGGGCCAGCACGAGCAGCGCGAGCAGCGCCGCCGGGACGGTGGCGATGCCGCTCACGGCGAGGGCGAGCGCGAGCCGGCGCGGCGCGATCCCGAACGGGGCGAATGCGCGCGGCGTCATGCCGTCGTCGGCGGCGAAGGCGAGCGGCAGCAGCCAGAACCCGAGCACGAGCACGGCGCCGACGGTGACGAGGAGCACGCGGCGCAGCTCCGACGACATCCCGTGCCCCACGACGACGAGCGAGCCGATCGCGACGAGCGCGACGACGACGAGGACCACCACGACCGCGAGCGACGCCCGCCCCACGCCGGGTCTCGGCCGCCGGAGCGCGTTCGCGAGCCCGGCGAGCCTCAGTCGGAGAATCGATGCAACCACGACAGCTCCGCGATCGACTCGGCACCGGGACCGGCGAGGTCGACGAACCGCTCCTGCAGGCTCCGGTCCCCGCGCACCTCGTCGACGGAGCCGTCGGCGATGAGCCGGCCGTCGGCGATGACGAGCACGTGGTCGCAGATGCGCTGGACGAGCTCCATGCTGTGACTCGAGAGCACGACGGAGCCGCCGGCGGCGGCGAAGTCGCGGAGGATCTGCGCGACGGTCATCGCCGAGACCGGGTCGACCGACTCGAACGGCTCGTCGAGCACGAGCAGCCGCGGCGCGTGCACGAGGGCGGCGGCGAGCGCCACCTTCTTGACCATCCCGCTCGAGTAGTCGGTGACGAGTCGGCCCATCGCGTGCTCGACGCGGAACGCGCTCGCGAGCTCGTCGGTGCGGGCGAGCGCCGTCGCCCGGTCGAGTCCGTGGAGGATCCCGGTGAAGTAGAGCAGCTGCGCGCCCGTGAGGCGGTCGAAGAGGTGGAGCCGGTCCGGGAGCACCCCGATGCGGCGCTTCGCCGAGGCGGGATCGGCCCAGACGTCGATCCCCGCGACCCGGATGACCCCCGAGGTGGGGCGCAGCAGCCCGGTGATCATCGAGAGGGTCGTGGTCTTCCCGGCGCCGTTGACGCCGACGATGCCGGTGAACGTGCCCGGCTGCAGCGCGAAGCTCACCCCGTCGACCGCGGCGACGTCGCCGAAGCGCTTCACGAGGTCGACCACCTCGAGGATGGGCGGCTCGGCCGGCGCGGCCGGCGGCTCGACCGTCGCGGAGGCCGGCTTCGCCGCACCCGACCGCGGGCTCGCGGGCTTCGCCGCACCCGACCTCGGGCTCGCGGGCTTCGCCGCACCCGACCTCGGGTTCGCCGGCTTCGCCGTGCCGGACCGCGGGCTCGCGGGCTTCGCCGTGCCGGACTTCGGGCTCGCCGGCTTCCGGGTGCCGGCCGCGGGCTTCGCGGGCCTGGCGGGCTTCGCGGGCCTCGACGACTGGGGGCGCCCGGAGGGACGCGGCGCGGTGCCGTCGTCGTCCGTCGTGGCCATGCTCACCCTGTCCTGCGGTCCGCGGGATCCGATCGCGCCCGTCGGGAGGGCGCCGCTTGCCGAGAACCCTATCAATCGCCGATGTGCGCGGATCGGTCACGGTTCGACAACGAACACCGGTGCCGCAGGGTCGCGGCGGACCGGCTCACCTACCCTGGATGCAGCACGACGACGTGTCCGACATCTTCCCGATGGGTGAACTCCGGGTGAATTCCCGTTCCCCACGGCGGGCGACCAGCCCGAGACACGCAAGGAGTGAACGCATGACCCCACAGATCGTGATCCTCGCCGCCGGCATGGGCAGCCGCCTCGGCCGGTCGCTGCCGAAGCCGCTCACCGAGCTCAGCGACGGTCGCACCATCATGCAGCAGCAGCTCGACAACATCCGACACGCGTTCGGCACCCAGGCCCGCGTCACGATGGTCGTCGGCTACAAGCTCGAGCACATCATCGAGGCGCACCCCGAGGCGAACTTCGTCTACAACGAGCAGTACGACTGCACGAACACGAGCAAGAGCCTGCTCCGTGCGCTCCGTGCGTCCTCCCCCGGCGGCGTGCTGTGGATGAACGGCGACGTCGTCTTCGACCCCGAGTCGCTCGAGCGCGCCGCGCTGCTCATGGCGCGCGACCAGTCGTTCGTCACGGTGAACACCGCGAAGGTCTCCGACGAGGAGGTCAAGTACACGGTCGACGCCGAGGGCTACATCCGCGAGCTGTCGAAGGTCGTCAGGGCCGGGCTCGGCGAGGCCGTCGGCATCAACTACGTCTCGCGCGACCACAAGGCCGCCCTCGTGCGCCGCCTGCAGCAGGTCGACAACCAGGACTACTACGAGCGCGGCATCGAGCTCGCCATCGAGCACGACGGCCTGCGGTTCGAGCCGGTCGACATCTCGGACCTCTACGCCGTCGAGATCGACTTCGCCGAGGATCTCGAGCGAGCCAACCTCTACGTCTGAGCCGCGTCAGCGGCACCGGCGCCGCGACCACCAGGACTGCGCGGCGGCGGTGACCATGCCCCGCCGCCGCGCGATCTCACCCCCGGCGGGCCGGGGCGCCGCACGTGCCGACCGCCCAGAGCCCTACGATGACACCGTGACCGCCAGCACCGCACCGGCCGCGGCCGTGCGCGCCACGTACGGCAGGGCGCTCTGGCTGCTCACCGTCCGCGACCTCAAGGTGCGCTACTCGACCTCGGCGCTCGGCTACCTCTGGTCGGTCATCGACCCGCTCGTCATGGCGTTCATGTACTGGTTCGTCTTCGGCGTCGTCTTCCAGCGGCCGGTCGGCGAGGAGCCGTACGTCGTGTTCCTGCTCACGGCACTGCTGCCGTGGATGTGGTTCAACGGCGCCGTCGGCGACTCGACCCGCGCCTTCCTGCGCGAGTCGAAGCTCATCCGCTCGACGCGCATCCCGCGGTCGATCTGGGTGGCGCGGCTCGTCCTGTCGAAGGGCATCGAGTTCCTCGCCTCCATCCCGGTCATCGCGGCCTTCGCGATCGCCACGGGCGCAACCCTTCATTGGGAGGCGGTGCTCGTGCCGCTCGGCATCGCGATGCAGGCGGCGCTCACGCTCGGGGTCGGGCTCATCGTCGCGCCGCTCGTGGTGTTCTTCCGCGACCTCGAGCGCGCGACGAAGCTCGTGCTCCGCGTCCTCTTCTACGCGACGCCGATCGTCTACGGCCTGCCCGACCTCGATCGGATCGGCCTCGGCGGCTGGGCGGCGCTGAACCCGCTCACCGGGATCATCTCGGTCTACCGCAGCGCGTTCTTCCCCGAGCACCTCGACTGGTTCGCGATCGGGGTCGGCGCCGCGATCAGCGCGCTCGCGCTCGCGCTCGGCATCCTCGTCCTGCGACGCACGGAGCGCGCCGTGCTCAAGGAGCTGTGATGGGCGAGATCGTCGAGACCTCCGGCGACGCGCACCCCGTCGTCATCGAGGCCACCGGCGTCGGCATCCGGTTCCGCAGGAACAAGCGCGGCCGGCGCAGCTTCAAGGACCTCCTCGCCAGCCGCGCGCGGCGGTCGAGGCCCGACGAGTTCTGGGCGCTCCGCGACGCGGGCTTCACGGTCGTCGCCGGCGAGGCGATCGGCGTCGTCGGGCGCAACGGCCAGGGCAAGTCGACCCTGCTGCGACTCGTCGCCGGCGTCCTGCTGCCCGACGAGGGCCGCGTCGAGGTCCGGCGCGGGGTCGCCCCGCTCATCGAGATCACCGGCGGATTCGTCGACGACCTGTCGGTGCGCGAGAACGTCTTCCTCACCGCCGGGCTGCACGGGATGTCCAAGGCCGACATCGCGGCCCGATTCGACGAGATTATCGAGTTCGCCGAGCTCGACGGCTTCGTCGAGACGCCGTACAAGCACCTCTCGAGCGGGATGAAGGTCCGGCTCGCGTTCTCGGTCGTCTCGCGCCTCGAGGAGCCGATCATGCTCGTCGACGAGGTGCTCGCCGTCGGCGACAAGGCGTTCCGCGCGAAGTGCTACCGGCGCATCGAGGAGCTGCTCGCCGGCGGCAGGACCCTCTTCTTCGTGTCGCACAACGAGCGGGACCTCCGCCGGTTCTGCACGCGCGGGCTCTACCTCGACGGCGGGCGGCTCGTCGCCGACGGCCCCATCGACGAGATCCTCGCCCGCTACGCCGCCGACCACCCGACGGACGTCACCGGCGCCTGAGCGCCCAGGCCACGTTGGGGACCGTCCGGTACCGTATGGCCATGGTCGACCCGAACGACGACACCCTCACCGGGCTGAAGACGACCGATCGCATGGTCGTCCACGGCCTCGACCGGCTGCTCACGGTCCAGCGCCCGGCCGTGCTCGCGCACATCCGCAGCATCCGCCGTGGCAACCCGGACGCGTCGCCGGAGACGATCATCCGGATCCTCGAGCGGCGCTACCTCACGGCGGTGACCATGGGCGGCGCCGCGGTCGGGGCGACGGCGGCGGTCCCGGCGATCACGACGGGCGTCTCGCTCGCCCTCTCCGGTGTCGAGACGGCCGGGTTCCTCGAGGCGAGCGCGCTCTTCGCGCAGTCGGTGACCGAGGTGCACGGCATCCCCGTCGAGGATCCGGACCGTGCACGCGCCCTCGTGATGGCGATGGTGCTCGGCAACGCCGGCCGGCAGGTGATCACCCAGCTCGCCTCGCAGGCGACGGGCGCCGGGCCGGCGAAGACGGCGTTCTGGGGCGAGCAGCTCGGCCGGGTGCTGCCGAAGTCGGCCGTCGGCCCGATCGCGGACCAGCTGAAGAAGCAGTTCGTCAAGCGCTTCACCGTCACCCAGAGCGGCAACGTGCTCGGGCGCCTCATCCCGTTCGGGATCGGCGCCGTCATCGGCGGCGGTGGCAACCACCTGCTCGGCCGGGCGATCGTCAGGGCCTCGCGCGAGGCGTTCCACGCGGCGCCGGCGACGCTGCCACCGTGGCTCGAACCCGCCGGGATCGCGGGGCCGCGCAAGCGCAAGAAGGAGCCGAAGTCGGTGCAGGCGTCGGCGTCGACCGGGGCGGCGAAGGAGGCGAAGGCGATGAGGGCACCGAAGCGGCACCGAGCCGTCGAGGCCGGGACGACCGCCGACGGCGGATGGGTCGAGCCCGCGGCGACGCCCTCCGCGCCGCGTCCCGCCGGCCCGCCGGCGCTCGAGGCCGGCCCCGTCCGCGACGGCGGCGCGATCGTGATCGGTCCCGTCACTCCTCCACAACAGGACTGAGTCGCACTCGCTCCACAGCGGTCGGCGGCCGGTCGGCGGCCCGATCTAGCGTGACGCCATGCCAGCGAGCAGGCCACGCCCCGTCACCGCCTACCGCGTGCCCTTCCACGTCGAGCGCCCGGGCCCCGACCGCCTCCGGCTCGTCAACGCGGGCGCCGAGACGGTGAGCCGGGTGCTCCTCCTCGTGCACGGACCGGGCCTCGTCGACGCCGACCCGATCGGCGCGCTCGCCCCCGGCGAGGCCGTGGAGGCGCGGGTGCGCGGCCGGGACCTCGCGCTCGCCACGTCGATCGTCGTGCGCTGGTTCCGCGAGGACGGCGAGGAGTACCTCTGGCGGATCGCGTTCTGACCGATCGGCGGACGCGACGGCCGAGCGTCGGCCGACCCGACAGCCCGATCGCGTCAGCGAGGCCCTCGCCGCGGCCAGACCGCGCGCTCCGGCAGCTCCGCCGCCCTGAGCCCGTCGACGAGCGCCGGCAGGTCGGCGCCGATCGCCGCGCTCACCCGGATGAGCGTGTCGAGGGTGGGGTTGTTGAGCCCGCGCTCGAGCTTGCCGTAGTACGAGAGGTTCACCCCGGCCTGGTGCGCCACGTCCTCCTGCGTGAGACCGCTGCCGACGCGCGCGAGCCGGATGCGCTCCCCCACGATCGCGAAGGGGTTGCGACTGGTCTCCGGCACTCCTCCGGGATACCCGCTCGTCGACGTCGGTGCCAGACAGTAGAGTGCTGAGCGTTGTATCGCTCATCTATCGATCGTCTGGAGTCGCATGTCGAGGTCGCTGCTTGAGCAGTTGCCCCGCATCGTCGACGCCGGCAGACGTCAGGCCGAGCAGATTCTCGAGTCGCTCGAAGGCCCGTTCCGCGTCGGATTGCAGACCCGAGAACTCGTCATCCCCAACCGCGCCGCGGCGGGATTCGACCTCTCTGCCGGGCTCGGCCCGAGCTCGCCCGAGGACCTGGGCGCCGCGCCGAACCGACTGATCTACGGCGACAACCTCCTCGCGATCGCCGCGCTGCTCGCTGGCGACGAGGCGACCGGCACTGAGAGCCTGCGCGGCAAGGTCGACCTCATCTACATCGATCCGCCGTTCGATTCCAAGGCCGACTACCGCACGAAGCTGACGCTGCCCGGGGTCGATGTGGAGTCTCGTCCGACGGTCGCCGAGCAGTTCGCGTACTCGGACACATGGGCGGACGGCACCGCGTCATACCTCGCGATGATCACCCCGCGGCTCGTGCTCATGCGGGAGCTGTTGTCGGAGACCGGCTCGATCTACGTGCACCTCGATCCCACGGTCGGGCCGTATGTGAAGGTCGTCCTGGACGAGGTCCTCGGAAAGTCGAACTTCATCCGCGAGATCGTCTGGCGAATCGGCTGGATCTCGGGATACAAGTCGGCCGCACCCAACTGGATCCGCAATCACGACACGATCTACTTCTACGCCAAGGAGCGGGGTCGGCACCACTTCACGAAGGAGTACATACCGTACCCTCCTGGCTACGTGCGCCGAGACGGAAACCCACCGACCGGGCAGGGCTATCCCGCCGAAGACACGTGGAACGCGTCGGAACTCGACCGGATGGACTCGATCCAGATCATCTCCTTCTCGAAAGAGAAGGTGGGATACGCGACCCAGAAGAACGAGAACCTCCTCGAGCGCATCATCAAGGCGTCGTGCCCGCCAGGCGGCCTCGTCGCGGACTTCTTCGTCGGCTCCGGGACGACCGCCGCCGTCGCCGAGAAGCTCGGCCGACGCTGGATCAGCACCGACCTCGGCAAGCCGTCGGTCATGATCACCCGCAAGCGGCTCATCGACATCGATGCGAAGCCATTCCTCTACCAGGCCATCGGCGACTATCAGGTGGAGCAGGCCAGGTCGACCCTCGGCCGTCGGTACCGCGTCGGCGAGCTCGCCCAGACGGTGCTCGGCATCTTCGGGGCCGAGCCGCTGCCGCCGTCGGAGAGTCTCGGCGGCGTGCTCGGATCGATCCCCGGCGAGTCGACCCTGGTCTACGCCGACGCGCCGTCACGCCAGGTGACGCCGACGACGCTGAAACGGGCGCAGCATCTCCGAGCGACGGTCATGGGCGGATTCGCGAAGGTCGTCGTGCTCGGTTGGAACTTCCAGCCGCAGATCGGCCACGACATCGCGCAGCTCGACGACCCGGCGCTCGAGGTCCGCGTCATCCCGCCCGACCTGCTCGACCAGCTCAAGAAGAAGGGCTCGAAGGGCCTCGAGGGCCGCATCACCTTCTCGACCCTGCAGTACCTCCGCGCGTCCGTCACGGGACGGTTCGCGATCGCCGACGCGGATGGACAGCGAGAGGAGCTCGTCGTGCGTCTCGATGACTACGTCCTGCTGTCGCCGGAGGCCATCAGCATCCGACCCGACGACCGCGAGGCCGTGCGGCAGGTGGCCGAACGCGACCCGTTGGCGCTCATCGAGTACTGGGCCGTCGATCCGGACTACGACGGGATCACCTTCCGGTCGGTCTGGCAGGACTATCGCGGCAACGAGCTCAACGACCACGACCCGCTTCGCGTGGTGACGGAGGCCACCATCCAGGCGGCGGCGCACGACGGCCCGCGCACCGTGTGCGTCCGCGCCGTCGACGTGTTCGGCTTCGAGTCGGAAGACCTCATCGAGCTCGAGGCGAGGCCGCTGCCGTGACCGGTCTCGCCTCCAGCGCCGACGACGCCGCTTCCGTGCCGCCGGTCGCGGACGCACGATTCCCCCTCGCCGAGGCCCTCGCGGTCCGCTCGGCCGACCTGCTCGCCGACGTCACGCTCGGCGGCGCCGTGGAGGACCTCGAGGCGCTCACGCCGACGACGGTCGAACTGCTGCGGTGGTGGTTCGACGCAGCCGCGTGCGCGTCGCGGGACGTGAACTTCCACGCTGGGCAGCGCGACGCGATCCTCGCGGTGATCCTGGCGCACGAGGGCCTCGGTGCCGCGAGCGTGCAGGACCTGTACGAACGGCTCGCGCCGGCCGCGCTGACCGCACCCGGCCGCCTCGGCCGGGTGACGAGCCCGAGGAACCGCCACCCCAAGTACGCCGCGAAGATGGCCACCGGCACCGGCAAGACCTGGGTGCTCGCCGCGTTGCTGCTCTGGCAGTTCCTCAACCATCGCGCGAACCCGCAGGATGAGCGGTTCACGGATCAGTTCCTCGTGGTCGCACCCGGTCTCATCGTCTACGACCGTCTGCTCGACGCGTTCCTGGGACGGTTCGCCGGCGGCGCAGCAACGGGTCGACGCGACTTCTCGTCGAGCGACCTGGCGGCCTTCCGCGAGCTGTTCATCCCGCCGCGGCACCGCGAGCGCGTGTTCGCATTCGTGCAGAACGCGACCGCGGAGAAGTCGGAGATCGGCACGAAGGTCACCGGCGGCGGGCTCATCGCGATCACGAACTGGCACGTGTTCATGGGCCGGGAGAGCGACGAGTTTCTCCTGGACGACGAGGACGGCGAGGCGAGGGGGGACGGCGACGCCCTCGCGCCGATCGCGCTCGGCGATACCGAGGCTGAGCGGGCCGCGGCGTCGAGCTTCGTGCCGCTCACCCCGGGCACCGCCAGCGGCAACTCGCTGGAGACGCTCGACCGGAGGTTCGCGCGCGGCGAGGCGCTTCGTCGGCTGATCGACCTGCCGCGCCTCGTCGTCTTCAACGACGAGGCGCACCACCTCGGCATCGCGCGCGCGAATGCCGACATCGACGTCGTCGAGTGGCAGCGCGGGCTCGACGCGATCGCCGCGCCGAAGGGCCGAGGCTTCGTGCAGATCGACTTCTCGGCGACGCCATATGTCGAGCAGCGCGGCCGACGGCTCTACTTCGATCACATCGTCGTCGACTTCGACCTGCAGGCCGCCTCGAAGCTCGGACTCGTCAAGGCGCTCGCGATCGACAAGCGCAGCGAGATCGCCGCACTCACCGGCGAGGATCTCGACTTCCGCGTCGAACGCGACGAGCACGGGAACGCGATCGCCCTGTCCGAAGGGCAGCGGACGATGATCAACGCCGGGCTCGCGAAACTGGCGATCCTCCAGACCCAGTTCGCCGAGCATGCGCGGGACAAGCATCCGAAGCTCATGATCATGACGGAGGACACCGAGGCGTCTCGGCTCGTCGTCGACTACCTCGCCGGGCGCGGGTACAACCCCGAGGAGGAGGTGCTGCGCGTCGACTCGAATCGCAAGGGCGAGATCAGCGCCGACGAATGGGCCGAACTCCGCGGTCGGCTCTTCGGGATCGACCGGCGCGCGTCGCCGTCGATCGTCGTCAGCGTGCTCATGCTCCGTGAGGGGTTCGACGTCAGCTCGATCTGCGTGATCGTGCCGCTGAGGGCCGCGGAGAGCGGCATCCTCGCCGAGCAGGTCGTCGGGCGCGGTCTGCGGCTGATGTGGCGGGACGCCGATGCGGCGATCCAGGACCTCAAGGCGGAGACGCGCCGCAGGATCCTCGCCAGGCAGGCGCCGACGAACTTCCTCGACGTGCTGTTCATCATCGAGCATCCCCGCTTCCAGCATCTCTACGATCAGCTACTCGGCGATGCGGTGACCGAGGTCGATGACGACGACACCGACACGGCGCCGACCGGCGATCTGGAGACGCTCGGGCTTCGTGACGACTACGCCGCATTCGACGTGGAGGTGCCCGTCATCGTCCGGGATGCCGAGCAGGAGCTGCGGCCGCCGTCGCTGCGGGCCGAGGACGTCCCCGCGCTGCCGTGGCCGGCGACGTTCCTCATCGAGCAGATCGGCGGCACCGGGGACCGATGGGCGTCGATCCACGCCGAGACCGGGACCCGATTCGGCGACTACCGCGTCGACGGGGGCGTCATGTCGGCGAGCGGGTACCGCGAGTTCCTCGCCCGGATGGTCGACCGGGTCACGCGCGGCCTCAGCAGGACGTTCCTCGGAGCGCCTGGGACCGGCGACAACGGCCAGTACGCCCGCGACACCCGCTACCCCGTGCTCGTGGCCCACCACCCGGCGCTCGTGCGGGTGCTCGACGACTACCTCCGGCGGGTCGCGTTCGGCGGACCGTTCGATCCGATGGTCGACGAGCACTGGCGTGTGATGTTCGTCGGCGACGTGGCCGAGCGGATCGCCGAGGCCTTCAGCCGCGCGCTGCTCGAGCAGCTCGACTCGGCCGATGTCACCGATGTCGAAGTCGCGCACCGCATGGCGAGCGAGGTCGACACCGTGCGCGTGCGCAGCTCGACCGCGGTGGCGGTGTCGAAATCGCTGTTCGAGCGCCTCCCCGTCGCGGCCGTCGGCGGCGGCACGGAGCGCGAGTTCATCGAGTTCGCCGACGCCGACGGGCGGGTCGAGACGGTGATCAAGGTCGACGAGTTTCGCCACACCGCGTTGCACCGCCCATACTTCCGGACCGACGGGATGCCCGCCTACTATTCGCCGGACTTCCTCGTCAGGACGCGCGAGGACGTCTGGGTGGTCGAGACGAAGAGCCAGGCGATGGTGAGCGAGGAGAACGTGCGCCGCAAGCAGCGAGCGGCGCTCGCGTGGGTCGAACAGATCAACGACCTCGACCCGATCGACCGAATGGGACGCGAGTGGCACTACGTGCTCATCGGCTCGGCGACGCTCTCGGCGTGGCGCGCCAAGGGCGGCGGCGTCATCGAGCTCCTGCGCCACGAGTCCGCGACGGGCCCGGGGACGTCATCGCCGCCGCCGCTGTTCTGAGTCCACCTCGGTGCCCCGTCGACGCCTCGCCGTGGCCAGGCGCCTGGTGAGCGGCGCGCGCTACTCCCCCGGCACGTCCTCGACCTCGTCGGGGTCGGCCTCGAGGTCGCGCTCGTCCCCGATGTGGATCGCCGCGAAGCGCTCCCACCGGGCGATGAGCTCGTCGACCGCGGCGTGGAACCGCGCGGTCGACGCGCCGGGGGCGGTGTCGCCGAAGTGGTGCCGTGACCAGTGCGCGAGGCGCTCGCGCGCCGCCTCGTCGGTGAGCACACGATCCACGAGGGCGACGACGTCGCGCGCGTCCTCCGCCGTGAGCCACTCGGCCGCCGCGAGGTAGCCGCGTTCGTCGACGTCGGCGTCCGGCGCCGACGGCCGGGTGACGATGATCGGGCGCCCGGTCGCGAGCCGGTCGTAGACCATCGCGGAGATGTCGGTGATGGCGACGTCGGCGACGGCGAGCTGCCAGCCGAGCTCGCCGCCGGTGTCGACGAGATGCGCGGCCGACGGGTCGGCGGCGTTCGCGCGCGCGATCGCCGCGGCGATCGCGCGGTTCGCCCTCGCGTACTCCGGGTCCGCCACGCCGCTGCGCGGGTGCGGGCGGTAGACGACGCGGTGACGGCCGGTGGACAGGAGCGCCTCCACGAGTCGCTCGCCGTGCGAGGCGACGGAGCCGTATGACGCCGCCGGTCGGTCGCCCTCCCACGTCGGCGCGTAGAGGACGACGACGCGGTCGTCGCGCGGGAACGGGGCATCGCCGCCGAGATGGTCGGTCTGCGGTCGGCCGATGCGGATCGCGCGCCGGTCGATGTCGTAGTCCCAGAGCGCGTGGGTCAGCCGGTCGATCGCAGCCTGCCCGGCCACGAAGGCGTAGTCGTAGGCCTTGAACTGATTCGTGGTCATGTACATCTTGTCGGACTCGCCGTGGTTGATGAACACGTGCCACATCCCGCCGTAGCGGAACATCTGGAAGTTCTTGGCGTTCTGGTTGACGTAGAGCACGATCTTCAGCGGCTGCTGCGCGATGAACGACTCGAGGTCGCGGACCGAGCGCGCGTAGACGACGGGCAGGCTCGTCTCGCGCCACATCGCAAGGACGGCGCTCGGGGCCCTGCCGATGATCGCGACGCGGTGCCGGGCCGCGAGGGCTTCGAGCGGCCGGTACCACTGCCGGATCTGGTAGAGGTTCACCTTCGAGTCGGCGAAGTACACCGCGATCTCGATGGTGCCGGGATCCGGGGCGGGGTGGTCGGACCGCTCGCGCGCGAGCTCGGCACGGTTCCTGCGCGTCGCGAGCAGATTGGTGACGAGCTTGCGGACGGCGCGCAGATCGGATCGCAGGGTCACCGGACCACCTCCCGGACCCACGGTACGGCCGCTCAGATGATCGGCGGACGTCCGGCGAGGGTCATCCGCCAGACTGTTGCCCAACCGATACCGACGCGGCCACCCGGCGCGGTGCGCCACCCCTCGCGCCAGCCTCGCGACCATGCGCCGAGACCCGCTGGGCGGCGCGCCGACCGCAGGAGCTGCACGAGCGTCCACGAGGCGACGTAGACGGGCACGAGCGGCCACGGCAGGTTGCGCTTGGCGAGCCAGACCCGGTTGCGGGCGTTGAGGCGGAAGTAGGTCTCGTGCCGGCGCGGGTCGATCACGGGGTGGTGCGCGACGAGCTCGCCCGCGTACCAGGCGATCCGGCCGTCGCCCCAGACGCGCCACGCGAGCTCGATGCCCTCGTGCGCATAGAAGTAGGGCTCGCCCCAGCCGCCGATGCGGTCGAAGACGTCTCTCGGCAGCAGGGTCGCCCCCTCCCAGACCGAGAAGACCGGGCTCGAGCGTGTCGGATCGCCCTTGCGCAGCCGCGGGATCCACCGGCGAGGGCTCGCGAGGCCGGTGGGGTCGACCACGCGGGGCTGCACGAGCCCGATCCGCGGGTCGCGCCGGACGAGCGCGATCGCGTCGGCCACGAACGTCGGCGACGGCAGGCTCGCATCGTCGTCGAGGAAGAGGATCCAGTCCCCCGTGACCGCCTCGGCACCGCGATTGCGACCCGCGGGGATGCCGACGTTCTCCGGGAGGGCGAGCGCCCGCGCCCACGGCGGCAGCCCGGTCGGCGCCCAGCCGTTGCCGACGACGACGACGTCGAGGTCGACCCCCTCCTGCGCGGCGAGGCTCGCGAGCCCGGCGGCGAGCTCGTCCGGCCGGGTCCCCTGCGTGAGGGACACGACGCCGACGCGCGGGCGCGGCGCCCCGGCGGACGGCGCCATGATCAGCCGCGCACCCGACGGGAGGCCATGATCGCGACGAAGTGGCCGAGGAGCGCGAGCGCGGCGAGCGGCAGGAGCGCGAGCAGGAGCACCCGGTCGGCGAGCAGCGGCGGCAGGAACAGCCCGACGATCGACGCCGCGAAGACGAGGATGGTGAGCTCGACGGAGTGGAAGATGCGGTGGAACGGGAGGAACCTCGCCGCGCGGCGCAGCCTCGCCACGAGCGCCTGGGTCGGCTCCGACTCCCCCTTGCGGTCGGCGAGCTTCGGCAGGCCCGCGTTCGCCCTCGCCACGTGCACCATGTCGTTGAGCGCCTTGTTGAGCACGATGATGAGCGCGAGGGCGAGCCCGGCCGTCGTCCAGGCGAAGTCGCCTGGCAGCTCGAGCGGCCAGCCCGCGGCGCGGATGCTCAGCGCGATCGGGATCGCCGCCTCCGTCGTGTAGTGCCCGACCTTGTCGAGGAAGACGCCAGCCGGCGAGCGCTGGCTGCGCCACCTCGCGACCTCGCCGTCGCTGCAGTCGACGAGCATCTGCAGCTGGCCGAGGAGGAGCGCGAGCGCCGCCCCCGGCAGGCCGGGGATGAGCAGCGCCGCCGCGGTCGACCAGCCGACGAGGATCATGAGGCCCGTCACGCCGTTCGCCGAGATCGGCGTGCGCAGCAGCACCCAGGTGAGGTAGGGCGAGAGGTCGCGCAGGTAGAGCGACGCCGTCCAGTGCTCGGCGTTCGCGCGCTGGCGCACCTCCGGTGGCTGCGCCACCGCACGCAGCTGCGCGATCGACTCGGGCAGCGCGCCGTGCGCCACCGGCGCGGCGGGGTCCGAGGTCATCGGCCGGTCCTCTCCATGATGTTGTGGGTCAGCGAGAAGTAGCCGAGCAGGAAGCCGGCCCCCCAGCCGAAGTGGATGCACGGGAGCACGACGACCGTCCACGCCCCGACGCCCGGCCCCTCGCGGACGCCGGTCACGACCGCGGCGGTGAGCACGAGCGCGGCATAGAGCACGGCGGGCGCGAGCCCGAGCAGCAGCCACGGCGCGGCCGCGACCGACCCGGTCGCGACGCCGACGAGCGTGAGCACCAGGCCGAGGACGATCCCGACGACGGCGAGCGGCGGCACGAAGTACCTGAGCCCGTTCGCGGTGCCGAACCGGCGGGCGAGCTCGCCGCGCCAGATGCCCGTCGCGACGAACTGGCGCACGAGCCGACGCAGGCTCGAGCGGGGGCGGTAGACGACCTCGATCTCCGGCGTGAACCACACGGTGCCGCCCGTGGCGCGCAGGCGCCGGTTGAGCTCCCAGTCCTGCCCGCGCTTGATGTTCTCGTCGAAGAGCCCGACCTCGAACAGGCGGTGCTTGCGGAAGGTCCCGAGATACGCGGTCTCGGCGGGCCCCGCGGCGCCACCGACGTGGTGCTGGGTGCCGCCGAGTCCCACGCGCGAGCCGTAGGCGCTCGCGACCGCGCGCTCGAACGGGGTCGATCCCTCGGCGCGCATCACGCCGCCGACGTTGTCCGCACCGGTCTCGAGCAGCGTGCGCACCGCGACCCGCGTGTAGTGGCGCGGGAGCACGGAGTGCGCGTCGACGCGGACGACGATGTCGAACCGGGCCGCCCTGATGCCCGCGTTGAGGCCGCCGGGGGTCGAGCCGAGCGGGTTCTCGATGGGACGGATGCGCGGATCGGCGGCCGCGAGCCGCTCGACGATCGCGTTCGTCCCGTCGACGCTCGGGCCGAGGGCGATGATCGCCTCGAACTCGCCCTCGTAGTCCTGATCGACGAGGCTGCGGATCGCCGCCTCGATGTGGTCGACCTCGTTGAGGACGGGCATGACGTACGAGACGCCCGGCGGCGTCGGTGCGGTGCTCGTCATCGTGGGTCTCTCGGTCGCGGCGGGACGGAGCGAGCGTATCGCGCCGGGCTGACCGTCGGCGGCATGCGGCGCAGGCGGCCCGCCGCGGGTGCCGCGCACGAGCACGGCCCGCCGCGTCGAAGGGGGACGACGCGGCGGGCCGTTCGGCTCGGAGGCGCAGAGGCTCAGAGTGACCCGAGCGTGACCTCCACGGTGTGCGAGGCGCCGCCGCGCACGTAGGTGAGGGCGACCGTGGACCCGGCCGCGTGGGTGCGGACCTGGGCCGTGAGGTCGTTCTTGCCCGTGATCGGCGCGCCGTCGAAGTCGACGACGATGTCGCCGACCTTGAGGCCTGCCTGCTCCGCGGCACCACCGGAGACGAGCTCGACGATGCTCGCGCCGACGACGCCCGCCTTCGTCTGCGCGGGGTCCTCCGAGACGTTCGCGACGCTCGCGCCGAGCAGGCCGTGCGTGGCCGAGCCGGTGGCGACGATCTCGCCGGCGACGCGCTCGACGATGTTCGACGGGATCGCGAAGCCGATGCCGATGTCACCGGACGACGAGGACGAGCCCGCGGACGCGATCGCGACGTTGATGCCGATGAGCCGGCCCGTGTCGTCGAGCAGCGCGCCGCCGGAGTTACCCGGGTTGATCGCGGTGTCGGTCTGGATGACCGCGAGCTGGATCGTGCTCGTCGCGGTGGTGGCCCCCGTCTGACCGGGGAGGTCGAAGTTGAAGAAGTCGAACGGGTCGTTCGAGCCCTGGCCGCCGTCCGGGGGCGTCGCCGACGCCTCCTCGGGCACCGCGCTCGACGCGACCGTGATCGACCGGTCGAGCGCGCTCACGATGCCGCTCGTCACCGTGCCGGCGAGCCCGAGCGGCGCGCCGATCGCGATCGTCTGGTCGCCGACGTTGAGCTCGCTCGAGTCGGCGAACTCGATCGGGGTGAGCCCGGCGCTCGCGTCGACCTGGATGACGGCGAGGTCCATGATCGGGTCGGTGCCGACGATCGTCGCCGGCAGGACGCGCCCATCGCTCGTGGTCACCGTGATCGTCGGCGACGCCGCGGCGCCGTCGAGGGTCACGACGTGGGTGTTCGTCACGATGTGGCCCTGGTCGTCGATGACGACGCCCGAGCCCGTGCCCGCCCCGGCGTCCGAGGCCACCGAGATCGTCACGACCGACGGGATCGCCTTCGCGGCGACGGCCGAGATCACGGCGACGTCGTTGGGGTCGTTGATGGTGATCGCCTGCGGCGAGGTGGCGCCGGTCTGCTGGACGTTGCTCGAGCCGGCGGCACCGAGCGCGAGCACGGCGACGCCGGCACCCGACGCGCCGCCGAGGACCGCGCCGATGGCGAGCGCGGCGCCGACGGCGACCGGGCCGAAGCGGCGGGCGCGCGGGGCGGCGACATCCGGCGCCGTCGGCGCTCCGGCCGGCGCGGTGAACGCCGACGCGGCGGGGCCGAACGCGGCACCGGTGCCGGTCTGGGTGGTGGAGCTCTCGGACGCCGCGGCGAGCGCGGAGGGCTCGGCGCTCGCCGACGGCGAGTCCGAGGCCGGCGCCGGCGCCGACATGGCGACGGCCACGGGCTCCGGGGTCGGCGTGCTGGTGGGCTCGGGGACGACGGCGTCCTGCGCCGGCTGCTCGTCCTCGGGACGGGTGATGGAGTCGCTCATGGTCGGTGCGGTCCTTTCGACGTGCTCAGCGTCGACCGGGAAGCTGAACAACGCATTCGCGGAGTCTATGCGTCGGCTCTGGACTCGATGCGGACTCGCCGTGCACCGATCAGCACCCGGGCCCAGCGGGGGCGGCACGGCAGTCGCGGTCGACGAGCACGGTGCTCGCCGAGGCGATGCGCAGCGGGACCTCGGGCAGCGCGACCGGCAGGACCCCCGCGACCGGCATCCACGGCGTGTCACCGACGCGGTACTCCGCCGAGAGCACGACGACGAGCCGGACCGAGATGATGCCGCGCGCGGCATAGACGTGGCTCGTGGGCGTCGACGAGAACTCCGGCACGCCGAGCGCCGACCACGGCGCGCCGCCGACCGCCGTCGTCGTGGCCGTGCCGTCGCCGTGGTCCCACTGCCATGCGACGGGCGTGAAGCGCACCTCGGCGGGCTGCCCGAGGATGCTCCCGGCGACGATGCGCGGCCCGGTGGGGCCGAGGAGGTTCACGGGCAGCCCGACGACGCCCCAGCCCTCCGGCTCGCTCGACGGCGACGGGAACGCGGGCTGGAAGCGCTCGACATCCGTGATGACGACTGCCGGCGTCGAGGTCGCAGCGTCGGGCCGCCCAGAACGGCCGCTGTAGCAACGGTCCGGCTCGATCGGCGATGGCGTGCACGTGGCCGAGCCGGGGTCGGTACCGCCGGCTCCGCCGCCCGTGCCCGCGTCGTCACCGGCGCCGGACCCCGTGGCGCCGCCAGGCGCGCCGGCCGAGCCGTCGAGGATGACGGCGGTGTCGTTGGTGGAGGGGGTGATGGTGCAGGTGCCGAGGAGTCGATCTGTGTCTGTGCAGGTTGACAGAGTCGCAACCAGAGTGACTACAAGAGAGAGCTCGGCTAGCACGAGCCGTCCTCCAGCACTTCGCGAGCGGCCACCACCAAGTTGTCGGACGAGGACCAAGCGAAGGACACTGCCATCCATACTGCATCGGGGCGAGTCGGAGAGGTCACGACCTTGCCATCGGGACCGACTACTTCGATTCCAGACACGTCATCACACAAGACAACGGAGACCGACTCATCGGTTCTGGGCCTCCGATCGTCAAGTCTCAGACTCGAGAACTGCGAGAGTCCAACAGTGCGCAGCCCCGCTGCGGATAGTTCCTGATAGCCGGCGATCTCCTGGGCCGCCAGCTCGGGGGTCGTGACTGTGGCGATGCGCTCGGGCCTGAGACCTCCATCATTTGAGATCTGGTCCGCGAGAGACCGATAGGCCGCATACGCCTCCTCCGCCGCGGCGAGGGCCTCCTCGTCGCTGGCGAACCGCGGGCCCGCGGCCGTCGCGGTCGGCGACGGGGACGCGTCGGGGCCGGGCACGCATCCGACGAGCCCGATGCCGACGCCGACCGAGAGGAGCGCGGCGACGAGCGCGGCGAGCGCCGGGCGGAGGGGGCG
>Ga0209066_10003279_pt1 | contig 18617 bp, 23 predicted proteins | sample All_14_2_FD_187198 | JGI IMG/M metagenome (GOLD analysis project Ga0209066, IMG submission 187198) | Freshwater microbial communities in response to fracking from Pennsylvania, USA - Allegheny Zone_MetaG_DW_15 (SPAdes) (version 2) ... | reverse complement strand
TATGATGCGTTTTCCGAGAGGGAGGCGTTGATGGCTAACGCATATTCGAAGGGGCGTCCGATTGAGCCGTTGGTGGTGACGGCGGAGGAGCGTGCTTATCTTGAGCGACAGGTGCGTCGGCATCGGGTGTCGCGCTCGCTTTCGGAACGATGCAGGATTATTCTTCGTTGCGCCGACAGTTTGCAGAGCAAAGTGGTAGCGGCGGAGCTTGGTGTTCACGAGCATACAGTCGGCAAGTGGCGTCGCCGCTTTTTAGCCGACCGCATCGACGGGTTGCTCGACGAAGCCCGTCCGGGAAGGCCGCGTATGATCGATGATGATCAGGTCGCTGCGGTCATCGAGCGGACGCTGCGCACGACACCTGCCGATGCCACACACTGGTCGATCCGGTCGATGGCCGCAGCGACGGGCTTTTCGCACACGACGATCCGCCGGATGTGGAATGCATTTGGCTTGCAACCACACCGTAGTCAGACGTTCAAGCTATCGAGCGACCCACTGTTCGTCGACAAGGTGCGCGATATCGTCGGGCTTTGTTTGTCGCCGCCGACCCGCGCGATCGTCCTTAGCGTCGATGAAAAGAGCCAAATCCAGGCACTTGACCGCGAGCAGCCGGTACTACCTATGATGCCGGGCATTCCCGAGCGCCGGACCCACAGCTATGTGCGGCACGGGACAACATCGCTGTTCGCAGCGCTGGACATCGCCTCGGGCTTCGTCATCGGCAAATGCTACAAAAGGCACCGTGCAGCCGAGTTTCTCGATTTCCTCAAGCAGATCGACCGCGCGACACCAGACGGGTTGGATGTCCACATCGTTTTGGACAATTACGCGACCCACAAAACTGCCAAGGTAAAGGCCTGGCTCGCCCGGCGCCCACACTATTATGTCCATTTCACGCCAACATCAGCATCATGGATCAATCAGGTCGAACGCTGGTTCGCCGAGTTGACCAGAAAGCAGCTCCAGCGCGGCGTCCATCGTTCGACCGGTCAACTCGAAGCCGATATCCTCAGCTTCATCGACCGGCACAACGAAAACCCGAAGCCATATAAATGGACCAAGTCCGCCGACGAGATCCTCGCCTCCGTCAAGCGATTCTGCCAGAAAACCGAACAGACCTTATGTGGCGAACTTTAGATTCAGATGACTAGTCCACAACTCGAACAGACTGATTTCCACGAGCGCCGTGACAGCATGGGCTGAAGTTGTCGGAAATCAAAAGAAGCCCCTGGAAGTTGTCAGGAATGCCCCCAAGCAAAAGAAATGCAGGACCTACAGCGCGGAGCGATGTTGTATCATGCGCCGTTAGATTGCCTTGCCTTAAGGCACCACGTTTTTGCGGGTCTCAAGGTCAGTGGTCACGAATCGCTTGCACGCTTCGCATTTGCAGCATAGTTTCCAAAATGAAGTTATTAACCAGAAAATCATCCAATCAGGGTCGCACCACACGTTGGAGCGTTGAGGAATGAACCAGCAAGTAGGTATGGCACAGTCGGTCGAGGATGTGATCGCACGCCCTGGACGGCAAGTTGCTAAGCATAAACTACGTGCCAGCCTCGTGGTCAGCCTCCTAGCGTGGGACATTGCTGCACTCGTTCTCGGCATGGCCATTGCTCATTTCGTGCGTCTCGGCGACGCGTGGAGCGGTCTGGCTACCGCCCGTATGGCTGCGATCATTCCGCTCTACATTCTGAGCGCTGTCGCGCTGCGGGCATGTGCAGGTCAAGCGCTCGTGAGCATGACCGAAGCGACAAAGCGCGGTGTGTTTGCTGTCGCAACTACCGCTGGCGTGTTTGTTTTCCTTCTCTTTGCGTTTCAGGAAGCGGCAGCGGTTTCGCGTCTAGTTGTTATTTTCGGCTTTGCTTGCTCTTGCGTTTTGCTGGTCGTCTTTAGGGTACTCCACGTTCGCCACGCCCGCCATCGCCTTGGCGGTGAACTCTATTCCGTTTTGGTGTTGCACGATGGACATTTTGCAACATCAATCGGCACAGGTCTGCCCGTACACATTGGTACGTCGTTTGACCCCGACAATGCAACGGCGGAGGACTATCATCGCCTTGCTGGCATTATGTCGGCGGTTGATCGCGTTGTTGTGCGTTGCAAACCAGAGCGACGCGATGTCTGGGCGCATGTGCTGCAAGGCATGAACGTGCATGCGGAAATCATCGCTCCAGAAATCACGCAGACGCGCGCGCTTGCTATCGGCAGCTACGCGGGCCGGCCGACGTACGTTGTGGCTCGCGGGCCACTCAATCTTCGTAATCGCCTGCTCAAGCGTGCCTTTGATATTGCAGCGGCGGGCGCAGCAATTGTATTGTTTGCGCCACTTCTGATGTTGATTGCACTTGCGGTAAAGCTCGAGAGCAAGGGTCCTGTGTTTTTCCGCCAGAAACGCATTGGCCGCCAAAACGCGTTGTTTGATATTTACAAATTCAGATCCATGCGCGTTGAGCAGAGCGACGCTGGAGGCGTGCGGTCAGCGTCACGGGATGATGACCGCATCACACGGGTGGGTCGTTTTATCAGGGCGACGAGCCTCGACGAGCTCCCGCAACTGTTGAATGTTTTCAAAGGCGATATGTCGATTGTAGGGCCAAGGCCTCATGCAGTGCATTCGACAGCACGCTCCAAATTGTTCTGGGAAGTCGACGATCGGTATTGGTACCGGCATGCGTGCAAGCCAGGCATCACGGGCCTTGCACAAGTACGCGGATTTCGCGGAGCGACGCATGAAGAACGCGATCTCACAAATCGGCTCGAGGCCGACCTTGAGTATCTCAGCAACTGGGCATTCTGGAACGATATAGCGATTATCGTGCGGACCGCTGCAGTTTTGGTGCACAGGAACGCGTATTGAGCCTGTATCGACGTTCCTGCTCAAAAAAATTGCGCACATGGGCGACCGTTCACTGGCACTGCACGCGAAGTAGTTGTGCGGCTACGCACAGTCGCACAATTCCTCTTGAATAGATAATGGATGTCTGACGCAAGCATGCTGCGCAGCATATCTATGATTAAGGGTAATTTCGGCGAATCCATCCGGCGGAGGCCGCCTTGCCAGGATAGGTGGCGAGCGCTCTTAAGCGTGCTCTTAAGAGCGTGCTTAGGAGCGGTCGATGGAGTGATGAGGAACGGCTGCAGATCCTGGCCGAAGCGTTTGCGCCAGGTGCCAGGGTTGCTGATGCTTGCCGACGCCACGATGTTTCCACCGGACTGGTCTACACTTGGCGGCGCAAGTTGCTCGATGCGGGTGCAGGGCAGCAAGCCGACGGGCCCGAGACCCTGCCGACGCCGGTGTTTGCGGAAGCACTGATGGACGAAGACGCGGCGGCAGCCGACACGGTCGAGCACCCCGCGATCATCATCGACCTGCCACGTGGCAAGCGGTTGAGCATTTTCGCTGCGGCATCACCGGTCCTGGTCGCTGCCGCGCTGAAGGCTCTGCGATGATCCCTCCTGGCGCGCGGGTATGGATTGCGCTCGGCCACACGGATATGAGGAAGGGCATGCAAGGTCTCGCGCTGCTGGTGCAGCAGGGCCTGAAGCGTAATCCCCATGGTGGCGATCTGTTCGTGTTTCACGGCCGCGTCGGATCGCTGATCAAGATCGTCTGGCACGATGGCATTGGTATGTCGCTCTATGCCAAGCGGCTCGAGAAGGGTCGGTTCGTTTGGCCTGCGACGAAGGAGGGAGCGGTGTCGCTCACGCCCTAGCAGCTGGCCTGTCTCTTGGAAGGGATCGACTGGCGCAACCCGCAGTATACGTGGCGACCGACGAGCGCAGGATAATCGCCGCAGACGAGCATTTTGGCCTTGCTGCGGGGGGTGGATGATGATTCACTGCGGTCTATGGAAGCCCCCATCTCGCCCCTTCCGGACGATATCGAAGCGCTCAAGGCGCTGTTGGTTTCCGCGCTCCAGAAGGCTGACGAGGCAGAGGCCAAGCTCGCCAACGCCCATGCCCGGGAGAGCGCGACCGAGGCGGTGATCACCCACCTCAAGCTACAGATCGCCAAGCTCAAGCGTGAGCAGTATGGCCCCAGCGCCGAGCGCAGCCGCCGCCTTTGCGCTGATGCCACTCTATAAGTTGATCGAAGCACATGTTCTGGCCGCGACCAGGCTCCACGGCGATGACACCACCGTGCCGGTCATGGCGAAGGGCAAGACCGATACCGATACCGCTCGATTATGGGTCTATGTGCGCGATGACTGTCCTTACGCAGGCACCGATCCGCCCGCAGCCCTTTTCCATTACTCGCGCGATCGGCGCGGAGAACATCCGCGATCCCATCTCGCCACGTGGTCCGGTATCCTGCAAGCCGATGCCTATGGCGGATACGCCGAGCTCTACCGCGAGGGCCGCACCCCTGCGCCTATCCTGGAAGCTGGCTGTTTTGCCCATGCCCGGCGCAAGTTCTTCGAGCTCGCCGATGTCGAGGGTGCTGCGCGCCGCAAGAGTCGCGGCCAGCGCAGCAGCATGATCTATCCGATTGCGCTTGAGGCCGTGCAGCGCCTCGACGCGCTGTTCGACATTGAGCGCACCATCAATGGCACTACCCCAGCAGAGCGGCTCGCCATCCGCCAGGACCTTAGCGCGCCACTGATGGCAGAGCTTCACGACTGGCTGACCACTCAGGTCGGCAAGCTGTCGCGCAGCCATGATCTCACCAAGGCCTGTCTCTACATGCTCAAGCGTTGGGATGCGTTTTCCCGATTCCTCGACGATGGCAGGATCTGCCTCACGAACAATGCGGCCGAGCGCGCGCTGCGCTGTATCCCCCTCGGCCGCAAGGCCTGGCTGTTCTGCGGGTCTGATCGCAGCGGACAGCGCGCCGCCATCATCTACACGCTGATCCAGACTGCGAAGCTCAACGATATCGATCCCCAAGCCTGGCTCGCCGATGTCCTCGCCTGCATCGCCGATTACCCAGCCACCAAGCTCGATGATCTCCTGCCCTGGAACTGGCGGCTTTCCCGTTGAAGGCGCGTCTCGATTCCCATAGCATCAACGCATGCAATACGGCCCAGAACCCGAACTGATCGAGTCACCTCTTGGACGAACCATTGAGCAAAATGGCATCCGGCTGACTATCAGCATCGTTCGCCTCGCCACTCAACCGGGCTGGTCGCTAGAAGTCGTGAACGCAAACAACACGTCTATCGTGTGGGACGATCCATTCCCAACTGACCGCGCCGCCGATGCTGCATTCCGCAAGGCACTCGCCGAAGAAGGCACAGAGGCATTCCTCGACGACCGATAGCAGCCTTACTGCGTCATGCCGCGGCCTTCACCGGATGGATACTAGTCATCTGGAACTGAAGTAAGTTACATTGTATGATGCGTTTTCCGAGAGGGAGGCGTTGATGGCTAACGCATATTCGAAGGGGCGTCCGATTGAGCCGTTGGTGGTGACGGCGGAGGAGCGTGCTTATCTTGAGCGACAGGTGCGTCGGCATCGGGTGTCGCGCTCGCTTTCGGAACGATGCAGGATTATTCTTCGTTGCGCCGACAGTTTGCAGAGCAAAGTGGTAGCGGCGGAGCTTGGTGTTCACGAGCATACAGTCGGCAAGTGGCGTCGCCGCTTTTTAGCCGACCGCATCGACGGGTTGCTCGACGAAGCCCGTCCGGGAAGGCCGCGTATGATCGATGATGATCAGGTCGCTGCGGTCATCGAGCGGACGCTGCGCACGACACCTGCCGATGCCACACACTGGTCGATCCGGTCGATGGCCGCAGCGACGGGCTTTTCGCACACGACGATCCGCCGGATGTGGAATGCATTTGGCTTGCAACCACACCGTAGTCAGACGTTCAAGCTATCGAGCGACCCACTGTTCGTCGACAAGGTGCGCGATATCGTCGGGCTTTGTTTGTCGCCGCCGACCCGCGCGATCGTCCTTAGCGTCGATGAAAAGAGCCAAATCCAGGCACTTGACCGCGAGCAGCCGGTACTACCTATGATGCCGGGCATTCCCGAGCGCCGGACCCACAGCTATGTGCGGCACGGGACAACATCGCTGTTCGCAGCGCTGGACATCGCCTCGGGCTTCGTCATCGGCAAATGCTACAAAAGGCACCGTGCAGCCGAGTTTCTCGATTTCCTCAAGCAGATCGACCGCGCGACACCAGACGGGTTGGATGTCCACATCGTTTTGGACAATTACGCGACCCACAAAACTGCCAAGGTAAAGGCCTGGCTCGCCCGGCGCCCACACTATTATGTCCATTTCACGCCAACATCAGCATCATGGATCAATCAGGTCGAACGCTGGTTCGCCGAGTTGACCAGAAAGCAGCTCCAGCGCGGCGTCCATCGTTCGACCGGTCAACTCGAAGCCGATATCCTCAGCTTCATCGACCGGCACAACGAAAACCCGAAGCCATATAAATGGACCAAGTCCGCCGACGAGATCCTCGCCTCCGTCAAGCGATTCTGCCAGAAAACCGAACAGACCTTATGTGGCGAACTTTAGATTCAGATGACTAGGCCGTAGACTCATTACGCGGCGCACCAGATGCGGGCGCAGATGAGTTTGACGGCGGCGAGGTAGTTTTCGGGGCACTTGTCGTAGCGAGTTGCGATGCCTCGGAAGTGCTTGATGCGGTTAAAGAAGCGCTCGACGAGGTTGCGCTGCCGATAGAGCCAACCTGAGAAAGCAAAGCGTTGCTTGCGGTTGGAACGCGAGGGGATGTTGGCCCAGGCATTCTTGCTGGCAGCGGCTTGGCGGATGGCGTTGCTGTCGTACCCCTTATCGGCCAGCAGCGTGGCGCCTTCCGGCATTGCATCGAGCAGGGCTTCGGCTTCTTGGCTGTCGTGGACCTGACCGCCGGTCAGGCGCAGCGCGACGGGACGACCGTCAGCGTCAACGAGCGCATGGATCTTGCTCGTGAGGCCGCCTCGGGAACGTCCCATGCTGCGATCAACAGATCCCCCTTTTTACCCGTCGCACCGTGCTGGTGGACGCGGACGCAAGTGGAATCGATCATCACGATGTCGCCTTCAAAAGCAGCGGAAACCGCAGCCAGAAGCCGGTCCCACACCCCGGCTTTGCGCCAGCGGACGAACCGGTTGTAGCAGGTTGTCGAGGGGCCGTAGCGCTCTGGGATCTCCGCCCACGGTGAGCCAGTGCGGAACCGCCAGAGGATACCGTTCAGCACCCGTCGGTCATCGACGCGAGGAACACCGCGCGGCTTGTTCGGCAACAACGGCTCGATGATCGACCATTCCATTTCCGTCAGTTCGTATCGCCGCCGTGTCATCCAAAGCTCCTTCCTGAAGCCTTGAATAAACCCCGCGTACTTCCGGCAAGTCAGTTTATGAGTTTACGGCCTAAACAACAAGTGTGGCGTAACCTGATGACTGATTTAAAATCCTGCGCCCAAAGCTCAAAACCGTAAACTTGCGTCAAACGAGCGCGGCTGCAATTGACGCTTATTCAGCCCTGCTGATGCCCCTGCGCAGGCTTGCAAAAGCTCGTAAAATCAACATTGCAGCGATGATCGCGAGACAATCGGCAAGCCAGTCGAGAGGGCTTGCCTGGCGCCGAAAGACCGGGACCGTCTGAGCCAACTCGATCAGCCCGCCGAAGAGTGCCAAGCAGACAACCAATGCGGCGGGATTAAAGCGCGGAAAAGCGATTCGCGCCAGTACCGTAAGCAAAGCGAAAACGAGCGCATGCAGTAGCTTGTCGTTGCCATTCAACGCTTGCGCGAACAGAGCTCCGGGGCAGATCGCTGCGAAGAACGTCAACACAGCGCAGGCCGAAAACAGGATCGTAACAACTTTTCCGTTCCAAACCAAGATTGGTTCCTTCAGGACACTTGGCCACGCGTCGGTGGATTGTTCCGAAAATACAGTGAACGATCCGCTAGCGGGTCTCGCGATACCCCACACGGCTTGCATGCTGCAAGTGCGAAGTCGCGATGCAAGGTTCAGACGGGGCAAAGGGAGTTGCAACAATAGTAGGAAGCTTTGTCCTGTGATCATAAGCACTTCAAAAACGTGTGGTTTGGCAGAGAGGCAAAAGTCTGATAACGAATCACCAAGGTCGCAACGCAGAATCGCGCTATGCCAAAGTCATCCAGAAACTTTCAATCCGGTTGACTGCTGCAGTGCGAAAGACTATGTAGTAATACGACTCAAACGTCATGAGGTATTTATGCGCGGAAAATTAGCTCTCGTCGGCGCCATGGCCGTGCTGCTTTCGTCCACTTCGGTGAACGCAGCCGGGAAGAAGGCGCCTCAGGACAGTCAGCCTGCTGAACAGCAGACTGGTAATGCTCCAACTCCAGCACAGCCTAAGGTAAAGCGCTCCAACGCTCTTCTTCCTGGTATCGGCGCGCTGGTTGCTGCAGGGCTCGGCGGCGCTGCTGCTGGTGGTGCTTTGGACGGCGCTCCTGACAGCCCATAATGTCTCCAGTCGCGGAGATTACAAAAACCCGCTGCGTTTCGAGCGCAGCGGGTTTTTTGTTGTCCACATATTGATCAGACATTCCCGACACGAAGAATGCCGAACGTTTGCGCCAAGGTCCGCTCCTGGTCTGACGTGAAGCTGATGGTTGCCAGTCCCCTTGCGTCATTCCCGGGACCAGTGCGCAAGGCAAGCTCTGGGTTTCGCGGCGACATGACCCGTTCTGCAAGTTGGTTCGCGGGCAGGTCTGACATCCCCGGAAGCGACGGGACGGACACTATGTCGGGAATTGCCACTGACCGTGCCATATAGGCCAGATCCTTGAGTCCTGCAGCTTGCGCGGGCCGTTCGCGTTCTGCACGGGCAGCAAGAGCAGTTTGCTCGAGGCGGGCAGCAGCATCTTTGACGATGCCCAGGCGGCGCTTGATCCCTGGGTGAGTTGTTGCCAGGTTGATCGGAATCTTCGGCCCAACCCGTTGCAGCAACGTCAGCGCGCCTTCCAGTGGGAAACCTGCCGTAACAAGAATTTCGGCACCAATCTGGTCGGCTTCTATCTCGGTGTTCTTGATCTTGCGACTGCCAATGCCCAGCGAGGCCAAGAGCATTGACTTGCCGCGAAGCTTGAGAGCGTGATCAAGAATGTTGTGGGCCATCTCGTGAGACACGACAAAAGCCAATTCACTGTCGTCACGGGCAAACTTCATCATGGTATTGGTGACAGCGACATATTTCCCATCCGACCAAGCGTTTAGGCCACCCTTTGCATAGAGCACAGGCTTGCCGCCGCAGCCCGGCTGCCCAGGCAATGTGAGCGTGCTTGTCTTGCGCCCCCGTCGGATGGTGACCTGTGCAGGACCGCTTGTCAGGGCAGCGGTCAGGAAAGTCTCAAAACGGGCGGTGCGATCATAGCTGGCGCTGTGACCAATCTCACCAGTCTCAAAGCTGGCAATATCGCGGCCATTGACGTGGGTTATAACGTCACCGGCCAGAAAGCCTGACCGCGCTGCAGCGCTCTGCGTGACGATATGACGCACACCGATGCCACGGCCAAACCGGTAGATGCGTTCGACCAGCGCCCGTTGGTCTGCATCATAGGCTCCTGTTTCATGCAGCGCGAATCCGGTAAGCATTTCCGGATTCGCGCAGCGCCCGGCGCTAGCCGCCCGCAGATAATAGGCGACACGGTCAAGCCGTTCTTCAGGCGTCTCGGGCCGGATCTCGGGGGCCAGCAGCGTTACGATCGGCCTGACTGCATACTGAACGCGCGGAGCAGGGGCCGCGACGACGACGATATCTTGATGTGGTGCAACGGCTTCTGCTTCGAAGACCTCCGCACCGCTGGGCGCTGTTTCGTGCGCCGATACGCCGGTCGGCAGAGCGACACCGGCCAGGAGGACAGTTGCTGCAAGCGAAGCGCGCTTGAGCGAGCTATGGAACCGACGGTTTTTCATAAACAATTTCCACTGGTTGGAGTGGCATCAGTTTATGAGCAGGGTGTCGCTGAAGCTTGCAGCGGGTGCTCCGCAATGGTTCGTAGATCAGCCCGCTTTTGCGTGGAGGGATTTGGTAAACGGTGCGGTAAGGGATATCGCCCAAGCCTTGTCAGAGCTGGTTAATTTTTTGTTGAGTGAAAGCATCAGAATATCATGCCCAAAAAGTGTTCGAGAATTCCATATAATCCTGTATTTTTTAGCGATTTCTTTAAGTAAAATTGGCATTTTAATTTATTAAAATTCGAATATCATCATTTTTTATAGACATAATTCTCAAACAAAATCGAGACCGTCTAGAAAGACAACACTGTGTTACAGATAAATTGTGATATTTGCATCATCAGTTCTGCTCAGTTCTGGATTTCCGACGACAGGGTGAGACCGTTCGGCGTTGTAAACACTTGCTGTGACCAATCATGAGAGCCCAAACGGAACGAGGGGCAGATGGTCCAAGCCTGCCGCCACAAGATCAGGCGACAAGCCACATCGCACATGCTGACCTCGAATTTGCACCACCAGGCGAATTCCATAGCCGTCCGGCCAATAATGTCGATGGCGGTTACACGATCGCAGCCCAGTGCAGGCCGCTACCGTAGCGCTCGTGCTGTTGGCCTTACCACGAGGCAGGTCCCGTGTTGATCGAAGTCGATGGTGCGCAGATCATCGACAATAGCGCATTGGCCACTCTCAATGGCGCCATGTCCCGCGCAATGATAAAGTCCAGTCAGCGGGATCAGCAGAGTATGGCTATCAAAACGCTGGAACAGGCTTGGCGCGGGCAGACTGTAAATCTTCGCAAGACAAAAAAACGGCCCATCGACGAGCATGACAGACTCTGAAACAGCACGCCGGTGATATCGCGAAAGATCGTAGGGCTGGCCTATTGCAACAGCCAAGCCCTGCGCCAGATGGAGTTCACGCGGTCTGCCATAGTCATAAAGACGGTAAGTGATGTCGCTGTTTTGTTGCACTTCGAGCAGGCTAATGCCTGCCCCGATGGCATGGACGGTATTGGCAGGGATGTAGAAAAAGTCACCAGGGACCACTTCATGCCAGGTTAGCAGACGTTCGATCGATCCGTCCAATGCTGCCTGGCGGATAGCGTTCTGGTCGAGTTCACAGGAAAAGCCAATGCCAAGACGAGCGCCCGGCGTGGCTTCAGTTACGATCCAGCACTCTTCCTTACCTTGCCGCCCCAAGCCCGCAGCCAGCGTCTGATCGTCCGACGGATGAACCTGAACAGAAAGGTTCTCGCTCGTAAAGATGTATTTCACGAGCAGTTCGTCTGCCCCTACGGGTGGTTCAAACCAGATTTCGCCGATGGGTTCCTTGCGTGCAGATGACCCGGCGTTCAGCAGGCCAAATGGGGGTGGCAACTCGCGCTGGCCCCAAGGCTTTTCAACGATACGCGTTTCAAGGCGTTTGAACACTGGGCCGCATCCTCGTTCTAAATCTGCAAAGCGAGCAATCAGTCCGATTTCGCAGCTTCAAAGAGATTGAGTGACACTGGACTGGTTGGCTGCACCATCAAGCTTGCCAACTTTTTGCACACCTGCCGCGCTTGTTACGAGCACATCATTGCCATCGATCACAATGATCACGTCCTTCATTCCGATCACAGAAACCCGCATCTTATCACTATCGACAAGGACGCGCTCGCAATCGACAAGTTCTACGCCAACTGCACAGCGGACCGAGTTGCCGTTGCCGTCTGAAGAGCGTGCTTGGTGCAATGCCTGCCAGTTGCCAATGTCTGACCAGTTCATTTCGACGGGAACCAGAGCGGCGCGCGTCGTTAGCTCCATCACGGCGTAGTCGACCGAGACGCTCGGAGCTTGTTCGAATGCGATGGCATCCGGGTACAGATGGCACCCCACGTTTGTTCCATTGCGTACAGCCTCGCTGATCGGGGAGGCAATGTCAGGGCGGAAGGACCAGAGTTCACTCAAGAAGTCCCGTACGCGCATGGCAAAGATGCCGCCGTTCCAGTCGTACGCTCCCTCTGTCAAAAACGCCTGGGCTCGGCCTATGTCCGGCTTTTCAATGAACTTTTCGGTCTGATAGCCAAGATCTGCGATTGGTGTCCCACGCCTGAGATAGCCAAAGCCTGTTTCGGGGCGGTCAGGCTTGATACCAAACGAGACCAGCCAACCTTGTCCGGCAAGGCTTGCGGCCGCCTCCGCTGCTTGGCGGAATGCCCGATCATCCCCGATATGGTGATCGCTCGGGCAGATCAGCATGACCGCATCGGGTGGCAAAGTGCAGGCTGCAGCTGCAATTGCCGCCGCCGTATTGCGCGGCATAGGCTCTATGATTATTCTTGCGCCCGCAATATCGCCGAGTTGCTGCTCGACGTGCCCAAGATGAAGTGCGCCCGTCACTATCACCGGGGGCGCAAATAACGCGCTCCTAGCGCAGCGATCAAGGGCCGCTTCAAAAAGACTGCGCTCGCCTACCAAAGGCAGGAATGGTTTTGGTGCCCCGATCCTGCTGCGCGGCCACAGCCGTGTACCGCTACCACCACAAAGAATTACAGGGACAATCGCATCCATCGGTCCGCAAACCCTCAAGCCGGGCCGGTAAATCACCAGCCATGATTACTAGCCCCACGTCACTGCAATAGTGGTTTGTGCGCTGCAACAAGAATCGTGTGAAGCGGCCCTGTTTTACAATGGATACTGCTGGTAAAGTCGCCACAGCGTTCCAGCCCACACTCAGTTTCGCCCGAAAAAGATCCACCTACGGTCAAAGTCGACAAAATCAGGGCCCCAGATTGTAATCACGTCAACGCGCGGGAGATCAGGCGACAAGTCAGTCTTGCAATGGTAGCGTACGCGGCCTCATTGAGGCGGCCAATGCATTGTAATTTTGAAAAGCAGTTTGGAGGTCAGGTGCAGAATTTGGACCACCATCGCAACAATGACGTTGCTCTGCTCAAGCAGGAGCTTGACCATCTCAAAGCGACGGTCGCAGCAGCAAGCCAAGCAGATTTGACAGTCGTCGAATGGCTGCTGAGGGAGAACCAGCGGCAGCGCGCAAGCGAACCGGATTTCGACTATGTCCCGACCTGGATTGACCTTGCGCAGGAGAACGGCCGCGTTGGCTTCTATTGTTTAGACTTGGCGTCGGGCCGGTTGCACTGGCTGCACGCAGGCCACCGACTTTTTGGCTACGATGGCGGGACCGAGCTTCCCACGCTTGATCAATGGCTGTCGCGGATCGTACCGGCTGACAGGGAACGGGTCGGACGTGTGCTGCAAGCTTCCGGCAAGAATGGGACGCCAGTTGATCAGCAGTTCCGGATTGCTCTTCCCGGCAGCAAAGCCGTCCGATGGATCCTTGATCGCGCAAGCGTCCAGTTTGACAACAAGGTAAGGCCGGTGCGCATTGTCGGCGTGCATATCGATGTGACTGCCATTCTTGATGCGCAGCGCGCGGTGGAAGAAAGCGAGCTCCGATTCCGGCAAACCTTCGAGAACGCCAATGTCGGGGTAGCACATGTCTCGACCAGCGGACGGTTCGTACGATGCAATCGCCGTTTGTGCCAAATGTTAGGCCGGCCGGCACACGAACTGGCCTCCCTGACATTTCAGGACATCACCCATCCTGATGATCTTGATGCGGACCTCGGGATGGTCGAGCGCCTGCTCAGCGGCGAGATCAGCTCCTACACGATGGAGAAAAGGTACATTCGGCCTGATGGCGATATCCTGTGGACGGACCTCAATGTATCTTTGCTGCGCGATACCGATGGTCAGCCACTCAATTTTGTCTCGGTCATTACCGATATCGACGGACGCAAGAAGGCTCAGGAGCAAGTGCAACTCTTGCTGGGCGAGGCCGACCATCGCGTCAAAAACCTGCTGTCGGTGGTTAGCGCGATCATCAAAAGCAGCGCCCGCACGGCAGATAGCGTCAGCGAATTCGAAGAACATCTGAGCCGCCGGCTGACGGGCATTGCTGCATCCCACGACCTGCTTATGAACAAAGCGATCAGCGGGGGTGAATTGTCAGAACTGATCCGGCGACAATTGGGCATCTTCACCGAGGTCTCAGCTGACAGGTTGGTGCTGTGCGGCGAGCCAGTTCAACTCGCGCCTGCGGCGGTCCATGCCTTTGGCATGGTGCTGCATGAACTTGCGACCAACGCCTGCAAATACGGGGCTTTGTCGACCGGTACAGGCGCCGTGCATGTTTCCTGGTCGATCGAGGAGGCTACGGCATCGCTGCGCTTTGAGTGGCAAGAACGTGGCGGACCATTGGTGACAACATCACAAACCCAAGGATTTGGGTCGAGGATATTGCTACGTGTCCTTTCCGGGACGTTTGGTGGGCGCACCAATCTGTTGTTGGAACCTGATGGGGCCAGATTTACAGCACACGTGCCCTTGCAGAGCATTGCAAGAGACGCGCTTGCCTCACTGCCTCACGGGTCAGAGTGATAGCCTGCCGGAGCTGCCTTTCACTGTGCGCCATTTGGCTGGCGCGCCGCTATCGTTAAAGTCCAAAGATGAAGCGAACCTGCCAGAGCGAAAAAAGCAGTCCTGTGATGACCAGCGCCAAGAGCAGCGTGAATTCAATTTCCAGCTTCATTGTCTACCGTTTGCAGCGCCTGATCGAGATGAATGCCCACCAGCGATAATTTGAGGCCATCGGCAATATCAAGAGCGTTTTCGATCAATCGTTTGAGCAGAGACAGGTGATCTGCGCGGCCGGACTCTTCCGGGGCGCCGCAAACGGGCGTGATTAAGGTGAATTCCATGTTTGTCCCCACAGTTTCACACGACATCGCTATTATAGCGCATGCGATGGCATTAAGGGCAGTCCAATACATAGTTAACACATTAAAATTATTACATTTTATAACTGTGAGGAGTTTGTGCCCCGGAGCGCAAGGGTCGCAGCTGGCTCCGGGGCACATGAGTTTGCGACAGGACTGTTGTCGCCACTTGTGGTTACACTCAGAAAGTTAACGCAGGCCGAGACGCGTCTGCGTAAAGGCCGCAAGATGGGCAATTTCCGGCCGCCGTTTGTTTGGGCAAGCTCATCTTCAAGCGACGGCGCAGGTACCACCAGACATTTTCGCCGCCCATCCGCCGCCTCGCAACATGCTTGTCATTCATGTAGTGGAGCAGCGTTGGGCCGTTGGTCGGCCCCATTACATTCTTCTGCCGACAGCTTCAGGTACGAGGCGTTCGGTCATGTTCCGGCGATGGCTGTTCCGCGTAGGTTGCACTGATTCTCCAAAGCGGCAATCCTCTCATTGCAGACGGTGTGAACTACCCGGCCCAGTTCCTCGATCTGCTCGCCGAGCCAGGACAATTCCTCAACTGTTATGCGGTAATGCTTGGAATAACGCGCCTTGACGTAGGCTTCCTTAAGCTTCTCAAACATGGCGCGCTGCTTGCGGTTGTCGTTTGGCCAAACGTACGTTAGGCGACGATCAATGCGCTCAGCTTGTGTGCGCAGGAAGCCAAGGTTGTGAACATGGGGGGTGTAGAAGGTCACCACAAGCAACGCGCAATGGTATAGAAATTCTGCCGATTGATGAAGGTCGAACGCAGCTGGTTTCAGGAACCCCTGCACCAAGCCAATCTTTGATAGCTGAAAGCGCTGCATCGCAGTGGGAAACCACTCCTCGAAATACTCCTTCGCCATCGCCAGCGCCTGCTCAGGCGTTTTCGGCTTGGGCGTATGCAGATCGGTATCATCCGCTTCGTAAAGCGCGATGCCATCTCGGGCCACATCCATAAAGAAGTAGCGCCCATGCGCGAGGCCATCGTTCACCTCGCCCAGCGTGTGGACGATGAAATTCACTGGCGTCTTCAATGTCCCACTGATGCCATATTCGCGCATCAGGCGGTCATCGAGCTGTAGCCAGTACTTGACCCGGTCGGTCAGGTCTTTGTGGTTGACGATGATCAGCAGGTCGAAATCCGACTTGTAGCCCTTGGCGGTGTGGGGTTCATCGACCCAACCACCGCGCGCGTAGCTGCCGTACAGAATGACCTTGAGAATGCGCCCGGCCTTCTTGCGGCTCGCACTGGCGCAGGCGGTTACGTCGTTGAACTCGTCAAAGACCAGTTGGAGCACGCGCTCGAGCTCTCGCTGCTTGCCGGCCGGAAGATGATCGAGATCGCGTCGCATCAGATGGTTACCCTGTCGTGCCAGACCCGGAAAGGCAAGCGACCACGCGCAACGCGCCACTTCGACCATCCCGCTGTTGCCTCACTTCCTTGCGACCCTGCTCCTCTCGCCCAGCCACCAGACACGTTCGACGAGCAGTGGGCCATCGGCACAGGCACGGTCCAGGTATGAACATCGCGCACGATCGGGTCAGGGTCAGCGCGCGCAGCGATCCGGTTCATTGTGAGTTGGATTTATACACTATATATCATTGGGTTACATGACTGGCGCTGTGCGATAGGCCCATTTGTTGGACAAATGCTGCTGGAGGAGCGCACTAATATAGCGTTGAGTTAGATCATGCATAAGTCATCCTTCTTCCATCTCATCGACAACGATCAGGGCAGCCAAAAGTGGCTGTTCGATGCCGCATTGCAGTGCGGGATGCGTTGTCAAAGGCATGGCGATGTGCAGCAATTCCTCGCCAATGGAAATCGGGACGGGGTTGTCTTGCTCCATGACAACAGGCCCACAAGCCTCGCTGCAGATCTCCTGCAGAACGCTGCAAGATCGGGCCGGTGGCTGGGGGTTGTCGGCTTTTGCAGCGAGCCTGATGTGGAAAAAGTCGTTGCGGCAATGAAGGCCGGAGCACTGTCGTTCCACAAGACCCCGTCGACATCTGATGAGCTTGCTGCGCTAATTGACAATGCCGAGACTGAAATGTTGACCACCTTCAAGGTGCGAGCAGAAAGTGCCCGGGCCCATGCAGATATGATCCGCCTCAGCGCCAGAGAACGGCAAGTTCTCGATCGGGTGGCGAACGGCGAAAGCAACAAGGAAATTGCTCGCCTGTTGAACATTTCCCCTCGGACAGTCGAGCTACACCGTACCAATATGATGGGCAAATTGGGTGCAAAAAACGCAGCTGAGGCCATCAGGCTTTGTCTGACTGCTGCATTTTCTGTTCACGCTCCTCCTGCGAGCATGATCCAGAATTGATAGAAACGCTTGGCCTGTTTGTTCCCCGTTTTCATTTTTGAGTGCATTCATTTGATGCTGCGAACCGATCGATAGAACGGCGAGTCCCCCCAATCGCGGCCGGGCAATAAGGAAACACAACGATGGCAAGTTTCACATTTTTTGACGGCGCCATGCGAAAAAGTGCCGCCGCGACGGCACTTGAAATGGAATGCCATATGAGCCGATCTGACGAAATCATATCTGCCGAACACGCGCTTGCAGTGCTGGAGACTATCTTGTCAGCGCTTGATCGCATGGGCTTTTGCGAGCCTGCCCTGCATGTTTCTTTGGCGATCGAGGCTCTGAAGACACACAGTATTTCCTGAGTTGCCTATCGGCAACAAGGTCGATCGGTAGCATCACGATAGATTGGCAATATGCCGCGTTGTGACCTCCAGGATTTGCCAAAAGCTGTTTGGAGCCCCACGATCGTGACGTGCGCTACTCGCGTTCCTCACGCATAAAGCTGGGTGGTTTTGCCGACCCGATCCTGACGCACTGCCTGAGGCTTTTGCCGTGAGCACATGGGCTAGAGGATCGTCAACCGCGGCGGCGCTCGTGTGCGCTTGCAGGCCGGTGCGCACTGGCAACATTCTTCACGCAGCGCGGCGACATTTCGCCTGAGAATGTCGACGAGATAGACACGTTTTGCCGGCGGTGAGCAACCAATGCAGTCGCCTGTAGCCCGCGTTGGGCAAGTGCTGCGTCTGCCTGCGCCAGATGAGCTGCAGCACGGTCAAGCGCGGCCTGTGCGGACAGAACCATCAACCGCTCAGTAGCCTGTACCGCCAGAGTGCTGCAATTCCAGATCCATTCCAACCTATTGCGATCTGGCAGCAGGCGCAGTCGTGTCACGCTGCCTGCTTACGGAAACAACACAGTTTGCGGGGTACGCCGCGATGAAATCAAAGGCGCAGCCCCCTTGGACTGGCCTTGCCTATCCAACTGCTCTTCATGCAAACGGCTTACGGCGTCATCACAGAGGTTGACGCGCTTCCACGCGCGACTAAATATCTGTTTTTAAGGCGCTGTTTTGTACAGCGAATTGACAGGAATGTGAGTTGGCGCGCAAAATTCATGGTCCCGCAGACTTGGCAGTCTTTTGCGAGCTCCCCTCAGCGTTCACTCTTCCCGTTCCCTCTCCCCGTTTGCTTGGTCGGATGCGGGATGAACTGCGGACTTGCGCGCTGCGCGCGGGCTTGACCAAGGCTTACAAGCTTACGAACGACGCCTGGCCGATCCTGCTGGGCATTGCCATTGATACGCTTCAGGGGCGATCTTCCTCTTCTTCGGCACTTTGTGCAAAGCAAGCGATTTCACACGACCTGCTGCTTCGCTATCTGGTTGTCCTGCAGTCAGAAGGGCTGGTGCACACTTGGCCTTCGGATCGCGAAGGTGAATTGAAGTGCGCGCTCAGTGCCGAAGCTTTTGACAAGCTGGACACCTCGAAAAACTCTGGCGTTTGAGGGCCGATTTTGATTCACTGCCTTTGCTTGAGAGCGGAGGCGACGATGACGGGACAGCCTGGTTTCTTTGATCTTTCGGACCGGTACGAGGCACTGAG
>Ga0209066_10003278_pt1 | contig 18619 bp, 21 predicted proteins | sample All_14_2_FD_187198 | JGI IMG/M metagenome (GOLD analysis project Ga0209066, IMG submission 187198) | Freshwater microbial communities in response to fracking from Pennsylvania, USA - Allegheny Zone_MetaG_DW_15 (SPAdes) (version 2) ... | reverse complement strand
TGGAGCTGGCGGATCAGCTCGTGACACTCAACCACAGTGCCCGGCAAGTGGGGCTCTGCTGAATTGGGCTGAGTGCTATCGCTTTTGCTCATGCTTTCAGTCTACTGCCTTGCGCTGTCGCTTCAAATGAGCTTTCAGCAAATGACCTGGGGGAGGGTGAACACGTACCATACGAGCGCGTATTGCGCATGCTATTGATAGCGTTGAAACACTTTTCCAGGCCCTGGAGGTCACAGCTGCCTGCGCGTATTGCGCATGCTATTGATAGCGTTGAAACACACCACTTTCTTAAAGCCGCTCTTTCGCCCAGCGCGTATTGCGCATGCTATTGATAGCGTTGAAACACACCACTTTCTTAAAGCCGCTCTTTCGCCCAGCGCGTATTGCGCATGCTATTGATAGCGTTGAAACGAACAGGAGCCAGACCTCAGCATCGCTGAGTTGCGCGTATTGCGCATGCTATTGATAGCGTTGAAACTCAGCTGCAATGGAGCTGAGCATTTTGTACAGAGGCGCGTATTGCGCATGCTATTGATAGCGTTGAAACTAGATCATCTGGCGATTACTTCTTGGTAAACCAGGCGCGTATTGCGCATGCTATTGATAGCGTTGAAACATACCAAGGATACCGCCACCACAGCGAACATCGCGCGTATTGCGCATGCTATTGATAGCGTTGAAACAGGTGCAATTGGCGGTTGACCTTGTTGCTGTGCGCGTATTGCGCATGCTATTGATAGCGTTGAAACAATGGATTTCTTTCTTCAAATATTCCTTGCAAGCGCGCGTATTGCGCATGCTATTGATAGCGTTGAAACCGTTTTCAGTTGAGCGGATGTGTGTGCCACATTCGGGCGCGTATTGCGCATGCTATTGATAGCGTTGAAACGCTCTGGCATCGAGGATTACATCTTCAGCTTCGCGCGTATTGCGCATGCTATTGATAGCGTTGAAACTAGCCACGTCGTTTGTGGGTAAACATGTGGTCTTCGTGTATTTCCAGCATTTCTCACTGCGAAACGGTTTTCAGAAACTTTGAACATATTGAACCAACCCACTGAAGTTTGAAGACCCTCACCCCAACCCTCTCCCGCAAGAGGGAGAGGGAGTGAAGAAAAATGTGTGCCGAATCAGTAGGTGGGGACTATTGGTTACGCCAGCCCCCATCCCAGCCTTTCCCATGCTGGTGAAGGGGCAAGACACCCCCCTGCTGCGCGGTGCTTGGTCACTTGTTTTTTCCACCCTGAAGAGGGCGGTGGTGTAGGTCAGGCACCCCCCTCTGCGCTGCGACTGATCACGCAATGTCTAGCTCCCTACCTCCCTGCGACTCGGCTGGGTGGCTACCAGGCTGGGGAGGTGAAAGCTTTCATAGGATTCGGTTGGGTCTTTCCCTGCGCACAATTCTCTTCAACCCACAACGTTGATGGGGTGTGATTCAAAGGGAGACAAACAATATGAGCCAAGAGCCGGTCGATTTCGTTTTTGATGCACGTGGTAACCGCGAAGCATTGGCTCCGGCTTTGGCTCGGGGTGGTGAGGGGGTGGTGTTTCCTTTCAAGTCGCGTTCCGATGTGGTGGTTAAGTGCTACCACCCCGAGGTGCTGCGCAAGCGCAAGGTTGCACTGCAGGCCAAGGTTCAGGCCATGGTGGACATGAAAGAGACTTTTCGCGGCAGCCTGTGCTGGCCCAGCGTTCAGGTGTTTGACCATCAGGGCCAGTGGCGTGGCTACGCCATGCGCCGTGCCAAGGGGGTGACCTTGTTCAAGCTGGCCCACGCCATGCTGTACGAGCGGCATTTTCCGGGGTTAGACAGGCGCCAGGTGGTGGGTTACATGTTGGACTTGCTTTCGCGTTTGGACATGTTGCACGCACGGGGTGTGATGGTGGGCGACTACAACTTGCAAAACCTGCTGTGCGAACCGGGCAGCGCTGCCGTGGAGTTGATTGACTGCGACAGTTTCCAAATTCGAAGCGGGGGCCAGTTGTTTTTCTGCCCGGTGGGCAGCCCGGACATGACGGCTCCCGAGCAGCAGAACCAGGCTTTTGAACGGCTGGAGCGTACGCTGGAGAGCGAGCGGTTTTCGGTGGCTATTGTGTTGTTCAAGTGTTTGATGTTGGGACGCCACCCTTACGACATGGTGGGCGGGGAGAACCCGGTGGCCAACATTTGCAAGGGTCATTTTCCGTATGGTCAGGGCAGCCACGGCATTCCGAAAGGCCCTTGGTACAACATTTGGAGCCACATGCCGTTTCGGCTGAAGAGTTTGTTCATTCAGGCTTTTGCCGATGGGGCGAAGTCGCCAAACATGCGGCCGAGTTTGGGCCAGTGGGCTGAGGTGTTGCAGTTGTACCGCGCTGAAATGGACAAGGGTTGGCACGCGCTAGAAATGAAGCCCGCCCAGCCCAAGGCGAAGCAATACCGGGGCAGTCAGTCGGTGGGCTGATGGTGTGGGGTGTTGCCTTGGTTGAAGGGCAGCGGCTTCAGGATGAAAATTTTTTATTGGTTTTTTGTTTTTTAAAGGGAGAGATAACGATGAGCGGACTTGACTTGAACGATTTGATTCACAACCCATCGCCCCGCTGCGCCTGCATGCTGGTGTTGGACACTTCGGGCTCTATGGACGGGGCGCCCATTGCCGAGCTCAACGATGGCTTGCGCAGACTGCTGGCGGCGCTGAAAGAGGATGAGGTGGCGTCTTTTTCGGTGGAGTTGGGCATTGTGACCACGGGCAGTGGTGTGGCGCGGCAAGAGCTGGCCTTGACGGGTGTGAACGCGCTGGACAGTTTGCCCCAGTTGGGTGCGAGTGGGGGCACGCCGCTGGGTGAGGCGGTCAAGTTGGCGCTGGATGCGCTGGAGGTGCGCAAAGAGCAGTACCGTTCTACGGGCGTGCCGTACTTCCAGCCGTGGCTGATCATCATCAGCGATGGATCGCCAGGTGACAGCTGGACGAGCGTGGCCGAGCGGTCTCACGGGATGAGCAGCCATCGCAAGCTGGTGTGTCTGCCGGTGGGGGTGAGTGGGGCTGACATGGGCGTTTTGGCCGCTTTCTCCAGCAAGGGGGCCAAGCCTTTGGAGGGGTTGAAGTTTGCCGAGTTCTTTGAGTGGCTGTCGGCCAGCATGGGGCGGGTGTCGGCTTCGAACTCGACGGCGGCTACCGTGCAGTTGCCCAGCACCGACCCCTGGTCTTGCGCCTGATTGGGGTTGGATTGTGTTGTTGAACTGAAGATTACGGAGGATTTCACATGTCACAAACCACCACGACCATGGCCAAAGAAGGGGGTGCGGTTGACCCCACTGAGCAAGGGCGCTGGCAAGGTCAGGCTGAGGCGGTGGTGGGTTTGGCCCACCGCGCCAAAAACCTGCCGTGTCAAGACGCTGCTTTGACAGGAAGCAACGCCAACCGCGCTTGGCTGGTGGTGGCCGACGGCGCAGGCAGTTCACCGGTGTCGGACTGGGGCGCACAAGCGGTGGTGACGGGCATGGCGCGCCTGCTGCAAACCCTGGGCCGTGCGCTGGGTGATGTGCTGGATGTGTCTGAGGCGCCACCACCGGCCCGGGTGAAAGAGTGGGCTTTGCTGTTTGTCAACCACGCCCGGGGTTTGCTAACGGACTTGGCCGGGGCAGAGCGCAGACCGGTGCGCGATGTGCGTTGCACCCTGCTGCTGGCGGTGTTGGGCAAAGAGCAGGCGCTGTGGCTGAAGGTGGGAGACGGTGTCTTGCTGTTGCAAGAAACAGCCGCACCGGAAAGTGCAGACACCCCAGCCAATGCCACGCCGCTGCGCCACTTTCGAACCCTGGGGTCGATGGGCAAGGGTGAATTCGCCAACGAAACCACGTTTTTGGACAGCGCCACCCCCGACGATGTGCAGTTTGGCCTGGAGCCGTTGGCACACGTCAGCGGTTGGGCGGCCATGAGCGACGGTGCCGCTGAAAAGCTGGTGTCGCTGGACGGGAGCCAAGTGGCCCCGCACCTGGGCACGCTGATGGAGCAGTTGCGCCAAGACAAGCTGCCCCGCCAGCAGTTGACGCGGATGTTTTACGAGCCTGCGTTTTGTCTGCAGTCCACCGGCGACGACCGCAGCCTGGCCATGTTGGCCCGCCCGTTGTCCCGCGTTTTCCTGCCACCACCGACACCTGTGGTTGAGCTGCCAGCACTCAGGGGTGAGCCGGTTGCAGGGGACGGGGTGGTGGCGCAAGATGTTGCGCAGGATGTTGCTCAAAACATGGTGATGGTGGACGCGCCAGTGGCCAAGGAAGCAACAGCAGCGGTGGACCTCGAAGCGGCGTCAGCACCTTTGGCGCAGCGGGCTCAAAACACGCTGCACCTGCCGGCAAAGCAAGCCAAGGCTGGGCCGTCTATCGCCAAGCAAAGGCGGTCCAAAAGAAAATAACCGCTGTGGTTTGCTCGGCGGCGGGTGAAGATTTAAACCGGTGGTGTGCCCATCCACTTTTTGATGACTGTTTTCAACTCACCCAGATTGCTCAACAACACGGTTTGAATTTTGTAGGCCTCGGCGCGCCGCTTGGCCCGGTCGTCCAGAGGGTAGGCGGTGACCAAGAGCGATTGTCCAAACAAGCCTCGTGCGTGCGTGCCCAGGGCATCGAGTTTGTTGAAGATTTCTTGTTTGGCGCCTTGTCCTTTCCAATTGATGGTTTTGCACTCGGCGATCAACAAACGGTTGTTGTGGAGCACCACCAAGTCCAGTTCGTTGTCTTCGTCAGGGTTGTCGCCTTGCGCATCAGAAGCAGCGTGCACCGTCACGTTGGCGGCCAGATCGTGTGGCTCGCAGGCTTTGGCTTGCAGCCAGGCCCATTGCTCTAGCCAACCACCGCCGAGATAGTTCATGGCTTCTTTGCTACTGAACAGGTAGCTATCGGGCTCTTCAGCCTGTTCAACCAACAAGCCTTGCTGGGTCAAAAATTCAGCGGTTTGACTTGATTTCCCTTTGAGCGTGTAAGGCGTCGCACCGATGGCTTTCGCTAACATTTTCTTGGCTTGATGAGGCGGAAAATGGCTGGCTTTGTTTGGACCAAATGCAAGTTTTTCAACCTTTGCGCGCCACGTGTTGAGCTGACTCGACACAGTCGATCCATTTCCCATGATCTGTGCGAGGTAGTTGGAAACGTTTTGCAGCCGCTCGGCATCGGCCATCCAAGATGGGCTGGATCGGGCCAGTTCTTTGTAGCCTTGACAATACAAAAAAGCGGTGATGCTGGGCATCAGATTGCCCATGGGCACGGGCGCTTGTTGTTCATTGCTCAGGTAGCGAATCAAGCCGCCGCCATCGGTGTCGGCGTAGATGATGCTTGCGCCTTGAAATTCCATGAAGAAGGCCATCGCCAAGGCTTTGGTGCCGCCGGTGGCATTCAAAATCAGGTGCCAGCCGGGGTATTGGGCCAACAAGCGCTCACGCAACTTGCGGGCTTCGTTTCGTGCGGCCGCAAAGTCTGTGGCGCAGGCGTCGGGCAAGGTGTGCACGTTGACTTGTTTTTCGTTGTAGTCAAAGTGCGCCAGCGCCGTGCCCAACTGCCCCAGCGCTCGGCTCATTTTGGGTGTGCAAACCAGCTCGATGTGGGCCGGGTGGTGTTTCAGCACAGGCAGCAAGTTGGCCATGTATTGCTGTGAAACCAGGCAAATGTGCAAGGTTTTGCTGGGGTCGGCTGCCCGGGTGAGCACGGTGTTTTCGGTGCCAAACGCAGCATAAGGGCGCACGGTGCAGCCAAACTGGCGCATGTCGTCTGCGCTGAGTTCTTTCCCCCGGAACTCAGGTGGCACGTTCATGGCAAGGTGCATGTAGCGGCCACCACGTTCACCAATTTGAGCCACCAAGTGGATGGGCAGGGTGCCAATGACCACATCGCCGTGCGCTACGTCGTCCACATGGTTCAAAGATTCCACAATCTGACAAGTGGCATCGTTTGTGATGATGCCTTCCTCTTCAGCCCAAACTTTGGCGCCCGGATGGCGTGTAACGAACCATGTGGTCATTTGTATATTTTGAACGATTAAAAAAGTAATGATCGCACACGAAAATGGTCCGTCAACACCTGTGTAATCGGTGTTCGATGCTCGTCAACAGAACAAGAGAAATCAAGGAGCGAAACATGATTCGACCGATTGTGCCTACGGCTTTTACGAACACAGTCTGTGATGAGCAGCTCAAGCGGGTGCTGATGGTCTTGTCTGGGCTGAACCCGCAGGTGGTGACAGAGACGGTGTATGCGCTGGCAATCAAACGCGAACCGGCTTTTGTGCCCGACGAGATCCATGTGGTGTCCACCGAAGCGGGCGCTGTGCTGGCTAGGCGTGCTCTCACGCAACCGGGTAACCATCTGGCCCGTCTGTGCGCCGAATATGGTCTGGCAGACATTGCGCTGCCAGACCACCATATCCACGTTATTTCAGACGCCCACGGGCAGCCGCTGGCCGATATTCGTACCCCAGCAGACAACGAGGCGGCAGCAGACTTTATTACCGAGTTGGTTCGGCAGTTCACCGCTGACGAGGCATCGGTTTTGCATGTTTCGATGGCCGGTGGTCGTAAAACTCAGGGGTTTTACATGGGCTATGCCCTGTCGCTGTTTGGCCGTCCGCACGATGAGCTGAGCCATGTGCTGGTGGCTGGGCCGTTTGAGGGTTTGCAGGCTTTTTATTTTCCGCCGCGCTCGCCACAGGTGGTCAAGCTCAGCAATGGTTCAGAAGTGGACTTGTCCACCGCCGAGGTGTCGCTGGCCTCTATTCCATTTGTGCGTTTGCGCCACGGTTTGTCTGAAGGCTTGCTCGCGGGCAGCGCTACGTTCAAAGAAACGGTGGACGCTGCCCGGCAACTGCTGGAGCCGCCCCGCTTGGTGCTGGACTTGCTGAGCAAGCGTGTGCGGGCTGGCCGTGTGGTGGTGCAACTCAATGAGCGGGAGCTGGCTTTGCTGTCGGTGTTTGCCAAAAGGGTGCTGGAACACAAGCCTGCCATTGCAGCCCCTGGCAAGTATGTGAACGATGAGGCGTGGGGACAGTGGCTTGATGCTGAGCAGCAACTGTGTAAACCACGGGATGAGCGACGCAGGTGGGATGAGCAAGACCCCAAAATCACCATGACGGGTGAAAACTGGTCGGTCATCAAAACACGCCTGCACAAGTCTTTGAAAACGGCGATGGGCCCTGGTGCCCAGCCGTATCTGATCCAGAAAACGTCGGGGCGGCGAGCTGGGTGCTTCGGTTTGAATTTGCCAGCTTCGGCCATCAGTTACGGCGACTTGTCGTAACCAACCGGGGAAACAGTTATGTCTGCTTGATCAGTAGTTGTTATTTTGTTACCTACCGCACGATCCCATGAACGAGCACAACAAGCTGAAAATCTCAAGTTATCAAGAACAATTAGTGCGGGGGAGGATGTCATGTACGTCGATCCAGCGTTACGGCAGCCGCTGCAACCAGCCAAACTCTGGGCAGAGTTGTGCCAGTTCGGTGGCAGTGAGCACCACGCCTTCGGGTAGGCGATGGCTCAGGCGCATGACCACGGCATCGTCACCCGGCTGCATCTGGATGGTGACGCGCTGCATGGCCACGGGTTGTTCCAACAGTTGAGACAACAGCTCAGCGGTGCCCGCGTGCCCCACTGCGCTGGTGAAACCCTCATGAAGCAGCGCTTTGGCTTCATTGAGCGCGAGCGGCGAAAAACGGTAGTCACCGTAAGCCGTCAAGATGGGTGTGTTGATAAGGTAGCGCATGAAAGAAGTTTTCCTTTTTTTTGGGTATCCGCATTCAAGATCTGAGCTTGTGCAGTGTCGGCCTGAATGAGACAGCATCATTGATGAAAAAACACCTGAGAACGCCATTGCCGCAACGTTGCACCAATTCACTGATGCACCACACAACAGTGGACACTCAAGAAACAGTTGCAGAGGCAGCGCCGAGTTTGTCTGCCTGTCCATTACCCAGTATCAACCTGGTCTGTCGCCCATCCCCATTCAACACCTCAGGAACATCTCGATGGGAAACCAACTCGACTGGCAACTTTTAGACGGTATCGCCGCACACGGCCAGCACCTGCAACGCGGGCTGCACAAACACAGCCATGCTTGGCTCAGCACCCCGCAAGCCAGCCAGCAACCCCTGCTCAGCAGTTGGGTGGCCAGCCAATTGCACACCACGGACCATCTTGAAGACAGCGCCTCCACCCAGGTGCCTGAGCCTCAACTCCACCACTGGAAAGGCTGGATTTGCCACGACAGCGGGCATTTCGCCGAGGCCCACAGCCACTTCAGCCAGGCTTGGGCGCTGCTGTGTAACCAAGCCGAACCGACGGGTTCATCGCCATCCACCTCGCCGCCCAGCGCCATCCACGGGCAGGTCGCCCTTGGTCTGGGCAGAACCCACATCAGAAGCGGCCACTGGCACCATGCCCGGGGTTGGCTGCTCTACGGGCTGTCTGTGGCGCGGCGCACAGGAGACGAAGCCACCGTGTTCAAAAGCTACGGAGCACTCGGCGAGTTGTTCATTCGTGCCAGTGCTGTGCCTCAAGGCTTTGCCTGCCTCAACCTGGCCTACCGCCTGCTTCCGGCGGGCAGCGGACAACGGGCGCGCCAACTCAACTACCTGGCTACCGCACTGGCCAGGCTGGAAGAACCTTTGCGCGCCCAATCGGTGCTCATGACCAGCTACCACATGTCCAAAGACGGCGGCGATTCCATCAGCCAATGGCACGCGCTGGCACGCTTGCAGCACCTCAGCCTGAAATGCCCGCCCGACATACGACCATCCCCCAACAGCCTCGATGAACTGGCCCACGCCATTGAATTGGCCCCTGCTGTAGCCAGAGGTTATTGGCGACTGGCCAAAGCCAGGGCTTGCCTCGCCACGGACCCGGGCACGACCAACAGCATGGCTGATTTGCTGACTGCCGCATGTGCCGATTTCCAGTCCGCGAACCTTCCTATGGAGCAAGCCTGGGCGGGTTTATGGCTTCACCACCACACCGCCCACCCCCATCCGTGGCAGCAGGCCGTAGCCCATGCACAAGTTTTGATGAATCTCACGCCCACAGAATCACCCCGGCCCATCGGTGTGCTCGACAACAGTTTTGAGCACACCCCACTGCCGACCCAGCAAGCATTTCAGCCCCTGCTGCAGTTGCCCACCAGCCTAGCGGCCCTGGAGCAACTGGACGAACTTTTCTTTCTTTGAACAGCAGTGACCTCATGAACACCACTTCCATGCCCACCAGCAGTACACCCGCAATCGGCCATGCCACCGCTGTCCTTACTGGCGCAGGCGGCGGCATGGGCACTGCGACCGCACTCACACTGGCCCGCCAAGGCTGGCATGTGCTTTGCATCGACCACAACAGCCCCGCACTGGACAGCCTGAAAAGCCAACTGGGTCAACAATGCACCACCCTGTGCTTGCCCGTGCAACACCCCGAACTCATCAGCCACACCCTCCAGCGGCTGGCCGAAGCCCCACCCGTGCAGGCACTGGTCAACATGGTTGGCCTTTCGCAAGGCGGCAACATGGCCAAGGTGCAGCCGTCGGAATGGGAGCTGGCCTTTGCCGTGAACGTCACCCCTGCCATGCGGCTGATACAGGCCCTTGGACCCCGCATGCAGCAGCAGCAGAGCGGCAGCATCGTCAATGTGGGTTCACCCGTTGGTCTTGTTGGTGCGAGAAAGCCCCAATACGCCGCCAGCAAAGCCGCCTTGCATGGGCTCACCATGAGTGCGGCCCGCGCGCTCGGACCCGATGCCGTGCGGGTCAACCTCTTGTTGCCTGGCCCCACCATCACCGGCATGACCAACGACTGGGGCCCCGAACAGCGCGACAGCGTGGCTCAAGGCACTTTCCTCAAACGCATGTGCCAGCCCGAAGAAATTGCAAGCGTGGTCTCCTTCCTCATCGGGCCAGACAGCCGGTATCTGACGGGCAGCGTCATCGACATGACCGCCGGCAGCATGCTCGGGCATTGAGGCAGCGACAGCCCCACCGCCACCATGCCTACCATTCCCATGTCTACCCCATCCGACTCCCAACACCCTCCCGTGCGCTTGGCCATGGTGGGCTTAGGCCCTCAGGGCCAAGAGCATCTTCAAGCAGCCCACCTGGCCGCCAACGCCACCTTTGTGGCAGCAGTGGACCCCAGCCCCAGCGCTCGACAACGCACGGCTGAGCGGTATCCCGCACTCGCGCCCCATGTGTTTGAACACCCCAAAGATCTTCAAGGCCTGGCCTTGGATGGGCTGGTTCTTGCGCTGCCCCACCACGCCTACCAGCACGTTTGGGCTGAGCTGCTGGCATTCGGGTTGCCCATGCTCAAAGAAAAGCCATTGGCCAGAAACCTTGAAGAAGCGATCCACTTTTTGCAGGCGGCACAGCAAGCCCGCTGCCCGCTACAGACCGCCATCCAGCGCAGGCACCACCCCAGTTACAGGTATTGCCAGCAGGCCATTCGGCAGGGCGGCGAGCAAGTGCTTGAAATCCACGCCCACCTCCACCTCGGGTTTGCCCCGGCTGGAGCGAATGCCGACTCCAGCACCTGGCGCAACAGCCGCAACCAGTCGGGCGGCGGTAGTCTGCTGGATTCTGGGTACCACATGGTTGATCTGCTCCACGCCATTGCAGGGCCCTTTGAATGGGTGGCTTCCACGCTGCACACCGCCAACGCTTTGACCCCCGCAGACGGCATAGAAGACCGCGTGCGCCTGTGGGGCCGCACCGAACAAACCTGGGTAGCCCTGGACTCCTGGTTGCACGGCGAGCCCGACCCCAGCAGCAAAAGCGGTTTCAAAAAATCCGAGGGACTGAGCATCCAGACCGACCAGAACCGGTGGTTCGTCAACCGCACCGGCGTGTGGCTCAACGGGCAAACGCAACCCGTGTTTGAAACCGCCACTGAATGGAGCCTCTCAATGGCAGCCCAGTTGGACGAGTTTGCAACCCGCATCCGCACTCAGCGCTGGACCGCGCCTGACGTATGGGACCAATTGCCCTCCATGCGCATCATCGCCCAGGCCTACCAGCAAGCACTGCACTTTTAGCTGCCTGCTTCGGCTTGAATGGGCCAGTGTCTTCAGTCAGTTACGGCGACTTGTCATCGCCATGGTTTTTAAACATTTTTACAGGGAGCGAAGCCATGGATTACCGGGTCTTGTTGTGTGTAAGCGGCATGTCGCCAGCGATCATCACCGAAACGTTGTTCGCCTTGCTCACTGAGCCGCAAGCTTATGCGCCCAGAGAAATCCATGTCGTCACAACGACACAGGGCAAAGAAAAAATCATGACCGACTTGCTCAGCCCCCAAGGGGGTTGCCTGCAAGCGCTGCTGGACGACTATTGGCCCGAAGACCAGCCGCAACCGGTGTTTGATGCACAGACGATCCATGTCATTCACGACATGGATGACATCAACTCGGAGTCCTCCAACCGGCTGGCGGGCGACTTCATTTTTCAAGTGTTCCACGGTATCCAGCGAGGCACGCTTCTTCGCCGAACCAAGGCTGAACAACGCCAACGTGTGCAGATTCATGCATCTATAGCCGGCGGCAGAAAAACCATGAGTTTTTTGATGGGCCATGCGTTTTCTTTGCTGGCCGAGACGCAAGACGAGCTCTCTCATGTGCTGGTGAACAAGCCATTTGAAGACCCCTCACTGGGCTTTTTCTTCCCGCCCAAAGTGCCACGCCTTCTAAAGCCCTCGCGACAGGTCGCAGGCCAAGAAACCAGCGTCAGCACGGCCGATGCGCAGGTGAATCTGGGCCGCATCACCGCGCTCAAACTGGGCAAGCAGTGGATGCCAGCCCAGTGGCTGAAGGCGGTGAAAACCAAGAAAAACAAGCAAAACGAAAGCCCTCACGTCATGACGCTGGAGCTGGCAGTGCGCCTGGCAAATGCGCGCGCGCAGCCCGAGCCGATAGAGCTCCAAGTGGTTCAAAGCGCCGATGGCGCCAGCCTGCAGGGCCTTGTTCGGGTTTGTTCAATCAGCATTGCTTTGTCACCCCTGGAATTTGCAGTGTTGGCGTTTTTTGCCATGCTCAAGGTGCAGGCTCAGCAGGTGCCTGAACGCATGTGTGCACAGGCCGAGGACCTGCCTGTTGAATTGTGGGAGGCCCTGACCCGCAACTTCAAACTTCAGTTCGCAGGCGATAAACACCCCGATACAAAAACATTGATCTCCCGCTTGCATGGCGAACTGCGCGACTGCTTGGGGCCGTGCGCCGAACACTACGTCCTGGAGCCTATCGGCAAAAAACGAAAAGGACACAACCGTCCACTGATGCTCAACACCAGCACCGACCTAATCCGTTTTGTGGGCGATGACGAATGGGATGTGGACTGGTGGGGCACGATCAAAAAAAGCTTGGTGTCTCCCGACGGCCTGCGTGCCACCCAGCATGCCTGGGCCAAGCCTTCGATCTGATCGAGCGGCTTGTGCGCCCGTGCACCACTTGAACACCAAAAGTCCAAAAAACCCGAACCACCAAGCGACCGAGAGGAAAACATGCCCAACGAAAAAATCACACTGGTCAGTTTTTTGGGCAAAGGTTTTCGCGACCGACAAACCAACACCTACCGACCCGCCACCTACCAATTGCCGGGGCAGCCGCCCTGGGAGAAAACCATGTACATCGGCCAGGCCTTGGCCCGGCATGTGCCCAACGTGGCTAAGTTCGTTATTCTGGGAACGGCATCGAGTATGTGGGATGTGTTTGCACTGGATATGGCCGGTGAGGACGAGGGCTCCATAGACGCGCTGGCGGAATTGGAGCTGGCGGTGCGCGAGGATCGGGTGACGCAGGCCATGCTCGATACCGTGGCGCCCACACTCTCTGCGCGCATTGGATGCCAGGTATGTCCGTGCCTCATTGGCTACGCACGCGATGCGCAAGAGCAGGTTGAGGTGCTTCAGGTACTGTCCGAACAAGTGTCGGTAGGCGACTCGGTGGTGCTCGACGTGACACATGGTTTCCGACATTTGCCCATGCTGGGGCTGGTGGCTTCCCGCTATTTGCAGCATGCGCGCGAAGCTCAAACCCAGGCCATTTATTACGGCGCGCTGGAGATGACAAAACCTCCTCCTCCCGCCCCCGACGGCATCACCCCGGTGCTGAACCTGAACGGGATGTTGCAAATGCTGGACTGGGTGGATGCGCTGGCGGTGTACCAGCGAACCGGTGATTACGGCCAAATGAGCCACCTGATGTCAGACGCGGGCATGGCCACGGACAAGGCGCAGCAATGGAAGCAGGCAGCGTTTTTTGAACGAAACATGGCCGCTGAGTTGGCCGTGCCGAAACTGAACCATGCGCAAAAGGCCGTCTCCGAGCTGGAAAGCCCGTTGGTCAAGCTGTTTCGTCCGGCATTGCAACAGCGCATGCAGTGGGCGCGCGAGCCCAGCCGCGCCCTGCGCGAGCTGGCACTGGCCGATGGCTACCTGAAGCGAAGCGACTACCTGCGCGGTGTTTTTTATCTGTACGAATGCATGCTGACAACGGAGGTTTTTAAGGACCCGGGCAGCTACGAACAACTGCCCCCTTTCGAAGCCAGAAAAAACGCCGCCAAAAGTCTGAAAGAGAGCCATTGGCCCCACTTCGGGCAATTGGAGTACCTACGCAACACACTGGCACACGGCGTGCGCTCAGACAGCGAAGATGTGCTTCAAGCGCTCAAAACCGAAGAGCAGTTGCTTGTATTTATTGAGAATTTGCGTAAAGCATTGAAGCCATCCATGCCTGCTCGCTGAGCTTATTTGTATCCGAAATAAGGCGATCAAACATAACCGTGCAACGTTGCCGTTTGGCAAAAATGTGACCGGTTGAACCTACATTCATTTCCTACCCAGCCGGCAGCGGTCGCATCTACCGCTTCAGTTGCCGTCTTGGTGGGAATGTTGTGTTGGGTTTCATCGTTTTTTAAAGGAGTACGAATATGTCGATCACAAAGGCCGTGACTTTGGGCGTTCTGGGCAACGAGTTTTCCAAAAAAATCTCAGGTACCAGCGAGGTGAGCGCTGGTCGCTCGGTGGTGGCTACCAGTACCGGCGCTGCACTCGGCGCAGCGGCCAGCGGTGCGCTGGTGGTGGCAGGCGTGGCAGCCGCTCCCGTGGTGGTTTCGCTGACCGTGGCTACGGGGGTGGTGTCCTTTGTGGCCAGCCTGTTTGACTGAAGCCGCTCAGCTTCTGGGTCAATGCAACAGCAGCTTGCAACGTTGCCGTTCAAGAAAAAATCGGTAAGTTGAACCTACATTCAATCCATACCGACATGGCTACGGTTGCTTTCAAAACTTCAGTTGCCAGACGGATTGGAATTGTGTTGGGTTTCATTTTTTTATTAAAGGGAGTGCAAATATGTCGATTCATAAGGCCGTGGGTTTGGGTTTGATGGGCAATGAGCTTTCAAAAAAAATTGCAGGCACCAGCGAGGTGAGCGCTGGTCGCTCGGTGGTGGCCACCGGTACCGGCGCTGCACTCGGTGCAGCGGCCAGCGGCGCACTGGTGGTGGCAGGCGTGGCAGCCGCTCCCGTGGTGGTACCGCTGGTAATGGCTACGGGGGTGGTGTCCTTTGTGGCCAGCCTGTTTGACTGAAGCCGCTCAGCTTCTGGGTCAAAACAACCTCCGAACAACAACATCAGGGAGAACATCAACCATGCCCATTGCACCCTCTGCACACACCTACCAATGTCCGGCCTGCGAGTGGTCCCATACGGTCGCACCACGGTCTGACGCCTTGCGTCCAGGTGAACACTTTTCTTCATGTCCTAAGTGCGGGTGCACCCATTTGGTGGTGGCGCCAGCCTCGGCGGTGCGCCAGGTGCTGGCAACGGTGTTGCGCGGCGTTCGCATCCGCTTGGGCTGATAGATTTTTCGGCCACTGGCCTGTGGCAGCTGCAACGTTGCCGCATTAAAAAAATGCTCAGCGTGTCACTACATTGGGTGAAGTGATGCCGATAAAGCCGCACCGATTGACTTACTGGTCGGTAGGTTGCCCATCGTTTAAACCGCCAAGAAAACCACAAAGGGAGCACAGATGCCAAGCAAAAAAGAAACTTATCAGTCCACAACACGTTGGCCTGTTGCCTCTGTGAGCGACATCGATTGGACGGATTCGCCTTTGCCGGCAGCCCGGCAACAGGTTGCCTTGAGAAACCAGGCTGCGATGCCAGTGGCCAGTGGACTCGGGCTTGTTTCGCCAATGACCATGGCGGTGGATGTGGTGGTCGGCAGTCTGCTGGGTATCGTGGATCGCATCGTTCATTACCGGCTGGAGGCCAAGCGCATTGATGCGCAGACCGAGAGCATCCGCATGCAGACAAAAGTGATCTGCAAAAAAATTGACCGTGAATTTGAGCTGCGCATGGCTGAGCTTGAAATCAGGCGCAAAGGTTTGCTGAAATTGTGCCAACAAGGACAGTTTGAACAAGAAAACATTCGCCTGCACCTGAAAGACAAACAGGCCAAGGCCGAAAGCATGCTCAAGGCGGCGTTGGCTGTCGGTACGCCGCCGGAAAAAATGCACCAGTTGTTGGATCTGTACGGGAAAGAAACCGAAGGCTGCACCGTTTTGTTGCAGATGAGTTCGGCCAACTACAAAGACCGCTTGACCCAACTGCTGCCTGCATTGTCGGTACAGCCCGCTCCGCTGGCGCTCGACCACAACCCTTGATTCCTTTGAACAACCCCAACTCGGAGACTTCAGCATGATTCCAGCATTGGCCATGATCGGTGTAGGGTTGTATTGCCTGTACGAGGTACTGACCACCGAAGAGAAGCTTTCCAAAGAGCGTTGGGAATCGTCGCAAAAACACCAGCGAAAAACCATCAGCGAATCAAACCAGCGCATTCGGTCCCGGCTGGCGCATGCGCAGCATCGGTTGCAGCGGGAAGCGATTTTTCAGGAGCACCGCAACAGCATCACTTTGAGCAACGACGCCTACGCGTTGCTCAACGATGCCAAAACACTCCTGAACGGAATGAACCGCCAGATTCAGCATTTGAACCACCACCGCGCGCAGTTTCAACATCAGTTGGAAGAGCACCGTGCAAACCGCAACGTCGCAGGCGTGCAGCAATGTATCGCAGAGCTCAAAGCCGTCAACGCGGCACGCCAGACAGCATTTACCGAACGCGACCGCGTCAGGGCTGAAAAAGACGACTTGCTGCAAGAAGTGCAAACCGGCAACCATCGGACGGCGCAATTGCGTGAGCAGCTGGAGGCATTGGGCTGGGTGGCTCGTTCCCGTCAACACAGCAAGAGCGGCAGATAAGGCCAACCCAGCTCACCCGCAAAACAACAAGCTTGTCAGACCTGACGTATAGGCCCAACACCCGCAAACTCACCTTATCAACACGTCACCTAAAGGAAAAAAGCCATGAACAACAGCGCAGTGATCGACTGGAAAGAAAAGGTTTTGGCCAACACCAAAGCGGCTCTAGCAGTGCTTCCCACAGTGGCTGTGCTGACTGCACTGGGCATGGGCCTGGCAGCCACTCTCAAGGCCAACCAAAAGCCATGACACAAGCTTGTCCAAGCTGACGCCATCGCCCAACGCACGCAAACTCAGCACAACAAAACGCCAACTACAGGAGAAAAGCCATGGAAAACAAAGCATCTATCGAAATGTGTGCAAACACCGTCATCGCGGTAATGACGGTTGCAGCCATTGTCGTCCTTGGTCTTTCCAAGGGGTTTTCATTCAAAACACCCTCTGGCCATGAGTTCGACTCGCGCCAGAAAGATGAGAAGGTGCCTGCGTCTTGACGCAGGCACCTAAGCCAAGCAACAGAGCCACAAGGCCGTGCAGACAAGAAATAAACAAGGAGAACCCACATGAACAACGGAAACAGCCCCCTGGAAATGTTGGCCGCTTTTGCCATTGTGTTTGTTGCCGGCGCTGCCAGCGTAGTCAGCCTGGCCGCTTACAAGCACCACCTGCAAAAGACCTGTGCAGCACAGCAACCCACAACCCCCCGCTGAGCTTCGCAGCTGGCCAAAGGCAACCCCATGAGCCTGCTTCTGCTGGACAGCGCCCAACTGGACGTCAAGGCTGATGGCAACACACTGGCACTGTACGAAGCCGGTGTGCGCCGAGGCACCATACCCATCAAGCTCATCAACCGCTGCGTGGTGAAACCACCCTCACCAGCGGCGTGCTGCTGAAACTGGCCGAAGCCGGCGCCACCACCGTCTTCATGAGTCCGCGCCAAACGCGCCGCGTGGCACTGGTGCTGGGGCCGCAACACAACGACGCCGCCTTGCTGCGTGGCCCAAGCCCACCGCGTCATGGACGACACCGCCTGCCGCTACTGGGCGCACAGTTTGGTGGTGGCCAAACTGCAACGCCAACAACGCACCCTGCACCACCTGCTGCAACAGCGCCGCGCTGCACGCAAACCCCTGGGGGACGCCCTGCAAACCCTGCAACCCTTGCTGGCGTCATGCCACCCGCCCTGGACTATGCCGGGCGCAACCGCCGCCCGCCGCGCTACCCGGTCAACGTTTGCCTCAGCTTAGCCTACACACTCTTGCACCTGCAAACTGTGAGCGCCTGCCAAAGTGCTGGCATCGACCCCCAGTTGGGCCTCTACCACCGCCCCGCCATTGGCCGCGAAAGCATGGCCAGCGACCTTATCGAAACCCTGCGCCCTGCGATAGATCTTTGGGTGTGGGAACAACTACAGCAAGCCACAATTTAACCCTGACTCGCGTGAAGTCTTGCCATCTCAACAAGCAGGTGTGTAGGAAGACGACCACCCGCAATAAACTGTGCATGGCCTTGAATTGTTGAGGGTGTCCCAAGACCTCGATTCCTTAGATCAGCGAGTACACGGTTCGCAAGGTCATGCTGCTCCTGTATTGGCAATGCTGAAACCTCTGACTTGGCAATAGACAAAGGCGTGATGGTTGCCTCCACAACCATCTCTGGTTTTGCTTTAGCTTGACGGGATAGCTTGGATGGCGGATTGCTGGCAACAAAGCCGTCGAGATCGCGCGCTACCGAGCGCGCATATGCGCCGGTGTTATTGATCTCCTCTAAGTCAGTGTTGTTGATGCGCTGTTGAACTTTTAGCATTGCTGCACGTGCAACAGCTTCTCCACCGGCCGAGACCTTTACGATCGAAAGAACAGTAGCCATAGGTACGTTGGCCTTGGTTGCTTGCTCTACAAGATCCGCACTTAGGCCCGTACCTTCCTTGGATGCGCGTGATGTCTTCTTCCTCCGTACCGAGAACTGAACCAACGTCACAGCCTTGCCTGTTTTTTTTTCGATGAGATCGACTTCAATATCGGTGATTTCATTTATTTCGGAGATCGCCTTCAACACAGATGCGTTTTTCACCTTTCGCCACTCGCGTTTCACCTCGGGTTGTTTAGCATCGTCAGTTTTCACTTTGGTGGTAGGTTTCACATCCATAGACTTCGTCGTCAGTGCACGAACCCACCAATCTGGTGAACAAGCGCATGTCAGACCGGTCGGGTTGTTCTTATATCGGGAACAAATTTCATAGAGGGCAAGGGCTGCATATGACTTAAGGCGCGTCAGATGCTCTAAGTTCAGCTGCGTAAATAAAATAGGATCCCTGAGCCGATCATGTACTTCATCAGGTAGCCTCCACTCGCAGTAAAGTCGTTTGC